>Ga0182021_10002583_pt1 | contig 21159 bp, 16 predicted proteins | sample 612E3MmetaG_FD_120493 | JGI IMG/M metagenome (GOLD analysis project Ga0182021, IMG submission 120493) | Permafrost microbial communities from Stordalen Mire, Sweden - 612E3M metaG (Illumina Assembly) | ecosystem: Environmental > Terrestrial > Soil > Wetlands > Permafrost | place: Sweden... | reverse complement strand
GCACGTCCGTGACCTGGCGGGCAAGAGTGCCCGCGCTCCGATTCGGACCAGCGCGGGAAGGCAAGCCATCTACGATCTGCAAACTGCAATGCGTTTCCCGTCGATTCCTGGGCCAAAACGAGGGCTTTCCAATGCGCCCTTGTTGCGCGAACGTACCTTGCACCTCCTATGTTGCCGTCCGATGCGTCTCCCTTTTGGCCCGGCCAGTTGCGCTCCAGGTTTGTCGCGCATTGGTCGCTGAAGGCGTGGCTGATTCCCCTCTTCATGACCGGCTTCTTCGCCGGTTATTTTCACCTCCTTCGGCATCCACAGTTCCCGGTCACGTTCATTCCTCTCACCGCCCTGGACCGGCTAATCACGTTTCGTCCGGCGGCAGTGTGGATCTATGCGTCGCTGTGGTTTTACGCGCTCCTCGGCGCGGCACTCTTGCGCGGGCGTCGGGAGTGGTTTGTCTACGGCGTCGCCGTGGTCACGCTCACGGTGGTCGGATTCGGCACGTTTTTGATCTGGCCCAACGCCACGCCGCCACCGCAAGCCGACTGGGCGCTTTATCCCTCGTTCCGCTTTCTCGAAACCGTCGATGCGGCCGGCAACGCCTGCCCGTCGCTGCACGTGGCCTTCGCCGTCTTTACCGCCGTGTGGCTCGAGCGGCTGCTCCGGCACGGCGGCGCGTCCGCCGTCGTGCGCGCCCTCAATGGTGCGTGGTGCCTGGCGATCGTTTATTCCACCCTCGCGACCCGACAGCACGTGGCGATCGATGCCCTCGCCGGCGCCGCGCTCGGCGGAGCCGTCGGGCTGCTCGATCCGCGAGCCCCCGGCACCGCCCTCCAAGCGGCGTATTCCCGGCTCAACCGGCTGTGGCTGGGGCTCGCCGTGTCGGCCATTGCCAAAATTTTCCTGTTTACTCTCGGGCTGGCTCAAATCCATCCGGCCGTGGCCGCGTTGTTGTTTTTCGGTCCAGACCTCTGGATTCTGGCGGGCCTGCTCGTGCCGAATACCGCGGGCCTCCTGCCCACGGCCACGCGTTTCGCCACGGACCGGCGAGAAATATGGCTGACGATTGACGACGGCCCGGAGCCAGCGACGACCATCCCGATGCTCGATCTCCTCGACCGGCATGGCGCGAAAGCCACCTTTTTTGCGATCGGGACAAAGGCGTCCGCACATCCGGAACTGGTGGCCGAAATCCGCCGCCGTGGTCATACGTTGGGCAATCACACGCAAACGCATCCGCTGGCGGCGTTCTGGCTGGCCGGACCGCGTCGCACCGCCCGCGAAATCGACGCATGCGACGCCGCCCTGCAACGCGCCGGCGCGGCGGCGTCCCCGTGGTTTCGGGCGCCCGCCGGGATCAAAACCTTTTTTCTGCGCCGCGTCCTCGCGCGCCGCGGACGGGTGCTCGTGGGCTGGAGTGCGCGCGGTCTCGAGAAACTCAACGCCTCGCTGGCCGCGCCGTTGCGTCGTTTGAAAAGAAATATCCGCCCCGGCGCCATCCTCCTGGTCCACGAAAGCGCGACGCAAGGCGCCGCGCGGGTGGCGTTGTTGTCGGCGTTGCTCGATCATCTCTCGGGCTCCGGCTACCGCTGCGTATTGCCCGGGCGCGACGCGTTGCGCTGACCACCCGTATTGCCTTGACCTTGCACACGCTCAACGAATTCCATTCCATTCAACCGCTAGCGTTTAACCATAAACCATCGCTCACATGATGTCGTCGTTCAAAATACCCTCCGTCGCCGCATTGCTCCTGGTTGCGACTACCCTTTTCTCGGGTTGTGCCACCGGCCGTTATTCTGTCCCCGCGCCCGTACAAGCGCCTGTTGCCCAAAGCGACAAAGCCCTCGTCACCATCATGCGCACGTCCGCCTTTGGAGCGGCCATTTCCTCCTCGGTGTTTGATATCACTGGCGGCAAAACCGAGATCATCGGCATACCCGGTCCCAAGGAGAAAATCGCCTTTTATTGCGAGCCGGGTGAGCACCAATTCATGGTTATCGCTGAAAATGCCGACTTCATGGATGCCAAGCTGGAGGCGGGCCGCATTTACTACGCCATCATCACGCCCCGTATGGGCGTCTGGAAGGCACGTTTTTCTTTGCATCCATTCAAGCAGGTCTCTGACGAGCCCGCGTTTCAACTCAACTCCCCGGAACTGAAGAAATGGCTCTCCAACTGCGCTTTCGTCACCTCCGCTCCCTCGACGCAAGAATGGCTGCAGCAAAACCGGCCGGGCATTGAACAAAAAAAACAGGAATACCTGGTGAAGTGGAACGCGATGCTCGAACAGGACAAACGCTACCGGCGGCTCGACCCCCAAGACGGGGTCAGCAGCCCGATTCAGTAAAACGTTTCCGCCCGCGCGCACTTATCTGAGTGCGCGCAGGGCTTGTGCCCTGCCGCGCTGCCGCCGTCACGCGCCGGCCAGCAGCGTCTTCAGCCGGCGCGTGTCGGTCTTGCCGCGGGCGGTGACAGGAAACTCGCCCAGCACCACCCAACGCTCCGGAATTTTCCACGCCGCCACCCGGCGGCCCAACTCGACGCGCAATTCGCCAACGGTGAGCTCCGTCGCCACCGCGGCCGCCAGGGCGTCCGCCCGCGACGGATGGGCGCTGACATAGGCGTCGCGTACCGCCGGCACGTTGCGCAACGCCGCCTCGATTTCGGCCAGATCGAGACGCCGGCCGGCGATTTTCACGCCCCGCCCGGTCCGGCCCAGCAGCACGAGTTCGCCGCCGGCCCCGATTTCCGCCAGATCGCGCGGCGAATAAACGCCGCGGCCCATCACCGCCGCGCTTTTGACGGCGAATCGCCGTCCGCGCCCGAAATGCAGGCGTACGCCAACGAGCGGCGTGCCCACACTGCGCCCGGTCAAGGTCGCCTCGCCGGTGCGGTCGTAACAGATGCCGCCCGTCTCACTCGCTCCGTAAAAGCCGTGGACGCGCCGGCCGAATGTTTCGGCAAATGCCATCGCCTCCGGTGCCGGCAACGGCGCGCCGGCCGAGATGACCAGCCGCAAACTGGCCAACGCCGCCGGCGCGATCTCCGCGCGGTTCAGGGCGCGCAGCAACGTTGGCACGGCGGGGAAGACCGTCGGGCGCCAGCGCGCGCAGTCCGCCGCCAGCGCCTGCGGCAGCGGGCTCGCCGCACAGACCATCGCCGTGCCCTGCGCCAGCAACGGCACGACCAGATTGCCCAGCCCGTAGGAATGGCCCAACGGGATCACGGCGAGATTCACATCGCCGGGGCTGATGGCCATCGACGCGCACACCTGGCGGCCATCGGCGAGCATCTGGGCATGCGTGAACACCAGCGCCCGCGGCCCGCCCGTGCTGCCGCTGGTGAGTTTCAGCAGACATACGTCGCGCCGCCGGGTGGGGCGTCGCGCCGCCACGAGCTCGAGCTGGCCCTCGTGCCACAACCACGCCGCACCCGCGGCCTGCGCCGCCGCCCGCCGACCAGCCGGCGGCTCGGTGGCATCGAGCGGCACGGGGATCGCGCCGGCGGCGAGCAATCCCAGAAAGACGTGGAACCACGCCGCGCCGTTGGGCTCGGCCATCGCGACGCGCCGGCCGGTCAATGCTGCGCCCGGCGGCAACGCCGCCCGCCAGGCCGCTGCCCCCGCTGCCAGCTCCGCCCGCGTCCAACGTCGTCCGCTCCCGCTCTCGCCGACGGCGAAAGCGCCGGGCTCCCGGCGGACGGTCTCCGCCCAGACGTGGATGAGGTGCTCCGACATGCGAGCAACGTGGTACGCGCTGCCGGCGCCCCCGCGAGGAAAATCGCCTGGCGGATTCCGACCGGTAGCCGCGAGCGTGAGCGAGTGGAGGCTCGGCGGTCCACTCGCTCACGCTCGTGGCGACGAGGAGCCCTGCGATCCGCCTTCACCCACTGTTCAGGCGCTGCAGCAGCTCGACGTATTCCCACATCGGACCGCGTACGCCCCGCTGGCGGAGCTTGTCCATCGTGGCCAGAAAGGCCGGTGGCGGATCGCCTACCACCCAATCGTGCGCCGTGCGTTGCACTTCGCGCAAACGCGCGTAAAGCGACTCCACGGCAAAATCGGGCGCCAGATAAAACCGCGGCTCGACCAGGTAGTCGGCGGGCGACTCGCCCTGCGCCTCCGGCGCCAGTTCCCGCCAGAGGGGCGTATCCGGATAAATCCGCATGCCGATCGTCGCGAAGTAAAACGCCCCGGGGAGTGTGCGCGCCCGGCCCAGGGTTTCCGCCACGGTTTCCATAGTCTCCCCGGGTCCGCCGAAAATGAGGAAATGGCTGTAGTTCAACTCCAGCTCATAGGCGTAGCGGCTGGCCACCTCGATCTCGGCGAAGGTAAATCCCTTCCCATAGCGTTGCAGCACGGGATCGGAAAAGCTGTCCGAGCCGAACTCGACATGGCGCAGGCCGGCGCGGCGCATGAGCGCCAGCAGTTCCCGCGTGAGGCCGCCCGGCCGCAGAAAACATTGCCACTGCATATCGAGCTCCGCTCGCGCCAGGGCTTCGCACACGTCGACAACATGTTCGGGGCTGGTGTTGAAAACCGAATCGACGATGAACGTATAGCGCACGCCCTGCGCTAGGAGCTGCCGCATCTCGGCCACGACCTCCTCACCGCTCCGGTAGCGGCTGTGTTTCCCTTCGATGAGCGGATAGGTGCAGTAGCAACAACGCAGCGGGCAACCACGCTGGGTTTGCACGCCGGGCAGCGCTCCGCGCGCCAAATACGGCTGGAGGATCGCCGGCTCGTGGATGGGCGCGGTGTGGAATGCCGCCTCGGGCGCACGACACGGATTGCTCCGGATCGCCCCGTCGGGGCCGCGATACACGAGCCCGGCGATCGCGTCAGGCCGCGTCCCCGCCCGCAAGGCCGCCAGCAATTGCACGAACGCGCCCTCCCCTTCGCCCCGGAGGCCGTAGTCCACCCCCGTCAAGGCCAGGAGTTCCTGCGGAAATACCGAAAAACCGCTGCCGCCCAGGATGAGCGGAGCCGTGGTTTGCGCCCGCAGCCGCCGGCAATAGTCGAGCAGTTCGTGCACGAAGGAACGCGGGTTGTGGCACTGCACGTTGTCGATGTTGCGCAGCGACAGGCCGACGAAGTCGGGCCGGAAGTCCGCCACGCGGGCTTCGAGCGCAACGGCGCTTGCCTGCGCGTCCCAGATGAGCGTGGCATAACCGGCGGTCCGCAACGCGGCGTCGAGGTAGGCGAGCCCCAGCGGGTACACCGCATACGGCTGGTCGTAGCGGTTGAGATTGATCAGCAGCACCCGGGCGGGCGCGGCGCTGGCAGGGGGCGGAAGCATTGCGAGCCGCTACTGTGCGACCGGCCTCGGGCGGGACAAGCCGTAACGCCGGAAACCAAAACGCGCCGGCTTGAATGTCACCTATTAAGTGACATTCCCTCTGGGAACGAGCTGGTCGATGGGGCGCACGTGAAAGAGTAATACTCGGGCAAGAGCACTGCCCGGCGATGCGCCATAGCCCACATGCAGCCCCCATCACTCGCGGCGGCTCCCATGGCCGGCGCGCGCCAACGGCGCCAGCTCCACCGCCGCCAGGGCCGTCAGGACAATCAACGCCACCGTGGCGCCGAGGGCGGCCACCACGGGAATCCGGCTGAGCGCGAGCACACCGAACGACGTCGCGGTGGTGAGCGCGGAGAGCCGGATCGACGGCGGCGGAATCTCGCCGCGGGCGGCGTTCTCGGCGGAAAAGATCGCGTAGTTGTGACTCAGGCACACGCCGAGAAACGCGCCGAGCAGGTGGAAAAGATTGAGCGTCTGCCCGGCCAGGCCGAGCACCCCGAACGCAAACAGGCATGAGCCGCTCGGCAGGGCGAAGATCGGAAGGCCGCGCCGCCAGCCGTAGAGCACAAACACGCTCAGGCCCACCAGCCCGAGCCCGAGGGCGCTCAGACGCAGGGTGGAAGCCCGGTACCGCGAGAACAGGCCGTTGAGCGTCTCCAGCTGGCTGGCGCTCACGGTGGCCGTCCCGGCGGGCGGTTCCGCTCCGGGCGGATGGTCCACGATCGTGGCCAGCCAGCACGCACCCGGCGTGAACGACAACAGGAGCGAGGGCGGACCGTACAGCGCGCCGGCCAGCTCGCGCCCGACCGTATCGTAATCGGGCCACCGGGACCGGGCGCGCCACTCACGCCAGGCCGTAAAAAACGGGGCGAAACTTTCCGCGTCGAAACCATGGCGACCGAGCGCAACGCGCAGCGCCGGCTCGAAGCCGTCGAGCGCGGCGCTCCGGTCCGGCAACGCCTGCCAGTCGGCTGGTGTCGGCAGGGCCAGTCCCAGCGAGGCGGCGCCGTGCCCGGGAAACGCCGACGCATGCCACGCGAGAAACCGGGCGAGGGCCGCGCGGGCCGCCGCCGGCGTGTCGCCGCGGGTCAAGTACACGGTCTGGTTCGGTGTGTCGCCGAAGAGGGTGCGGAGCGCGCGGTCGTTGGCCTGCAGCTCGGGCGCCGGGATTTCGAGCTCGCGGATGTCGTCGCGCCAGTGGAGGCGCCAGGGTCCCAGCAGGGCGACCAGCGCGCCGAGCAGAAGCAGCGCCAGCGCCCCGCGCCGTACCCCGGGCCGGCCACCGACCAGGCGGGCCCGCGCAAAGGCGCGCGTCGGCAGAAACGGCTCGTCGATCTGGGCGAACCAGAGCAACGCCCCCGCCAGCGCACACAGCAACCCCGCGCTCACGAACACGCCCAACTGCCGGACCAGCGGCAGCTCGGAGAACAACAGCATTGAAAAACCCAGCACGGTCGTGAGCGCGCTCGCGAGCAGCGGCTTGAGCAGCCGCCCCACCTTTTCCCGGTAGGTTTCCCCCGGACGCAGCGGCGGCTGCAAATAGAGATAAAACCCGTAATCCACCGCCACGCCGCCGAGCAACGAGCCCACCACGAAAACCAGCACGTGCACCCGGTCGAACAGCCACGTCGTCGCCACCCAGGCGCCGAGCAACGAGCACAGAATTACGGCCGAAAGATGCAGCGCCTTGTGCACGCGTCGCACGCAGACCGCGGCCACCCCCAGCACCGCCACGAGCGACAGCAGGTTCAAGCCCGACATCTCTGTCTCGATGCGGCGCCGGCTCTCGGCCGCGAACCGGCCGATAGACGTCCATTGCAGCTCCGCCTCCGGCGCCACGGCTCGGGCGGCCGCCTGCGCTTGCGCCACCGCGGCGAAAACCGGACCCTGGCCCTCCTCGCGAAACGGCGACGCCCTCGTTCGCGCCCAAATCAGCGCGCGATCGGCCCCGCCTGCCGCGCCGACGTCGGCAATGCCAGGCACGCGTTCCACCAGCCCCGGAATCAACAGGAGCGGATCGGCCGGTATGAGCTCTTGAAAAGCCAGCGCCTCCGGCCGGGCGAGATACGTTTCCAATTCCGCCGCGGTCCGCTCCGCCAGCCACTCGGGCCATGGCGCGCCCGGTGCGGTCGCCTCATGCGCCGCCGCCCGCTCGGCCAGCCAGCCCGGCAGCAGCAGATCGAACCGTTGCGTGAACACCTGGCGGCCCAGGGCATCGCGGGCCGCGGGATCGCCCAGCGGCACCGCCTCGGCAAACGCGGGCGACTGGCGCAATGTCGCGATCATCGCCTGCGCCGCCTGCGCCAGCCGCTGCGCCCGGGCGGGCTCGCTTTCGCCGGCCGCGGCCGGCAATCGCAGGGCGAGCAACGCCACGCGCGCCTGTTCGTCGCCGGCCAGGCCGCGCACCAGCGCGAGCTCCGGCGAGCGTTCGTCCCGCGGGATCAGGTCGAGGACATCGGTCGAGATTTTCTGCGCGAAATCGAGGTGCGCGAGCCACGCGAGCCCGAGCAGCACACCGGTGGCGAGCAACAGCCGCGCGAAAAGTTTTTGCCGGGGGAGGGTCATAAGGATGCCCCGGTTTTCCCGTCGCCGGAAGTAGCGCAGGCTGCCAGCCTGCCTTGATCGCGGGAGCAGGCAGGGATGCCTGCGCCACAAGGTTTGCGCAGCGCAAGGCGCTGCTTAAGGAGCCTGTCGAGGCAGGTCCCGTCCATCGCAATGAAATCATTGCCCGACGATGTGATGTTTTTTGGCAAGTCCGACAGGCTCCTAGCGGAAGAAGCGCCGCTCCTCGTCGGGCGTGAAGGTCCCGCCGGTCTGCGTGGCGCCGATGATGATCTCCACGCGTTGCGTGGCCGACCGCCGGAACTCCAGGCGGCGCACGGCGTCGCCGGCGCCGATCACGGTGATGCGGCCAAGGGTGCGGGCGAGTTCCACCGAACGCGGGACGAAATCGAGCCGCCACTCCTCGCCGGCCCGCACCGCAAACAGATGGAACTGTTTGCCCAGCTCCGCCCGGTCGAACCGCAACACGGGCAGCAGTGCGGCGTTGATGTCCGGTGCGCGGGGATCGGCCGGCACCTCACGCGAACGGCCGCGGGCATCGCGCAACAACAACCCCTTCGCATCGGCGATCATGAGCCGCTCGTCCGGCTTGACGTAGCGCAGGCTGAGTCCGCGGGCGGGCGAGAAGCGCATCTCGCCTTCGAGCACGACGGGCGTTTTGCGAAATGGAAACCAGCGTTGCTCGGTAAACGCGGAACAGACCGTGCCCTTGGCCGCCAGCGTGGCGAACAACGGCTGCCAGGCCGCGTCGTTTTCGCCCAGGATCAACTCGGGGCCCGGCTCGCCCGGGAGCTGGGCGCGCAATCCGGGCGCAATGGCGAAGAAGAACAGGAGAAGAAGCAGGTACATCCTTGAAAACGCAGTTGGACGCAGAGGTCCTGGCGCGGCCTCGCCGCAACCAAGGCAAACGAACCAATCCTTTTTGACCGCAGATTGCGCAGACAGCGCAGATAAACTCGAACTCCGGTTTCGATTAACCACAGATGAACACAGATGGACACGGATAAACGAAGTCAGGGGACCAATCGTGCGCACTTTTCGATGCCGGCCGATTCTTCCCGAACCCCAGCCGTATCTGTGTGAATCCGTGTGCATCTGTGGTTCAATTCCTGGTTTCAGCGGCTAAAATGGCTGGGAGGCGCCCTCCCAAAGTCGTTCGCCGTGAACTCCGGTTTGCGTTCTGTGGCCGCGGTGACGAGATCGATCGGTGGAATTCAGATTCATGACGTGGTCGAGGAGTTGCGCCGCCGGCGGAGGACCGCGGGCCAGCGCCAGAGGAGCAACTCGGTGATGAGGCGGGTATGGAGCCAGACCATGCGGACATTGTCCCGCACGTAATGAAAGTGCGACACGCCCCCCTCGGCCGGCGTCAGGTAGCGGCACGGCGCGGGCCGGTTGAGCGTCGGCGTGCCGGCCCAGAAGAGCCGTACTGCGGCCTCGGCATCGAAATCGTAGTGCCGGGCAAAACGGGTGGCGCGCAACACCCGCACCAGCGTGGCGAGCGGATAGACGCGAAACCCGAACAGCGGATCGTCGATGCCCGCGCCGAAAATCTCGAACCGCACCAGCCCGACGCTCAACTGCCGGCCCTGCAACCGCACCAGGGGCGCCTCCGGCCCGAAGACCGGCCGACCCAACACCAGGGCGGTGGGGGCGGCGCGGGACGCCGCCATGAATTCGCCAATCCGGTCGGTGGGGTGCTGTCCGTCGGAGTCCAGCACGAGCGCATGGGTGTAGCCGGCGGCTTGGGCCGCCGCGGCGCCCGTCAACACCGCGGCGCCTTTGCCGCCATTGCGCGGGCGCACGATCACCCGCAATCCGGGTTCTTCCTGCGCCAACGCCTCCACGGCGGCGTGGCTGCCGTCGGTGCTGCCGTCGACCACGATCCAGACCGGCCGCCAGCGGGCCAACGCCTCGCGGACCGTGGCCAGCAAGCGTGGGCCGGAATTGTAGCTCGGGATGAGCACGAGGTGCGTGGCGTCGTTGGTCATGGGGTCGCGCGCAAAACGGCACTGAGGTGCTGTTCGACCTCGTCCGTCAGCTCCTGCGCAGAGCGCGCCGGGTCGTAGTCCCAGCGACGCTCGATGGACATTTCCATCCAGACGGGCAGGGTGGACGGCGGAAGCCACCACGCGCGGTCGCGTGGTACCATGTCGGACGAGGCGCGGATCGAGATCAATTGCACCGGCGCGTGGGCGCGGGCCGCGATCAAGGCGAAACCAGGTTTGAGCGGACCGAGCGTCGCGCCGGTCGCCGTCCGCGTGCCCTCCGGGAAAATCAGCAACGATTGTCCGGCCACGATGCGGGCGGCGACATCGCGCACAAGATCCACGCCTTTTTCGCCGGCGATGTAGCCGGCCATGCGCGCCGCCGGTCCGATGGTGGGATTGCGCATAAGCTTCGGCTTGATGATGCACACCGCATCGGGCAGGCGCGCCAGCAGCAACGTGGCGTCCAGCAACGTCGGATGGTTGGCGATGTAAACCGTGCCGCGGGCCAGCGGTGCATCGAATCCGCGCCAGGCGAACCGCAACACTCCGCCAACGTGCAGCCACCACGTCCAGAGCGCGAACAATCGGCGGATCGCCACGCGCACCCGGGCCTCGCGCCCGGCCCGGCGCGGCAGCAGGAACCCCGGCACACACGCGACGCTCAGCCCCAGACCCAGGAGGGCGAAGGCCAGCCACGACACATAACACGCGCCGACGGCGGAGGCACGCTGGAGAGCCCGCTTCATGCTCGGTGGGGTCGATACCCCGAAGCTTGCTCCGGTTGAGTTGGTCGGTAGCCACAAGCGTGAGCGAGTGGAAGCGCTTCCACTCGCTCACGCTTGTGGCTACTCGGGCGGCTAAAAATTCGGAGGGAGATGGGCATCGACATAGTTTGGTCAAATGCCCCGGAACTTGATCGAGGGAGGTTCACGAAGCGGAGCGCCGGCCGGCGCCGGTGGGTTGAGCGGCGTGAAGTTGAACCAGAGGTACGGCTGCGCGCGCAACAGTCCTTCCACCTGGCGGAGAAAATCCTGGAAATGTTCGTGAGCCCGCTCCGCTGCCGCGTCCCGCGGCTCGCCGGGGACCGGATCAAACCGCGGCGAGCCGTACAACCGGGAACGGCCCGCGGGCGCGGGCAGGCCGACGGTCAGGATCACCGGGCGGTCAAAGATGCGCGCGAGGTGATAGATCGTGACGGGAAACAGCCGCCGCGCGCCGAGAAAATCGAATGCCTCGGTGCGGGTGGTGAATTCCACCCGGTCACATTGCAGGGCGATGGCATCGCCAGTGGCCGCGGCGGTTTTCAAGGCAAACAACATCTCACCGGCATCGTTGACCCAGATGAAGCGCAACCATTCGCCGAAGCGGGCGGCGAGCCGCTCGGTGTCGTGCGAATTGCCCACGCGTTGCCGCACCAGGTACACGCGGCGTTTCACCCCTGCACTTGCTTTACGTTCCAATCCCACGGGCGGAACGCCCGTGCCACCCGGCACGGCGGGCAAGCGTGGCATGGGCGTCTCGCCCAGGTCAGAAGGCTGTGGAGTACGAGCAGGGTTTATCTGCCCGCCGAGCTGGAAGCCGAGCATGTCGGAGACGCCGACGTGCATCGTGCCGAGCAGCACCGGACCGCCGGTGGCGAGCCAGTCGCAGAACGCCTGCCCACTTGGCGCAAAATCGCAGGGGACCGTCTGACCGTTGGCCAGGCGCAGCTTGAGCATGAGCGCCTCTTCGAAGGCAAAAAAATGGCGGAAGACATCGCGCCAGGTTGGCGGGCGGTCGAGCACCGTGGCGAGATAGGCGCGCGAGTGCTGGCGTTGCGCCGGCATGCCCGCCAGGGCGATCGCCGTCCCCAGCGCTCGCAACGGACGATATACGACCTCCGGCAACACGCGGTCACCTAGGCGCAGGAACTGAAAGCCCCAGCTCGGTCCGGGATTGCGGGGTGCGCCGGCAGCGCGGACGTTGGCGGAGGGCGGCGTCACGACCATTCCAATTTGAGCTGCCAGCCCGGCATAACCGGACCGGCAAAGGACTGGCGGCGATGCAGCACATCGAACCAATCCGGCAACGACAGCCCGCCCCTTTCACTGGTCTGGGTGAGCGCCAGCCGGCCGAGCGCGCCCTCGCCGGGTGCGGTCGTCAACGCCAGGGCGAAAGCAAACGCGCGGGGGCTGGCCACGCCACACTCGGCCATCCACGTGCCCCGCTCCTCGCCGCCGCACACGAGCACCCGCGGCGTCGCCGCCAGCAGCGCCACGAGCAGGGCCTGCCCGGCGAGATACGGTCCGCCTGACAGCGGGAAAAAATCGCGTACACTGCGCTGCCGCCCGATCAGCACCTGCTGCACGCCGCTGGGATGGACCGAGGTTTGAAACAGGGTGGGGCTGGCCGCGGGGAAACTGTCGAGGAAACCGGCGAGCGTGCGCGTTTCGCCGAAGGCGGAGGCATAGACCACGGTGTCGTCCTCCGTTGGCGCGAGTTCGCCGACGGCGGCTCCGACGAGCAGGCCGAGCTGGGTCATGCGCCGCACCGCGCCGGGCGCGAAACCGCCTTGCAAACGCTCGCGCGTGGCCATCGGCTCCTCGCGGCCCGGATCGTCGGTGCGGATGGCCTGGATATGGCGTTCAAACATGACGGAGGAGAAGGGCGGCGTGCGCCCCGCCGAAGGCGTTGCTGGCACAGAGCACGGCATCGTAGCCCGCCGTCGCGAAGGGCTCCAGCGCGACATTGTCGGTCATCATCGGCGTGGTGCTGCCGATCGTGCCGGGCGCCCGCCCCGCGCGCAGGGCCGCGGCCACCAGGGCCAGCTCGACCAGGCCGCAACTGCCCAGCGTGTGGCCGAGACTGCCTTTCCAGCCGACCAACGGGGCCCGCGGGAAAATCCGCGCAAACGCGGTCGCCTCGAGCCGCCCGGCTTCGAGTGTGCCGGTCCCGTGGCCTTTGATCCAGAGCCGGCTCCCGCCGACGGCGGCGACCAGCGGCGCCAGACACGCGGCAAAGCCGCCGCCATCGGGCCGGTTGGCGGTGAAATGAAACATCTCATTGTGCAGGCTCTGGGCGGCAATCGCCAGCCCACCCCCATCGCGCGCGAGCACGGCGAACGCCGCGCCGTCGCCCAGCCCGATCGAGCCCGTGGCCCGCACCGCGTAGGGCGCGGGCCAATCCGCGTTGAGGATTTTCAGGGCGTGAAATCCGCCGGCGACAAACGGGCTCAGGAAATCAAACGAAAACACCAACGCCCGCTCCGCCAGCCCGGCCCGGATCAGGCGTGCGGCTTGCATGAGCCCGAGGTGCGCCGAGACGCAAGCGTGCGAAAAGATCGTCACGTTGTCGCCCCAGCCGAGTTCGCGCCGCAGCCAGTCGACGCAGATGAACGGCGCGCCATAGGCCAGGTGGGCGGCGTCTCCGCCGCGCCGGTATGCATAAAGACTGCCGACGCCAAAATTGCTGCTGGTCACGAAAACGGGATGCCGCGCATCGCCCCACGGGGCTGGCGGCGCCGCCCCGAGCAACGTGCGCACCGCGTCCATCCAGGCCGGCGGCGCGGTTTCGTCCAGTTCCCGGCCGGGCAACAGCGCCAGCGGCACCCGATCGCCACCCTCGCGGCCCAGCACTGGGCGCGCTTGCAGCGCCCGCTCGCCCCGCAGCAACGCGGCGAGTGTGGCCGTCGTGTCGCCGAGCGGCGTAAGGCAGGCGCTTGCCGCCAACTGCACCGAATCGGGAAGATCGCAGGCCATGCGTAGACGAGGGGCAAGTGCGTTGCCGTCCGAACCCTAACCCGGCAACCGCGTCGGGTCCGCCCGGGTGCGAACGAAGTCCGCCAGGCTGGCGACGCTGGCCAGGGCGACCCGCGACTCTTCGCTGCTGGTGATTTTGATGCCGAAGTCCTTCTCGATCTTCACCACCAGCTCGAGCGCATCGATCGAATCGAGGGAGAGGCCCGACCCCATGAGCGGCTCATCGTCCTTGATGCTGTCGGGGGCGATGCCCTCCAGATGGAGGGTATCGACGATCATGTGCTTGAGACGGGCGTTGAGTGGGTCGGCCATGCGGGGAATAACTTATAACTGAGGCGACACTCGGCGCACCGGGCAAGCCCGGATGCGGGCAGAAGTTGCGGGTTGGAGGAGCGCTCGATGATTGGCGACGGCCGGATTGCGCCAATGGCCGACAAAGTGGCAGCGGCGTCTCGCCGCTGGCACTTTACGGCGCGGAGCGCACCGGCAAGGCTACAGGCAGGCACGGAATGGATCGGCAACCCGAGATGGGATCTATGAAACAGGTCGGGATGCCTGCGCCGCAACCTTCCGGATTTGTAGGCCCGGGCGTTGACCGGGCTGCCCGGCCAACGGCCGGGCCTACAGGAGGAGCGCAGACGTGTCGCCGCAGGCGATCGTCCGCTCCCGGTCCGTTCGGCATCCACGGACAATCACTTGCGCGGTTCGGCCCCCGTGGGACCGCCGACGGCGGCGCCATAGTTGGCGGCGAGGTAATCGGTGAACCGATCGGCGACGCGCGAGAGCATGAGATTGTCTGTCGCTCCGAAGGTCCACGCGCCGCCCATGGCGGCTGCGCGGGCATAGAACATCGGAGTGGCAATCGCCTTGCCGGACTCCTTCTCCGTAATCTTACCCGTGAGGATGACTGCCGAGCTACCGGCGAACGCGCCGGCCCAGAATCGTGATCCGCCGCTGATGAACTTGATCTCCGTGATTACTGGCGTGACGACGAGCGTGCGGACAGGCGTGGCGGCCGCCCCGGTGGCGTTCCAGCCTCGCAGCAACGGGTCGGCCTTGAGCGACACGTTCTCCTGGACCTTGGCCAGCGCGCGCTCGTTGGCCTCTTGCCCGGCGTAGGGCGCGACGAGCGCGACCTTCGCCAGCTCGAACCGGGTGAAGCCGGAGAACTTTTCCGCGGGCGGGGGGTTCTGGGTGATGTCGGTATTGATATGGGTTACGCAGCCACCGAGAAGGGCAGTGGCAACGACGAGCAGGAAGGCGAAGCAGCGGGGATTTCTCATGGGTTTTGGTTGTTGGGGGTTGACTGGGCAATGAATCAGGCAAGCCGCCGCAGCACGTGACAGACGTTGCTGCCGCCGAAACCGCTGCTGTTGTTCAGTACCGTGCCCACCGGTTGGGCGAGCGTTTGACGGGGCAGGTCGAGCCCCTCGCAGACCGGGTCGGGCTCCTCGAGATGCGCGCACCCCGGCACGAAGCCCTCGCGTACCGTCAACGCGCAGATCGCGGCTTCGAGCGCCCCCGCCATGGACAAACCATGCCCGGTGAGCGCCTTCGTGCTGCTGATTTTCGGCCGGGCGCCGGCCGCGGAAAAGACCGCGTGCAACGCCAGCGCCTCGGAGCGGTCGCCGATGGGCGTGGAGGTGGCGTGCGCGTTGACATACTCGATGTCGCCTGGCGCCACCTGGGCATCCCGGAGCGTGCGACGCATGGCCTCGATCAATCCGGCGCCCTCAGGGTGGGAAATCGCCACGTTATACCCATCGCTCGCCTGACCCCAGCCGGCGAGTTCGGCGTAGACCGGTGCGCCGCGACCCGCCGCGAGCTCCGCCTCCTCGACGATCAACGCCACCGCACCGCCGGTGCCGACGAACCCGTCGCGCCGCCGGTCGAACGGCCGCGACGCCGTGGCCGGATCGGGATTGACGGAGAGGGCGCGCATGGCGGCGAACGGCAGCATGCTCTCGGCGTGTGTCTCTTCGGCCCCCACCACGATCATGCGCCGGTGCCGTCCCAGGCGGATCTCGTCGAGGGCATAGCCCAGCGCGTGGCTCGAAGACGCACAGGCCGAGACGAAACCGCACACCGCCCCGCGAATGTGGAAGTAGGCGGCGAGGTTGAAATTCAGCGTGCCGGAGATGCAGGAGACGACCCCCAGCGGATTGCCGCGCTCGCCCCGCGCCTCGTACATCTGCCCGAGGTAGTGGTGCAGGAGAAACGGCGAACCGGCCGACGCGCAAAAAAGGCCGGTCTGCCCATCGCCCAGCTCGCCCGCGGCGAGCCGGGCATCGGCCAGCGCCTGTTCGCAGGCACAGAGGGCGTAGAGGCCGTGCGGCGCGAGCGAGCGCAGCGTTTCGCCCGGAAAGGCGTAGCGCCCGGGCCAGGTCCAGTCGCGCCAGTTGGTCGACTCGGTGGCGAACCCCTTGAGCGTGCCCAGCACGCGCACCGGCAGGCGCGGATTGCCGAGGAATTCGACCGGCGCAAACCCGTGCTGCAACGTACGCAGGCTGTGCGTCACTTCGGCGCGGTCGTTGCCGATGCTGGTGATGAAACCGAGCCCGGTGATGACGGCCCGGCGCATGTCAGGCCGGCGGGGCCGCCAGTTTCCTTTGCACAAAGGCGCGTAACTCGCCCACCGTGCGCACCTGCAGGATCTCCTCGTTGGAGATCGATATGCTGAAGAGGTCTTCGAAGAAGAACACCGTCTCGGCGATCGCCAGCGAATCGAACCCGAGATCCTCGATCAGGCGCGCTGTGTCCGGCCAGCTCGACGCCCCCGTCTTGGATTTCTGCGGCAGAAAATCGTACAGCACCACGAAGATCAGCGCGGCGAGCGCGGTCTCGTCGCCCGTGGCGCGAAACTGGCGGAAATTCTCCAGCGCGCCGGGCGGCAGCCGCCGCAATTTTTCCACGGGATCGCAGACCGGTGGGGTCGTAGGATTAGGGGTTGTCTTGGGGGCCGTGGACATGGGAGCGGAGTATCGGCAACCGGTTCGCCGGGGGAAGCTTTTTTGCGCGAGGGTTCGATCCCACTTCCACCGGGGTGGCCCCGGCGACGGGCAACCGACCGGCGCCCGCGTTCGGCAAAAAACCCGGTTTCGCGTGAAACCGGGTTTTAAAAATGGCGGGATGGACGAGGCTCGAACTCGCGACCTTCTGCGTGACAGGCAGACGCTCTAAACCAACTGAGCTACCACCCCGTGGTAGAAAGGACGGGGAACCAATGAACCGCCGCCGGTCAAGTCAAGCGCTGTTTTGAAAACGGCAGAACGTGGGGCGCGATGAATATGAAGAATACATTTAAGGACACTCGTAATAATTCGATCCTTCGTAGGTCAGCGAGCTTGCTCGCGCTCTGTCAAACCGCGCGAGCAAGCTCGCTGCCTACGGTAAATAGGAGCGACCTTAACTACGGATGGCCTGGCGCGGCGCAGCCGCAACCAAACCGGAGTTGGATTTTACAGGAGCTCGCAGAGAACGCGGAGATTCGATCTGAGAACCGTTTGGTTCCGACGGCGATCGCAACAATTGAGCCAAACTCCAGACGGCGGTCATAGACCGCCGCTACAACTCAGCCGGATCAGGAGCTGCTCTGCGACCTCCTGTAAAATCCGGATCGGAGTTTTTAACCGCGAAGATACACGAAGCGGCGCGAATATCAGATTAGCGAAAATTAGCGTCAATTAGCGGTTTCCAAATTGAGCGACGGAAGATGCACGCAGGAAAATATCATCTTCAGATACAGCAGCATGGATAGACACGGATTCAGAATCCGAACCCGCAAACCATGAAATTGGGATCCGAACCATTGATCTCCTTGGTATTGGTTTTATCCAGATCGCATCCGTGAAATCTGTGGTCAAAAATCAGGGGCTTGGGTTCGGTTGCGGCTCCATCGCGCCAGACTCCTTGCGTTCGTTGCGGCTAATATTGCGCTTGGAATCGCGCTCAAACGGAAACGAAAAACGCCGGTCCGGATTGCAAATAAGCTGTTCAACCCGTAAATGATAGCCGAAAGTAAGATATCCCGTTTACGGTATGACTGGGCAAACTCCCATCGCAACTCCTCCCTTGCGCCTGCTGCTCGCGGAAGATGAACTGGCGCACGCAGACGCCATTGGGCGCGCCTTTGCGGTCAATGGAGCCAAGGTCGAGATCCAAGCGGTCGCGACGTTGCGCGAATTTCGCGCCGCCGCCGCCGCCCGGCCCCCAGACCTTGCCCTCGTGGATCTTAACCTCCCGGATGGCAGCGCGGTTGAGATTCTGCACTCGCCGCCGGAATCCGGACCGTTCCCCGTTTTGGCGATGACCAGCTCCGGCGACGAGCAGGTGGCGGTGGAGGCAATCAAAGCCGGCGCGATGGATTACATCGTAAAATCGCCGGAGTCCTTTGCCGCCATGCCGCAAACCGTGGCGCGCGCCCTCCATGACTGGCAGCTGCTCCAGGAACGCCGCCAGGCGGAAACTGCGTTGCGCGCGAGCGAGCAGCGCTTCCGGGCGGTGGCGTACTCGGCCAACGATGCCATCATCATCGCCGACGCGGCCGGGAATATTTTGGATTGGAACCGGGGCGCCGAGAAAATTTTCGGCTACACGGAGGGCGAGGCCGTCGGTCAGCCCCTGACCCGGTTGCTGCCGCCGCGCTTCCAGAATGCGCATCGCCAGGGAATGCAGCGACTGCAGGTCGGCGGCGCGCCGCACGTCGTCGGCCAGACGGTCGAACTGGCCGGATTGCGCAAAGACGGGAGTGAATTCCCGCTTGAGCTCTCCTTGGCGGAGTGGACGACCGCGGCGGACCGGTTTTACACGGGCATCATCCGCGACATCACCGAGCGCAAGCGGGCGGAGGAGGCGCTGCGCCAGAGTGAAGAGCAATTTCGCGCCATTTTCGAAGCGGCTTCGGTCGGCATTGCCCAGGCCGACATTCGCACCGGGCAGTTTCTGCGCGTGAATCAAAAGCTGTGTGCGATCACCGGCTATTCTGCGGCCGAGCTGCTCCAGCTGCGTTTCTCCGAGGTCACCCATCCGGACGATCGGCAGTCCGACTGGGCGGCTTTCCAGCAGGTGGTGCGGGGCGAGCGGCCCGATTACCGCTTGGAAAAACGTTACATCCGCAAGGATGGATCTCTGGTTTGGGTGAACGTGAACATGACGATCGTCCGCGACGCCGCCGGCCAGCCCGTGCGAACCGCGACCATGATCGAGGACATCACCCAGCGCAAGCAGGCGGAGGCGGCGTTGCAGGAAAGCGAGGTGAAATTCCGGTGCCTTTTCGAAAGCGCCCGTGACGCCATCATGACGCTGGAGCCTCCGACCTGGCGTTTCACTTCTGGAAACCCGGCCACCGTGAAGATGTTCGGGGCGAAGAACGAGGAGGAGTTTGTTTCCCACGGACCTTGGGAATTGTCGCCCGTGCGGCAGCCCGACGGACGCGCTTCGGAAGAGAAAGCCCGGGCGATGATCGAGACGGCCTTGCGGGAAGGTTTCCATTTCTTCGAGTGGACGCACCGACGGATCGGAGGCGAAGATTTTCCCGCCGACGTGCTCCTGACCCGGATGGAGCAAGGGGGAAGGGTGTTGCTCCAGGCCATTGTCCGCGACATCACCGAGCGCAGGCGGACCGAGCAAGCCTTCCGGGCTCTCTCCGAACGCCAGGAAGCCATCCTGGCTGCCGTGCCGGATCTGATCATGGAAGTGGACAACCACAAGGTCTACACCTGGGCGAATCCGGCCGGCCTGGCTTTCTTTGGCGACGACGTCGTGGGCAAGGAAGCGGCCTTTTATTTTGCCGGCGAGCAGACCACCTATGACGCGGTCCAACCGATGTTCGACGGTGATCAGGACAAGGTTTACGTCCAAAGCTGGCAGCGGCGCCGGGACGGGGCGAAGCGCCTGCTGGCCTGGTGGTGCCGGGCGCTCAAGGATGCGAACGGCCACGTCGTCGGCGCCCTGTCCTCGGGACGGGATATCACCGAAATCAAGCTGGCGGAGGACGCGCTGCGCGGGAAGGCCGCGGAGTTGGCGCAGGCCAACCTTCAGCTGGAGACGGCGGTCGCGCGGGCCAACCGGCTGGCGCACGAAGCCCAGGCGGCCAACCTCGCCAAGAGCCAGTTTCTGGCCAACATGAGCCACGAAATCCGCACACCGATGAACGGCGTCATCGGCATGACGGGATTGCTGCTGGATACCGAGTTGTCCACGGAGCAGCGCAGCTATGCCGAGACCGTGCGCACGAGCGGCGCGCACCTGTTGAGCCTGATCAACGGCATCCTCGATTTCTCGAAGATCGAGGCGGGCAAGCTGGAACTGGAGACGCTCGATTTCGATCTGCGCGGCGTATTGGAGGATACGGTGGAGATCCTGGCGCCGCAGGCGCGCGAAAAAGGCCTCGCCTTCCTTTGCCACGTCGATCCGACCGTGCCCGCCCGCCTGCGGGGCGACCCCGGCCGGCTGCGGCAGATTTTGGTCAATCTGGCGGGCAATGCGATCAAGTTCACCGCCCGCGGCGAAGTGGCCATCCAGGTGGCGGTGGAGTCGGAAACGGATCTTCTGCTCAGGGCGCGTTTCGAGGTGCGCGACACGGGCATTGGCATCCCGGCGGACAAAGTTGAGCTCCTGTTCAATCCCTTCCAACAAGTGGACGCCTCGAACTCGCGCCAGTATGGCGGCACGGGCCTGGGGCTGGCCATCTCCGCGCGACTGGCCGCGCTGCTCAGCGGAAAAATCGGGGTCAAGAGCGTCGAGGGCCGGGGTTCGACCTTCTGGTTCACCGCGGTCTTCGACAAATTACCGCCGCTCCCGGCGACCGCATCCTTGCTCCCTGCGGAGACTCGCCCCGCCGCTCCGCCCACTCCGGTGGCGCCGGTCGCCGGGCACCGGGCGCGCGTGCTCCTCGTCGAAGACAACACCATCAATCAGACGGTGGCCTTGAAGATGCTGGAGAAACTGGGGTATCGCGCCGACGCCGTGGCCGACGGCCAGGAGGCGATTTCCGCGTTGGAAACGACGCCGTATGACCTCGTGTTGATGGACGTGCAGATGCCCGTGCTGGATGGTTTCGCGGCGACCCAGGCCATCCGGGCGGGCCGCACGAAAGCACTCAGGCCGGCTCTCCCGATCATCGCCATGACCGCCCACGCCCTGGAGGGCGACCGGGAAAAATGTCTGGAAGCGGGCATGGACGATTACATTTCCAAGCCGGTCGCGCTGCCGGCCCTGGCCGCCGTGTTGGAACGGTGGCTGATACGGCCCCAGAAAACGCCTGCCGCAGATCGTTAAGATACCCGGGCGAGCTCCGAGGCGTTGAAGACCAACTGTAGGAGCGGCTTTACGCCGCGATTCCGACAAACCAGCGCTCCAGAAAACGGCATCCGTGGATGGCGCGGATGGTCGCGGATGGGTTTTTACAGGAGGGCGCAGAGGGAGCAGAGTCATTTTAACAATCCGATCTTTTCGGAGTTTTACAGAAGGTAACGAAGACCAATTCTCGTCGCATATTACGCGCTTCGTTCTCTTGGTTACCTTCTGTTCAATATTCTGAATCCGACCAGCGATTGGCGGCGGAATTCATTTCTC
>Ga0182021_10002582_pt1 | contig 21161 bp, 30 predicted proteins | sample 612E3MmetaG_FD_120493 | JGI IMG/M metagenome (GOLD analysis project Ga0182021, IMG submission 120493) | Permafrost microbial communities from Stordalen Mire, Sweden - 612E3M metaG (Illumina Assembly) | ecosystem: Environmental > Terrestrial > Soil > Wetlands > Permafrost | place: Sweden... | reverse complement strand
TCTCCTATCGAAATTTTAACTAAGTTATTTGAACATCTTTTTTTCTTACAGTTTCTTGAGCAAGACACAAGCTGCGAAAAATGATTCGTGGAAATAATTTTCAAAATATATCTTTTACAGTTGAAACTTTTCTGAAGCATGACATCTTGCTCGGTTGAAAGTTTATTTTTTCTCGGTCTGCCCATTTTCAATTTGCCTCCAAAGGAACTTTTACAATATGACCTTGACAATTATCTTTTCTACAATCTAACAACGTAGCCACGTGGTTTGTTATGAGAAGTTTTGAATTAGGCTTATCACAACAAAAACCCATTTTCAAAATAACTGAACTTGAATGGTTATTTTGTGTATAGCGTGCAATTTGTGTTTGGATGAAGAAAGTGGAAAAGTTTTCTTTCACTGGATCAGCAGGTTGTTTAGGTTCAATTTCAGTTATAGGTTCAACATGCTTAACTGAAATAACTTCAAGTTTAGGTTGTACATCTTGCTGTTTGAAAATTGTAACTTGCAAAGGACTATGAAAGATTTCCTTCAGATGTGCAATACTTATTTTCATTTAAGCCTCTCTCCTGTTAGTTTTGATTTTTAAAACAACATAAGCACCAATAATGAAACAAAGTGCAAAAATGAACAGGGCTGTATTTTTTTGCAAATATGCGACAAAATCTGTCATAGACTTCGGCACAAGATTGAAGGCTGCGGCTGCAACATAGAGGGCAATAAATCCTAAAACTGTCCAAACAAGTTTTGAAATAATTGAATTTTTAATAGTGCTGCTCATTTTAGTTATCCCCTAAAGTTTGCTGGGCATGTTGAATCCAGAGAATGAACTGGTAGAACTCTAAACTCAGCATAAGCCTTTCAGTTTTAGACATCTTCTTAGCTCCTTAACGGACTCTTCCAATCTTGAGGCTGAAGACGCTTACGTCTATTCCGTTTAGTTCTATGAAGATCGGCTTGCCCAATCGCAAACAAAATCGCAAACGCAAGAATGATTAAGGCTGCTACCAAAAGTGAATTCAATTTCATTTCACCTTTTCGTTATCGTAGTACGCTTGAATTTTAGCACCAAACAGAAAGCCAAAGCCTAAAGCAAGAGCCACGAGTAAAATTGTGTAGTCCATTTTTTCATTCACCTTTGTAATTGCGGAAAATAATATTCAAGTAAATCATTTCCAGAAGGGTTTTGTCCAAGAGGCTGTTTAGTGAATTTTTTGTACCAAACTTTCAATTCTTTAAGAATTGTTTCAGTTACAATCAATTCTCCTTTAGTGGGGCTGGAGGAGAAAAGAGGAACCAACCCCACTTGTGAAAAATAATTTTGATTCATTACATTGCCTCGCTTTCGCGTCCAATATTTTGTGATTGTCCATTTGGATTCGGTGGAACCATCGACTGGAGGACAAGGACGGCTTTTTCACTGACATCGGCAGATTGAAAACAATAGTCGAGCGCATCGAACATGTCGGGGAAAATGTGCTGCGCTAAACTTAATTCTAAGTTGTGCACCACAATTTCATTATCCGAAACGTATCTTCCTGATGTTTCCAGATCATCACTAGTTGGCACAAAGTCATTATCGCAGAATTGGCTTTCCGTTGTTATGCACCACGCACTGGCAAGCATGAAGAGTTGATTTGCGCCATGCAAAAGCTTAGCAAAACGTGGCGCGTCTCCCCCGCGACCATAGGGCGCTGCTGCACACTGTAGGATTTCATTCAAACTATCTAATCTTGATCTAAGAATTTTACATTTTTGCTTTGGCGTGGCGTTGCTATTGATGGGTTTTCGCAACTCGGTTATTAACATTTGCACCATTTCTATTCTGTCGGCGAGACGGCGATCCGAGATGGCACGTACAGAAAAATCCCCAAGATTTATTTCATCGTAAATGGGCTGTTTTGTTCTATTCCTTTGAAATCCAAATTTTTCGGCGATTTTGTCGAGCATTGACTTGCGTTTTTCTTCCTTCTTAGGTAGGCTCATTTAACTCTCACACCGTTTTTCATAAATCCCATTTCCTTTAGCTTAGATCTGACTGCATCCCTAACAAGATCTGATTTGGAACGATAAAGTCCGCCTTCGCTGACAGCTTTCTCTAAAATGTCGTCCAAAACTTTTGGCGCAATTATACACCAATTAGTGGTTAGCTTCGACAATCTCAAGACACCATATACTTAACTATTAGGTATGAAGTAACTTATAAAACTTTTTTATTTCAATTAAATGTTGAACAAATATATTGAATTTAATAAGTTGTAAGGAATGTTTTAAACTGAATTAAATGCAATTGAGTAGTTGAAACCAAAGGTTTTAAATATAGGTTAATAACTTAGTTATTAACTAAGGAGTTAATTAGAAAATGGTTGACATAGAAACTAAAAACATTCAACAAATAGGAAACGGTGAAGGCGTTATTCTTCCTACAAGATTTCTGCGTAAGTTCTCTTTGAAAAAAGGAACTCCTGTTAATATGATAGTTATGGACAAGGCTGTCATGATTGTTACCCCTAACACAGATTTTAATTCTGATGAAATTAAAGTAGAACTTGCCGAAGCACAGAAACAATGGGAAGTAAAAGAAAAGGAAGACCAGTTTATGTGGATAACAAAACTTCCCCAAAAAGATCAGAATGAACTTGAAGAAGCCTTTGAATTTACAGAAAAAGCAATTGAGACATTTGAATCTAAAACAGGTCTTAAGTGGAGCCTAAACAATCAGCATTGGGATGAACAGCCACAAGGCGCTAATCTAAGCAAGAAAGAATTATTACTACATCATCTATCATCACAACGGATTGCCTTAGCCGTAGAATTGATGAAAGTTTCCAACATTTACAAAGAAGCAAAAGCGGAAGTTGACGCAGCAAAAGGCAATACTGTTAACGAAAAAATCCATAATCTGCTTGAAGAAAGGAGAACCAATTCTGAAAAGTTTGACATCGACAGATTTGCAGAACATTTCTCTCCAGAAGAAGCAAAGAAAATGAAACAAGAATATAACAAATACATTGGAGCTGAAAAAGAGATCCAAGAAGCTCTCGCAGATCTTGAAAAGAACAAAGGCAAAGCAGGTGATAAAAAATGAGTGAAGAAGAAGATCAAGAACTAATAAACGATATTGATGATATAGACCGCGAATATGCAAAAAAGGAAAAGAAGACAGTAGAAAATAACATCAAAGAGTTTTCGGAATTTTGTCTAAAACATAAGGCACATATAATCTTAATTCATTCAAAGATGCCTATTTTCCTTGAAAACGGTGACGAGTTATATAAATACAAATGCCCTATTCCAAGATGTAGTTTCAGAACTTTCAGACGATACACAAAAGCACAAAAAGAAAAAGACTACGAAATTTACAAGGAAACTTTGTCTAAACAGAAATTCTAAGGACAATAAACCCTAAACAAATTTGAAGAGTTTTTTTGAAATAATCTAGAATAAAAAAAGAAGGTAGAAAAAATGAACGATGTAATCACTGTGAAAGTACTTAGCAAAAATCAAATAGATTTTTCAAACGTAGCTAAAGCCTTGGAATCTAAGTATAAAGTCTTGGCTACATCAGCAGCAATCTTTGACAAAAATACAGGTGTGTACCATATTTTCCTTAGTTTGCTGGAGGAAGCATAAATGATAGAAGAACTACCAAAGGGTTGGGAAACATCTGCAATAGGTAGTTTTGAAGTATATTGTGCCGATAGACTAAACATTAAAGGTATAATAGCGCGACTATTTGGTGCTTTTCCAATTGCTTTATCGTGCCAAAATATGACAAATTTTAGAACAAAAAAAGGATATGTTACACCACATTTGTACATAATCTTAGTTGCAAAAAGTGGATACAATAAGACACCACTGATTAAACTAATGAAAAGAATAATTAGAAATTGGAATAAGAAAGCTCTTTCAGTAACTAAGTTTACAACACAAGGATTGTCAGATTACATAAGCGGAAGAGAAGCAGTTAAAGATAAAGATGGTAACATTATAAAAGAAGCAATTCTTCCACATTCGTCAATTACAATGGTTAGGGATGAATGTACAAGAACTTTCAAGGATGCAAGTGGACATTTTAGAACAGATATGTTGGAGTTTCTTTCCGAGGCACATGATGACGAGTATGAAGGTGATGTAACACGGTCAGGTGGACTTAACGAAGGTGGAAAGGTATATCTTAACTATCTAGGTGCAAGCACAGAATACCTGTTCAAAGTATTACCTAATGACTTTTTTATGCAAGGATTAGGCAATAAATTTGTACTATTGAAAGGCGAAGCTGAAAAACGAAACCGAAATACACCAGAATTCTTTCTTGAAGGTGAAGATCCCGCAACTGATGTTATAATAGATACATACAAAAAGACAATGGATAATCTCTCACAGATTAATGACTGTTATTTAGATAAATCTACCAAGAATCTTTGGCTTGACTTTGAATATGAATGGGGTTTGAAAGCTGACCACACAGATGGATTTGAAGGTTCGTTTATCTCTAAAATACCACTACTTGTGCTAAGATTAGCAATCATTTACTCTGCTAACATGGGACACATTACTGAAAGAATCTTACATATCTCTGAAGATTGTATGAAACTTGCTATACAAGATGGACTAGCAGTAATTGACCATAGACAAAAAATCATCATGTGGAACAAGAAAATTGCACTAAGTAAAACAGATGAACTGGTTAAATCTTCAAAGTATAGCTTAGAAGCTTTCATAAGACATGCAATATCACTTGGCGGTTTAGTTTCAACAACTGAAATTAAATCAGAATTTGACCTTTCAAATATTACACTTGTGATAAATACTCTTGAATTAGGAGTTGATAAGAAATGGCTAACAGTTTATGCAAACCAAGCATGTTTAAAAAAGAAGTTTACAGACGGTAAGATTACAGAGGAACTATACAACCGTTTCAAAGTTCCTGCTGGAATGACACCTGCAATCTACGAGTTGACTGAACAAGGCTATATTGCAATGGGATATTCACTACCTGTAGCTGAGGAGGGCAAAATTAAGTCTTTAACGGTTTAAGACTTAAGTATTAAATCTAGGTTAGTTATTTAATACTAATTAAATATTAAAAAAGTAATATTAGATTTAATAGCTTAATACTTAAAGTGTTAATACTTAATTGGAGTTGGAATGAACTATAGGATGACTATAAAATGCCAAAAGATGTCACCGTTGAAGAAGATATTCAGGGATGGTACTATTACAACAATGAACCTTATCTCACAAAAAGTGCATTAAAGAAGGAACTTCACCTTAGCGATGAACAGCTACAAAAAGTTGTTAGATTAGACGGTGGCATTAAAGATCGAACTGTGGTAAACAAGTATAGAATTTTTGAAGTTTATTGCCTCGAAGATGTAAAAAGTCTTTTCAATTTAAAATAAAAAAAATCGAAGATATCAACAATGCAAAAATTCAAATATGCAGAGCTATATACTGCAAACTTGAGGAATTGGCTTTTCTAAAGACAGATAATTCTCGTCTTCTATTAGCTATCTTCATTTCATGTATTCTAATTCTTACTAGCTTTAGTTTGGCACAATCGCAATCTATTCCTCCTGCCCCATATGATGAACAAATTGGAATAACATTTACCCAAAATTTTACAAACCTTGCTTACAATGTCACTGCAATAGCTCAAACAGACTCAGACGGCTATGGACCAGCATATATTTTGAATGGATTGTCAAACGACGGTTTCTGGTATCAAACAGGAATACAATATAATTGGCCAGGCACTCAAGGTTTTGAATTTTTCTACGAAATATGGAATACGAGTGCTTCTATTGTCAATGTCGAAGAAACTTTATCTAACACAGTCAATTCAGGCGATTTAGTTCTTATCAGTCTTTATGTTAATAACGGTGTTGTTTATATGTCAGCCAAAGATTGGAACACTGGAGCAAATGCGCAGACATCTTTCGCTGATAGTCACACTAACTCTTTTGTCGGTTCTGCTACAGCACCAATAATCCTAGGTTTTTTCGGGTTAGGAGGATACTTCACTGGTCTTATGACTGAATGGTACCACGCAAATCCGTATAGTGGTGATGAAACAAAAGTTACTTATTCAAGTAATTTTGGTCTTTCATCTGCTTGGATGTGGATGGATGAATATAATCCATACAACCTCGGTTGGTCTGGTAATTGGACTGTATATGACTGGTCAGGAGTTCTTCCAACATATTACTTTCTTACTCCAACTCAACTTCAATCTTTCTCTTCGCATGGAACAACTGAAATTAGCAATGCCTACGAATTTATCACAGGATCACTTACTCAGCCCACACCCACTCCAACTTCCACACCTACACCATCAATTAATGTATCTGTTTTACCTTTAAACACAACAATATATGTAGGTCAAACAGCGAACTTTACAGCTACCGTTTCTGGAGGAACTGCTCCCTATACTTATGCATGGTATAATTTGATTCAACAAGTAGGAGAAAATAGTTCGGTTTTATCAATTACTCCAGAAAACACACAAACTGGTGTTTATTATTGTGACGTTACAGATAGCAATTCACAAGTTGGATATTCAAATATCGTAACTTTAACTGTTGCTTCCGAACCTACTCCAACGCCAACTTCTACTCCAACACCTTCTCCAACTATTATTTCAACACCCATACCAACCGCTTCACCATTACCTACAGCATCTCCTTCCCCCGTTCCAACATTCACACCTATACCATCTCCATCACCGACTATCGCTCCAACACCAAGTCCGAGTCCATCTCCGATATCAACTTCAACACCTATTCCCACTTCTAGTCCAACTCCTATTCCGACATCTACTCCAACTCCGACAGTGACACCAAGTCCTGTCCCAACTTCTACTCAAACACCAACAACAACTCCAGTTTCAACTGCCACACCGAATCCTACTCCAAACCCTACACCTGTAGCTACTCCTACAGCAACCGCAACATCCACGCCAACCTCAACTCCAAATAACACACCTTTGCCACCTCAGAGTCCAACGATAGCGCCAAACCAAATTCAGTCAGATTTACCTCAAGGATATATCTATGGAATAGTGACTGCCGTAGCCATCGTAACAATTGTTTCATTATCAATATTAGTTACGAGAAGGAAAAACAGAAACAAGCCATAAACGCCAACTATATTGGAACAGCAAAAAAAAATTCAGATACTTTTTAGCATCGAACAAACCGAGCTGAATTGTCTATCACAGTTTTGACATTGGGTTTTGTTTTCAGTTGTAGCTCTTTCGTAAATAGATAATAGTTTTTCAATGTGGTCATGAACATCTTCAACAAGACATTGCTGAGCTTGCAAAGGTAGCTGATCTATTCGGCTTTTGAAATCTTCCAAAAATCTATGCCTTCACTGGATTTTCAGCTTCGACAGTAGTTGCAAAGGCTGCCACAATTAAACGGATTTCACTTAGGAGAGCTTCTTTCTTTTGAACTATTTGTTTCTGTTTCAGCTTAAGTAATTCCATTTCTTTGACTTTGAGTTCCTTTATTTCTGCACTAAGCTTTCCTTCATCAATCCGCTTTTGAACCTTTGCAATTAGTTCATTGATATGCTTTTCTCGCCTCTCCAATACAACTAAGGAGTTTTTTGTTCTGGAAACTACTGTTTGGGGTTTTGAGATTTTACTTTTGACTTTATTTTTAGATTGCATATGTTTCAACCTCAATATTGTATTAAATGACAATATATTTAACTGTAGTTGAATTGAATGAAAAAGAACTGTTTTACAAGGTTCATACACAAAATCTGTCTTAAATTGAGAAGGAAAAAAGTGTAAAGTTTATTTTATCTTTCAGGGTCTTTTAGGGTCAAATTGAGCAAAATATCTTTCTAAATGTGCATCCTTTTCATTAAATATTTCTTCTTTCAGTTTACTTAAACCCAATTCCTGAAGATATTCCAAGTTATCCCAGAACGGAACAATATATCCTTCATCCCCTTTTTTGAATTGATAATATCTACTCTTTTTTTCAACCCAACAACCTCTATGGTAGGCGGTCATAAACTTCTCTGCATCTATCACCTTAACCTTGATAACTTTGAATTCTTTTAGGTCGGGAAAAGAACCAGTTATTTTTTTAAAATAGCCATTAGAAACCGCAGTTATTATAGCGTTCACCTTTTCTGCATAAATAGAAGTCGGCAAAGTCAAACTTTTTCAACTCTTCTATTAAGTGCTGATACCAATTTTTCAACTTCTTCATAAGACAATTTTAGAGGGCAAATATTAGGACAGTTTTCTGGGCTTGCATATTTTGCCCTTTGCAAGTTTTCTTTTCTCATTTCTTCGGTAGTTATATTTACTGAATTAATTTTTCCGTTTTTATCAATCACTAATTGAAATAAGCTATCATAACCTTCTATATCAGCAAAAAATGCACATAAGCAATAACTGTCTTTATGTGGCATGAGTTTACAGTTATAATATCGACTTCCGTTGTAAATCATTTGAGAACAAATTTCTTCATTCTCTAGTGAATTTATTTTATTTTGTTCCGACATTTTTAGTTCACCTGAAAGGACATGATTGCAAAGTATTATAGAGTCATTTTCCTACACTTAGTTACCTGAATTAAGCTAGGCGAGATTGAATGGCGAAAAAACCTGAGCATAAGCGCTTACCGAAGATCAAAAAAAGAGGTAACAAAAAAGCCAAGGCTGAACATGATAAAAGAATTGATAGCCTTCTAAAGCTGCTATTTGATAATGAAGAAATGACTTTTGAGGAAATGTATGAAAACCTTAAGGTTTCAAAGAAAACAGTTTCAGATTATATAGAGAGACTGGAAAATGAACGGAAAATTGAGCGTATTCATTGTAAAGGTAAACGCCTATACCGCATTAAACCAGAAAGCAGAATGCAGGTAAAATTCACACTGGATAAACTATTGGTAATGGATTTAATTTACAGTTTAGACTATCCCGATGTCTTGCATTTCCTTCAGGATTTCACAATGGATTTGATAATGCACAGGAAGTTGGTAGAAGGTTCAAAAGTAGATTTAGAAGCCCTTGTTGAAGAAGCTAAAAAATCAACCTTTGAAATCTTATCAAAAAGTGCCAAACCCTAAATTTCATTTTCAACGTAAATCTCCAATAGAATGCTCTATATGTGGTGGAAAACTTATAATTCCTTAAACTATCTAAAACGAAATACTTTAAACTATCAAATACTGAATAATTCTACTTGATATTGATGGATAAAACCTCATTGATTGGCGTAGGTTATTTTGTTCTCGCTATTTTACTCGGTGTGAGTGGCTTAAGTATTGCTAGTTCTTCAAATTTCTTGGGTGCGGGAAATTCAACTTTTGGAGGAATAGGACGTATCGTTAATTTAGGTGGTCTTCTTGTTCCAACAATATTGATAATTCTAAGTTTAGTGGCGTTACTTGTATTATCCTACATCCGTAGAAGGTCTTAAATCTGATTGAGAAAGAAATAGTGTAAGCATGGAAAATAAAAAAATCAAAGCTAAGAAAGAACCAGTCAGTAAAACAAGAATTCTAAAAATATTCGGTCTTTATGGCGCTGGTGTTGCCGTTGTAATATTTCTAATATTTGTGGTGTTTTCCATTATCGAAACCTTCCCAAATTTCGTACCTATTTCAAATGCAAATAATCTTCTTCAGATTTGGGTTACAACAAATGGCGTTCTAATGGGTTTTGTAGGAATTGTCTTTGCCCAATTGATATCTTCAACCACGAACCAGCAAAACGTATTGTATCAACATATACTTGAAGAAAAAAATACAGATCATAAACCAGAGTTAATGAAAATTCTCGATTTTCTAGACCTAAGAAGAATTTTCTTATGCTTATTTACCGTTGTCGCGTTGATATGCTTAGCTTATTCCATCTTAGTCTCTATGAAGGGTTTAGCAGACCTTTCCTTATTGAAATCAACAGATGTTTATGCGGTTAATGGCTTCATGACTGGACCTTTATTCTATTCTGTTGTAGGCATTTTATTTCTGATTTTTGGTTTAGTAATGCCTTTAAAACCACCAATGGACAAATCTAAATGAACAAAGCAATACTCATTGGTACTGGAATTTTGCTGTTATTGATAGGTTTGATTGTGGCGTACTTTGCTGGAAGAGGATTAATAGCCAATATCACTGTAACAAACATGTTCTCTCATTTCTATAGCTACTTGATAGAAGCAGGTATTGCTGTTACTTTTAAGGTCGCTGGTGGACTCTTGGTTTATTTCGGAATCAACAAATCTTAAATCTGAAAAGCGTAGAAATAGCCTATTGGTTGGGTTAAGGAGACCATAATATGGGCATATTTGAGAAAAAATATGTAGGTCGAAGTGTAAAGTTAATCTTTGCAGTGACACCAAAATTAAAGGAAGAGGAATTCGGGTTACTTAGGAAAGCATTATTAGCTGAGCCACTTTTCAGGAAATATTTCGGTTACGTTGACGTAACTAATCGGGGCGATGAGGGAGCATGGACTAAGATTAAAATATACTGTTCAAATCCTTTGTTCACCGTTAGATTATCAAAAGCTGAACAAACCTACACTGAAATATTCTACAGCATATTTGGTCGAACGGCTTCTTTATGTATAGGTGCTTTAAAGAGAGATTTGGACGTAACAGAATTTGACCTTTTGTACCGATTTGTTCCAAAAGAAAAATCAGAAGAATTTATGCCGTTAATAACGCTTAAGACAATAGGTGCATTCATATTTTGGGGAAAATTAATTGCTAAAAGTAGGCATGAAGACCTTGTTAAAATGGTTACTAATACGATTGACAAAGAAAGACTGAAGGAAATTACTAAAGATATCGCCGATGCAAGACCTTTGGTTGAGACAAACAGGGATTTCATTTTAGAAATATCCAGAAAACTAGGCATTTTACAACCTTATAATGAAAAAGAGTTGATAGACGACCCAGTAATATTGCAAGCCGTAAAAAAAACCATTGACAACGACAAAATATACGATGGTGCAGAAGTATATAAAGGCTATATGCCTTTATCAGATGAAGAATTAAGATTAGTGAACGAATATATTTTGTCACATAGCTAAGTTTTCATTGGTGAAAAATCTTAAATCTGCTCAGTGTAGAAATAGCCTAACATGGTAAAAACAGCCCTGTTTTAATTATATTTCTTGTGCAAGCCTTAACCAAGCTATTATCTGTGAGAAACGAAGGTTTTCTGCGGAAAAAAGATTGTTTCTCGCTTCTTTATTTTGCGTTTTTTGTTCATTTTTTATGGATTGATGTTTATTGTAATGGGTAATATTTCACGTTTAATGTGAAAATACCTTATATATGCGCTAACTATAGAATAAAGTTGGTGTCAGCACCTCTGAGGATTAAACAAGTTAATGGGATGGTTAGTCGCTCCCAAGCCGTGAAGCCATGCCACTAACTTGTCCTCAGTTAAGTGAACTTAAGACCACTTAACTTTTAATAATGTTAATAATTAAGTAATTACTATAAAAAGCTATAGTCAGTCTATCTGTTTAATACACAGTTACAAATCCATATCTTAAACATTCATAATTACAACCAAAATGTCAATGACTTTGTGCCTACAATGACAAAACTTAAAACGTCATAGCGTAGAAATAGAGACTGAGGCTAATTCGATGGTAAGTTGGGAAAGGGCTTGGAGTGGTGCTTTTGCTTGGTTGGCATGGACACTACTATATGGAATAATTGGAATTATCTTAATCGGAGTAGGTGTTTTTTCAATTATGGGGAATATAAATAATATAACTAATTTAGTTTCTTGGGATAGTAAATTGATTGGTGGTTTTCTATTTATTGTAGCAGGATGGATTATTATTGTATTAGGAGCAATTGCATCTTTCTTTAAAATAAACTCCGAAATCATTAGTGAAGAAGTTAACTCTCAATAGTTTCCAAAAAGCAAGCGATGGCAAATCTTAAATCTGCATAGCGTAGAAATAGAAGAGTGAGGGAAAAATATGAAATATGTAACAATTTATAGACCGTATGAACTTGCAGAACTTAGAAGGGAAGGAAAGAACGGTGACTATGGCGAAGCAGAGGCTAAAAATTGGGATGCTGCTCTTAATAAACACGCAAAGGACAATAAAATAATCAATAGCGGATTTGTTGTATCTGGCGGAGACGCAATATTCTGGGCTATATTAGAAAGCCCGTAAATAGCCAACTACCCCTTTTGTTTTTTACCTTTTTGAAAGCACGTAAGTCTTAAATCTGAAAAGCATAGAAATAGACTTAGTATGTCAACTACCCCAAAAGAAGATAAAGAAAAGAAAAAGCACAGTTTCTATGAATCTGGCTGGCAACTATATTTAGGTCTATTTATTGGACTTATCTCTGGGGTAGTAGGTGGTTTGTGGTCACAAATACTTTTTGAATATATTAATCCGAAGCACATTTTATTAATTGATGTTGTATGTGCCTCAATAGCTTTCTTTGCACTACTTTTAGTTCTCTTTATTATAACACTTCTTTTGTATCGAAAGTGGTGGAGAACTCGCTAAGTTTTCATTAGTGATAAGTCTTAAATTTGTCAACAATAGATAGGTAAAATTGTCAATAAGGTAAGTTAAGGAAAAATAAAATGACAGATTTCAGGACAAATAGAAAGACAAAAAAGCGTTATCCGTTAAGCCACGGTAGAAGTGAAGGTACATTCAGCACTGGCACAAGCCACTTGAGTGTCCCACGTAAATTTAGCACACAAGATGTAAGGCTCAAAAGCGATGGTAAAGACATCGACCTAGTTTACTTGAATAAATATTTAATTGGTTCAATAAGAAAAATAAGTAGAAACAATTACTTAGTTGTTGATATAAATAATAATTTTCACAAAAAATCTAACAGCCGAACAAACGCGATAAAAATTTTAGTGGCTATTAAAAAAAAATCAACTGAAATTTTAGAAAGTGATTTATTAAACCTTGCTTTGATGCTTCCTACTTCCCTACCTATTAAGGTTGGATGGTTATTACTTAACAAAAGAGAATTTATTAATGGACTTATTGAAACCTTAGCTTCTAACGAATCTTCAAAAAAGAAAATTAATACTATAGAACAAGAACTCACAAAACAAGTTGAAGGAGAAATAGCTTCCGAATTTTCTAAAGATAGTACAATGAAAATATTAACTCTTCTGAAAGAACAAGGATGCTTTGAATTTGTTTCCAAAGAGCTTAACAAAAATTTCCAGAAAACAGATGTTGATATTCTTCAAAATTTCTTTGAAAACACTTTAGAAGAACTAATTCAAGAATCAATCTTGGTTGGGAGTTTTGGAAAATGATTGATGGGGAAACAAATATTACAACTCTTTTAGATAAAAGTCTTCAAATTTCAATAATTAAGAAAAATATATTTGACATAACTCTTCAATTCCTTAACGAAAAAGGGTTTACAGTTAGAAACACAATTTTAGTTGAAAAGATAAATAAGATTCCAATAAGGGAACTCCAACATATTTTAGCTGTGATAGATGATAAAGAAAGTTATGACAAACAGATTAGTTCAATTGTTAAGCAAAACTTGGCTTTCTTAAGAATTGAAAAAAGCGAAGTACATTAAAATATCCAGAAGAGCAAAAGAAACCTGATAGTGAAGGAATTTATAGTTAAACTAAATTTCTAAACAGTGAAAAAAAGCAAGTTAAGTCTAAATAAACCAGCGCAGTTGCTGCTCCTCTTTCTTCTTTTCTTCTGTTATCGTTCTGATAATACCAAATGACTCTAAAATTTTCTTAATTTCGCTACCGCTTTCCTCAAGCTTTGACAGATCAATATTAAGATTCAAGTATTTTCCTAGCATCATCAACGCGTACCTTGCTGCATTAACATCGGGGTTCATTCCAGGAGTATCTACCAAAAGCGAAAAGCCCTTCACGTCTCTAATCCTTGCTAAGCCAACAGATAAGCCAGCAATGCCGAAAACATGACCAACCATCACTTTTGTTCCTAAATCCAGTGCCGTCTGCATAGTTTCCTCATCTGTTGCGGTGCTGTAAATTCCCGGTACAGGTTGAGCTTCATCTTTCTTAAAGCCACCAACGGAAATTACGAAGCGACATCCAAACTCCTGCGCCAAATCAAGCACTTTACCAACCAACTCGTATTGCCCAACAGTCGTCAACGCTTGAGTGTTCCCATACCAAATAATCAAGTCACGTCCACCATCCTCACGTTTAACATAGTAGAGTTCATTTATTGGCGAAAGTGCACCGCCATCCTCAGTGGTCACAGCAAAATCTTGAAATGATGAGGAAAAAATTTGGATAAATCGTTTAGCTTTTAATTCCTTTATCAAATGTAGTGCTGCGATGTTAGCCACAAATCCTATGCCTGGTAAGCCTTCAATTAGGATCGGGTCGTTTAGTTTTGGTTTTTCGCTGATGTCTATTGAGCAAACCATGGTTAGCATCTCTCTTGTCGGTATTAGACAAATTAAGGGATATAAGTATGCCTAATTCAAATTGCAGACAGCCTACGCAAGAATTGTGCACAATGCGAGAAAGTTGAGGTGTTTGCCTATCTTTCAATTCTCAGCTGGGCTAGTGTTTTTTATAAGCGAGACGGTTTTCTTGTTTAGGTTTCAACGTTGAGCTTCGAAATTAAAGAAAAAGACTTGCTAGGCAGAATTGGCAAATTAAAAACTAAAAGCGGTGCAGTGGAAACCCCTCTTCTTTATCCAGTAATTAACCCCAGCATTCAGCTTGTCACGCCCAGGCGGCTTAAGGAAACTTTTGGTTTCGAAGCAATTATAACTAACGCATATATCCTCAAAAAACGCTTTGGCGATAAAGTGGTTGACGAAGGTTTGCATAAATTCTTAGATTTCGATGGCGCTATAATGACTGATTCAGGTGCCTACCAAATCCTCGTTTATGGAGGAGTTGAAGTTAGCCAAAAAGAAATCGTTGCTTACCAAGAAGGCATTGGAAGCGACGTAGCTACTATGCTTGACATACCAACAGGCTGGAAAATAACCACGGAACAAGCCGAAGTAACCGTGGCGGAAACCTTGCGTAGAGCAAAAGCCTTTTTCAAAACCAAAACGCGAGATGATATTCTGTGGGTTGGGCCAGTACAAGGTGGAAGACATCTAGACCTTGTCGCTAGCTCAGCGGTTGAAATGGGAAAACTGCCCTTCCAAATCCATGCGCTTGGAAGTCCAACTGAAGTTATGGAAAGCTACCGCTATGACGTTTTAGCTGAAATGATATTAACTGCGAAAAAAGGCTTACCTATTGAGCGTCCACTACACCTGTTTGGTGCTGGACACCCAGCTATGTTCTCCTTGGCTGTGGCTTTGGGCTGTGACCTTTTCGATTCGGCAGCTTATGTTCTGTATGCTCGTGAAAACCGTTACATGACTGAGAATGGCACATTTCGGCTTAACGAGCTTGATTATTTCCCCTGCGATTGCCCAAGATGCGTCGCCGAAACGCCAAGGGGACTTGAAATTAAGCCCAAGAAGGAACAGGAAGTTTTCTTAGCTGAACATAACCTCTATGTTTGCCAAGCGGAGATTAGACGTATCAAGCAAGCCATAAGAGATGGTAGGTTGTGGGAGCATACGGAAATGCGGGTTCATGGTCACCCTGCGTTGCTTTCAGCACTCAAAAAAATGCGAAACCACGCCGATTTCCTTGAAAACTACAGCCCAACAGTGAAAAGTAGCGGTTTCTTCTATTTCGACTCCGTGGGTCTTGTGCGTCCAGAAATCACACATTACCGCAAACGCTTAAGCGAAAGATACGATCCGCCCACCAGCGCAAAGATTCTTTTTCTAGTGCCTCAAACTCGAAATAAACCATTTCACAAAGCTCCTGAGTTTAAGAAGATTAGGCAGCTTTTCCGTAGTTTAGGAGAGCTTTCAGAGAAGATTCACATTTGCGTTTATGCTGCTCCATTTGGCGTGGTTCCACTGGAGCTTGATGAGGTTTACCCGCTCAGCCAGCATGAGTTAGCTTTGCCGCTCGATTTGGAAACCGTTGATTACGTTGCAAATCAAACAGCCGAATACATAAAACGCTCATCATACACAGGAGTTGTTTTGCTTGACGACCCTAAACTTTGGAAAGACACCATTAAGAAAGCCTGCAGGTCAGCGTGTAAAACGAAGGGTTTAGACTTTGACTCTGTTGATGCTGATGTGGCTGGAAGCAAAGAGATTTTAGCTCGTTTAGCCAACATTTTTCGAGAACAGCTTGGCGAATAATCTTGATTCAAGCAGACCTTCATATTCATACGGTTTATTCTCCTGATTCTCTTATTCAACCCAAAACGCTTGTTGACCAGCTTGCAGCGCACAGTTTCATAAAGGTAGCAGCAGTGACGGATCATGACAGCGTCCGCGGGTGTGGGGCCACCGTTGAGTTAGCTTCAGCTTATCCAGACATTTTGATTATTCCAGGTTGTGAAATAAGTACCCCACTGGGCGACATGGTAATTTTAGGAACTGACGAGCTGCCGCCAAAGCCTTGGACACCAGAAGGTGTGGTTGACTTTGCAAAAAGCATAGGTGCGGTCTCTATTGTAGTGCATCCTTTTCGTGAATATGGCATGGGTGATTTGGCTAGAAACTTTAAGGTTGATGCCATAGAAATTCTGAATGGCGGATCTACAGCAACAGTCAATAATCAAGCAAAAGAGCTTGCTAAAAGTATGGGGTTACCAGGTACCGCAGGTAGCGATGCGCATCAGCTGTCAGAATTGTTTAGTGTCTGCTCTAAAATTGATGCTTCAATGAGCGTTGACGCAGTTTTGAAGGCTATTAAGAATGGTTCCGTATCTGCGCAGGTCACAAGAGGGTCAATACATTTTTAAAACAGCTCAATTCATTTTTAACCATTGATAAGTTTAACACAAGGATTGGTTTGATTGCAGGTTGGATTTTTAGGCGGAGCCCGTGAAGTAGGCAGAATTGGTATAACGGTCAAGTCCCAAAAAAGTAAAGTTGTTTTAGATTACGGCGTCATGCTTGATCGTGAACCGGGTTTTCCGATGCACGTCCCACCCAAAGAAATCGATGCAGTAATTTTAACTCACAGCCACCTTGACCATTCAGGCGCCATCCCAATCTTTTACATAAACGATAGAAAACCATTAATCACAAATAAACTCAATTTAGAATTAACTCAGATTCTTATTCAAGATTTTATTCATTTGTCAAGTTACTATTTGCCTTTTGAATATCTTGAACTTAATACAATGATGCGAAGCAACAAGCATTTAGATTTTAAAGTCGAAGAAAGCATCGGCGACATGAAAGTAAAACTGTTTGATGCTGGACATACGCCTGGAAGTGCTCAAGTACTCATTGAGGCAGATGGCAAAAAAATTCTCTACACCGGCGACTACAACATGGAAGACAGTAAATTGTTAAAGGGGGCATCGATGGATTACGGAGATTTAGATGCTGTTGTCACTGAAAGCACCTATGCAAATGAAGATCATACTTTGCGGCCTGAGCTTGAGAAAAGTTTTGTCGAAGCGGCAACTGAGGTTGTAGAGCGAGGCGGAACTGTTCTGGTGCCAGCATTCGGCGTAGGGCGAGCTCAAGAGATTGCATGCGTTTTGGCCTCCAATCATTTCGAGTATCCAATTGTTTTGGATGGTATGGCACGGGAAGCCAGCAGAATAATAATGAATTACAAAGAGTTCCTCAGAGATCCAAAGATGTTTGTGAATGCCATGAACTCGCTGGATTGGGTTGATGGTTGGCGAGACCGCCGAAGAGCAGCAAAGGATCCGGGCGTAATCATTTCGCCTGCGGGAATGTTAAAGGGTGGTCCATCACAGTTTTATGTTTCCAAAATAGGCAATAAAGCAAATAACGCAATTTTCTTAGTTAGCTACCAGATTCCTGGAACACCAGGCAAACAACTTTTGGAGAAGGGTATCTGCACGATTAACGGAAAAGTGAGCAAGGTTAAGGCGCAATATCGCCACTTTGATTTCTCTTCTCACTGTGGAGCAAGTCAACTCAAAGAAGGATTGCGTCGTCTTGGAGGCAAACCTAAAGTTTTCGTTGTGCACGGTGCCGAAGGCAACTGTGAACTTTTTGCAAATTGGGCGAAAACTGAGCTAGGGTTAGATGCTGTGGCGCCAAGAACCGGAGAAACCTATGAAATTTAGGCAATCACTATGAAGATCGGTATTTTACCTGTTGGCCAAATAACTCCCGATGTACTGGTGAGACTTGGGCAGGGTATCGTTAAAATTTATCCCGATACCACTTGCTCAGTTATCGATGATGTTCTGTCCGTTTCCAAGCTGGCGTTTGATAAGAAACGTAACCAATACAATTCCAGCGTAATACTTAATGAACTCAGGGTCTTTGCAGCCAAAAAGGAAGGATACCATCGAATTTTGGGCGTAGTTGATGTCGATATTTTTGCTTCAGGATTAAATTATGTTTTTGGGGAAGCTTACGTTCCTGGAGCGGTTGCATTAATTTCGCTTTGGAGACTTAAACCAGAATTCTACGGTGAAAAAGCTGGCTCACCTGTTTTTTCGTTAAGGGTGCTAAAAGAGGCGGTTCACGAGTTAGGGCACACTTTGGGTTTGCCACATTGCCCAAGGGGATTTTGCGTCATGCATTTTTCTAATTCTATTTTTGACACGGACAAAAAACAAAGCTTATTGTGTGACCAATCTTATTTAGAAGCGGCATTAGCTATTAGCAAACTAGGTTAGCAAACATGACGCAGCAAGAGAAAGATAAATACAAATTCCAAATTATCTATTTGGTTCCGATACTGGCAAGCTTGATTTTCGGTTTAGGCTGCGCTTACTTACTGGTACCACAACCGAGTAATAGTATTCCAGTCACACCAATACCTGATAACACTCCTGCTGGACCCTTCGGTAATGCCCTGTATTTCGTCATACTCGTAGCCATAAGTGCAACTTTATTTTATTTTCTAATTAAACGTAGAAGCAAAAAAATCATTAAAGGACTAATCGTTCTTGCGATGACAACAGCGTCTTTGTTGTTGGGGCTAGTTTACCTATCTGCAATTTTTTCAAACTGGGTCTTGATAGTTGTCCCATCTATAATCATAACAGTATTGTTTGATCTTGCCATTTTTCGCTTAGGCGATATTCCCAGAAACGTGGCTGTAGTCGGAATTGGCGGAGCATTGGGCATTTTCTTTGGCAAATTTATTCCACTATACAGTGCGGTAGTGATTCTTGCTTTTTTGGCAATCTATGATGTCATTGCGGTTTACCGTGGCCCAGTGGGAAAAATTGCTCAGTCAGGAGCCGGACTTGACGAACTTCAAGGTTTAAGCTATGCATTTAAAGATATTCAGATGGGGCTAGGCGACTTAGTCTTCTACTCCATGCTTACAGGAGCCATGTTCTTTAGTTTCTTACCAAGCATTTTACCAACGATAGCAGCGATAATCGGCATTACAGCCGGCGCAATCATAACATTTTTCATGCTTGAGAAAAAAGGAATCTTCCCCGGCTTACCCTTCCCAATCATGCTGGGCTTAGCAGGCGGTTTAATTACCGGCTTCATTATTCTTCCATTTCTATAGTTTTTTCAAAAATTTGTAGCAGCCATCAGGATTGAAAAGGGTCCCCCCAAAATTGGACAAAAATTACCAATAACCACCAAAAAGGTCATCTGAGAAATTCGATGTTAACTCAAGATAAACGTTTAAACCTTAATTGCGCCACTAGAAAGTGGTGAAGAAAATGGAGAAATCAACCGTCGCAATTGTCAAAGGAGAACGAGGACACGAACCTGTCTTCAAAGCCCTCGACTTAATTGATTACAAATCTTGTTTATCGGGTTACCGAAAGGCACTCATAAAAGTTAATTTCATTACAACCAAAACTTGGGAGAGCGGAGGAACAACGGACCCGATGGTTGTTGAAGCTATAATAACTAAGCTCAAACCGCTCGGCATCGAAATTTTCGTTGTGGAGTCAGATGCAACCATGACTAACGCTGACAAAGCCTTCGAAGCAACCGGCATGAAAGAAATGTGCCAACAAAATGATATCCAGTTCCTAAACTTGCGGTATCAAAAAGAGAAAGTCAAGATTCCAATTCCTGGCTGCGAAACCTTAGGCAGCATCACCGTCCCCAAAATCGTAACAGAATCAGCCATAATTAGCGCTGCAAAACTCAAAACGCACATGGCAACAAAAGTCACATTGGGCATGAAAAACATGTTTGGTCTACTGCCTGACAAATTTAAAGCAAAATATCACGCCCGAGGCATAAGCAGCGTTATAGTGGATATAAACTCCGTAATCAAACCTGCCTTAACAGTGATAGATGGCTTTGTCGCGATGGAAGGAAGAGGCCCAACCGATGGCACACCAGTCAAAATGGATTTGATAATCGCAGGAAAAGATGTTGTTGCCACAGACGCAACTGGAGCCAGAGTTATGGGATTTGAACCAAAAGAAATCAGCCACATCAGACGAGCAAGCGAAAAAGGCATAGGAAACATTGACAATATAGAAATCGTAGGATCAAAGCTTGAAGACGTAAGACAGGTGTTTAAAAGAAGTAGGTAGCAGCCTTCTAAGCTGAAAGTCATGGGTTCAAATCCCGTCGGTCCCACCCAATCGTTTTGTAGTCAAGAAAGAAAGTTAGGATTCGCTTAAATAATTAGCATCCCATCGAGCCCGCCATTTTTGTAATGAGAAATTGCTTTATTATGTGCATTTTACTTGAGGATTCGCTTAATATTTTAGGCGCATCCTATCGGAACATTTCCAGATTACACTTTGAGAAGAGTTAATTCAACAAGCTTGGTTTTTAGAAGCCGCCTTTGTACCACACTTTTGCTGTCTCATAGCTGAAAGCGAGAGCGCATATAAAAGTCCCTGCAGTTGCAAAGAAGTAAAAGCTAGTCACACCGCTCGGTCTTAGCACAGTTAACTCTGTTATAAGAAGCAAAAAAGCGAAAATGGCATAACCCAAAAACCTTGGAATTAGAAATCGATTGACTTTTATGCAGTCTTCCAAAATTACTTTGTCGATAACATAGTTTCCATTCTCCTTTCTTATCAAGCCTGCTTCCTCAAGCTTGGAAAGGTGGTAAGACGCTAACGATGGTGTGCTTAAATTAAGCGCTCTTTGAACCTCTCGCACTCCAGCAGCCTTACCGTTTCTT
>Ga0182021_10002581_pt1 | contig 21162 bp, 17 predicted proteins | sample 612E3MmetaG_FD_120493 | JGI IMG/M metagenome (GOLD analysis project Ga0182021, IMG submission 120493) | Permafrost microbial communities from Stordalen Mire, Sweden - 612E3M metaG (Illumina Assembly) | ecosystem: Environmental > Terrestrial > Soil > Wetlands > Permafrost | place: Sweden... | reverse complement strand
TGAAAAATTCGTGAATCCCTTCAAATGGGATCCCATCAAAGACCTACAAACCATAGATATGGCCTCAAGTTTTCTTCTCACTAATATTTCCGAGCGCCTGGGAATAACACGTGCAGATCTCATAACCGAAATGAATCACCGCACAGATGTCCTTCATTGGATGAGGGAACAGAGAATCAGAAGCTACAAAGAAGTAGCCTCAATAATTGCTGAATACTATGCGAGACCCAAAGAAATTTATGAAAAAATTCGAGCAAGTGAGGAGGTAAAACCAATTGCCGTTTCTAGATAAATTTGAAGCGCTTTCCTTTCGCGTCTTTGGTCGATTTGCTCCTTACTTTCTCAAAAAAATCTTCCCAACATTGAAAGGGTCTTTGGAAAAAGGTAGAGTGAAGATCTACTCTGAAACCTATGTTTCGCTAATGCTTTTTACCGCTTTGTTGACCCTTCCTGTCTCAGTTTTAGGTGTAGCACTGTTTCTTGTGTTTGGATTTTTGCCGTTCCTTGGCTTGATTTCAGTGCCGCTTTTTGTAATCGTCGGTTTCATAGTTGTTCCATCTAATAACGCAGGTGATCGATCGCAGAATCTTGAAAGGGAAATGCCATTTGCGGCCGCTTACATCAGCGTCATGGCATCCGGAGGCATATCACCATACACCAGCTTCAAACGTCTATCCCAAGTTGACCTCATGCCAGCCATGCGTAAAGAATCAAGAGATATTATAAAAGACGTTGAAGTCTTCGGTGTTGATCCCCTCTCAGCTCTTGAGGGAGCAGCAAAAAAGACGCCGCTTGACACATTCAAAGACTTCCTTGGAGGTTACGCCTCGACGGTAATTATCGGAGGTGATATCGGTCACTTTCTTGAGCGCAAAGCAGAAGATATTTTCAAAATTCGCGCTCTCCGCGTGAAAGCTGCTGCAGAACGGTTAGGGATGCTTCTTGAAACCTTCATTATCGTTATGGTCATGATGTCGCTGTGTTTCTACATACTTTTCGCCGTGCAACAAATTCAGGGAGGCGCCGCCACAACTTCAGACATATCCACGTATTCAGGCATACTAATGTATACTTACTTATTCACGCCACTTTTATCAATCGTCTTCATATACTTAGCGAATAGCTTACAGCCAAAAACACCAATGGTGGAAATGCGCCCATACAAAGTATTCGGAGTCTGTAGCGTAATAGGAATAGTTGTATTCTTGCTACTTACAAACTTCATGGGAGCAACTCACCTTCCATTCTTCACAACCCTGCAATCATACGGTGTTGATTTGTCCATAGCCATAGCCACTGCATTATTCATTTCTACTGCACCAGCAGCCCTAGTACACATCAGATTAGCAAAAGACAAGTCAAGTATGGAACAAGGAATCAACAGTTTCCTCAGAGACCTAACCGAAGTAAGAAAAACAGGGCTATCACCAGAAAAATGCATCGAAAGTCTATCAAAAAGAGATTACGGGACCTTTAGCAAAGAGCTTCGCAAAATTAGCTCCGAGATTTCTTGGGGTATACCCATAAAAAATGTAATGATAGATTTTCTACACCGTACACGCAGTTGGATGGTGCAAATAGTCATGTTTCTCCTAGTTGAAACCATAGATGTCGGCGGGGGAACAATCGAGATGATTGAATCTCTCGCTCGATTTAACAATCTTACGCAGGATGTGGAGAAGGAAAAGAAGATGTCAGTGCGGCCCTACGTAATGATGCCTTATTTAGCATCAATTCTCTTGGTAGCAACAACGGTTATGATGATGAGTTTCACCACGGGATTTGGCGCAACAGCTACCGGAGTCACAACAACCGCTGCACAAGGCCACGGCTTAATGCAAACAATATTCATGACCGCAGTTATCTTCAATAGTTATCTTATAGGAATTGTTGCTGGAAAAATAAGCGAAGAGTCAGTCGCAGCAGGTTTCAAGCACGCAGCCATACTTGTGGTTATTTCAGTAATAGCAGCAAAGTTGATTCCACAATTCGTAAAACTTGGATAGGAACAATGAAAAATGCGCTACAATCACTCAAGTTTACGGAAAGATAAAAGGGCAGTTAGCCCAGCCATTTCGACCGTCATACTAACCGCCGCTGGCATAGTTTTGATTTTGGTAGCAATGAATTACGCGAATGGTTCATTGAATACGCAGATGGCTGCAAACGAATTCAGCACCAACAAACAATTTATGCTAACTACTGGGCTACAAATTGACGACATTGCATGGACTATTGGTCGAACTCAAACGATTACGTACTCTAGCAAGTTCGGTTTCTTAAGTTATAATGAGTCAGCGTTGAGCTACGAATTTCAAGTCCACACCAGCAGTTTAGGATGGGTAAACTTTACTGCCTCCGCTACAGGAATCGTGCAATATAAAATACCAATAAGATCATATTCGTTGGGTAACAATTATTTTGAGCGCGTTCCAGTTTCTTCCAATGGTTCATTTTTGCAAAGTGGCTCTTCCGCTCCTGTAAGCCAAGTGTTTTGCGAAGAAAAAAAGAGTAACAATACTTCAAGCTATAGTCGAATAGTCCTGGTTCCAACAATAAGAGTTCTTAATTCAACAATAACCGGTGCTCAGCCAATTAGCTACTTCAAGTTTTATTTGCCCTATTTGAAGACAGGAGGAACAACGTTTGCTAGTTCCCCTTCCATAACTGTAACAGGACAAAATGTTACGAAAATTACTGAAACAGGCGTCAGCCAAGTCATTATTACTGCTATTCCCAATTTAAACTCTGGATTTGATGCTTCATTCTTCAATTTTAATAACGTATCTGTAAGTCTCAACATTCCAAATTCAATTGTGGAATTCTACTTTGGTCAGGTCCAAGTAATTGAAGGACATGTATAAGAATTGGAGGACAAAAAATGGCGCAGATATCTATTGAATATATGATTATGATTCCGATTTTGATTTTGCAAATTTTCCTTTTTCCAATTGCTGCTACAGCAATTATGAATGCTTGGACGGACTCGCGGATAACAGTTCAACTTCAGGAAGTATCCGGGCATTTGGGAAGTTCCATACAGCAGCTATACTACACTATGAATCATGAGTCAATTTCTAGTGGGTCATTAACTGCCAAGTTAGACGTTCCAACTGTAATACAGGATGGCCCCAATGATTACAATTACAAAATAACTTTGAGCAATGCTACAAACCCAAATAGTTCTGTTAAAGTCATGAATCTAACTCTTTCCCTTATTGGTGCCAACGGCAAAGCTTCAACATTGGTTACTTTGGGCAACAACGCTGATTGGCAAAACAATTTAACGTTTAAAAGTAGCAATACTTCGGTAATAAGCGCTACTAAATCGTCAGGTTCCATTTCGCTGTCTTTTCAAGGGGGCACTTAGGGTGGGAAGTGCAACAATTGACCATATGGTATCATTAATCGTGTTCATTGCCGCTATCATGATTTTTATCGGGGTTTTTAGTCAACCTATTCAGACCGCGATTGTCTACGAAAGCCACAGAGCGTTGTCAACAAAAAATAGCGACCTATTAGATACCATACTTTTAAATCCAGGAATAAATGCCACTTGGGGAATTGACGGTACAGTACCGACAGGTTTCGGATTGCAGGACCCAGAATTTATCCAGTATCAACTTAGTCCCTTTTCAACAATGCGGCTTTGTTGTTCGACAGGAAATCTGGTTGAATATGACAAAACCAGCCATAGCGTATACTATGAAAACGATACTTTAGTCTTTGGAAGTGCTTTGGTAACACCTCTCGCTGAGGCGCTTAATTATTCAACAGCATTGAGTCTGCTCGGAATAAACAACACATATGGCTTTCAATTTTCACTTACTCCAGACATCACGGTATCCGTGATGGAAAATCAAGCTGCCTCACCATTAACTCTGTCAATAACCGCAACTGGAATAGGCTTCCCATTTGCCAACGCCCCGATAAACTATTGTCTCCTTCAAGTCACAATGCCTCAAAATGAAACAAACTATCCCTCTTACTGTATCCAAAGCGGGGTTGTTCAAACTGACCAACAGGGAAAAGCTGTCTTAACATTTCCCAGCATTACAGATCCAAATCAAGTTTACGCATTTATTGCCTACGCACACTCGGATGGCGTTGTGGGCGTAGGTTTTCGAACACGTGTTTCTTCCATTAATGAACAATCTGTAGTTCCTCTGGTTGAGGATATAGCCTCACAAAAAATTGCCTTGGTTCACAGCTATGACCTCAACAATTCAGGCCCAAACGGGTTTAGCCTAAAGTACAATACTACTTTTGTAGTAATGAAACAGGATTATACGCTGAGCGAGCTTTCACTTGGCTCTCTTAATGGTGCAGGTTCAGTTGGAATTGTTAGCTCTGGCGTTGGTAATCCATATCCAACCATTTCTTTACCAACGTGTACAACTGGCATTGTGATAGTTACCTACCAGCAAGATGGTTCTACTCAAGGCGGCATAGTAATGATGCCTTGGGGCATCAATTCCTTAGCACTTCCAGTAACGTTCGGTGGCAACCCTGCGGGGCAAAACTGGGTAACAACTGACATCCGCCAGGTAACAGTCGGCGGCATTGCTTACCAAGCAAAACTTTCATTGTGGAGCTCAAACGGAAATGGAGTGGCTGGATAAATGATTCGTACAATCGAAGTGCTGTTTGTCATAATAATTATTTCTGGCGCATTCATAGGAGCTTCATACCTTGCTGTTTTGCCAACTCCCAGGCAAGTTTCGCCAGTAAATCTTAATCGCCTGTCCCTAACGACCCTGCAAATGCTTGATTCAGACTATGATTTAAGCAGAGCGGCATTTGAGACCGATAATTCCACAGTTTTGGGGCAGCTGCAAGTAGCACTTTCAGCTTCATTGCCGCCAAACGTCATGTACAATCTAACGGTCTATGACGTAAACAATCAAGATGGCCAACTCTATAGTGCTGTAGCTAATATCTCAAACGCCCAAAACCTAGGCATGACGTCCGACATCTCAACATACACAGTGGCTTCTTCAAACGTTACTTTTAACATTATACCTCAGAAAATCGGCGATAACGGAGTCGGAGGAACATTATATATTTTAAATTGTAGCGATGCAAACGGCTGGTGGATTACGGGTTACACGGCACAGAGTTTAGCCCAAGACCTATACAATCTGTTGTCGCCATATTTCGTTCAAACGATAATGGTTCAGAATACAACTCAGCTTAGGGAACTGCTTGATAACCAGACAATTTCCGGTTCGACTAACGAAAGAGTGCAAAATGCAGTTGTCATCAACACTTTCGGTGAATGCGTGCCAATGCCACAAGAATATTATCAAGGGCAGTCTCGTGCAAGTCAAGGCTATGACTCTAATGCTCTAAACGGCTATAATTATGTTAAATATGAATACACTTTAGGCAGCTTCGTTAGGCAATATAATTGGACTTGGGCCAGCATTGTTGGATACCCATTCTACTATGTAAGCAACACAGGAGTCTTCTCCAATGACCAAAACGGCTGGGGAATATACGGAATGAAAATGACTTCTACAGGAGGCTCAAAAGCTTTCCTGGAGGGCTTAAATAATCAAAATTACGTTTACGACAGTGGCGCAGTCACCGACAGTGCAAGTAGGCAAGTCACGTTTACCTCAAACGTCATTGGACTATCCAACTACTATGGAATCTATCCTGCAATATATCAAACTTCAACCAGGGCATTATCTACCTCGACTCTTTCTGGTTATAATCTTAGGGTTGCGCTTGGTGTTTTTAATCCGTCAGGAGATTATTTGGCAGGTGCTGTATACAATCACGTCGCAGCCGGATCCAACGATACTACTGGATCATTTTTAGCTTTAGGCTTAACCAGAACACCTGACGTTCGAGTAACCGCTCTAAGTCTTCTCTCATATTATCTACCTAGACTCTACCCTTCAGAATACATCGCAGCAGGAACTTCCCGCGAAGTAGTTTTGCAACTTGGACTAGCTGGAGGCTCCTAATTGAACAATAAAGGACAATTCTCAATTATCGCTGCTTTATTGGTTGCAGGAATTCTATTAGCTTCGGTGGCAGCAACTTACTCTGCAATACGCTATAACCCAGTTCAGGGTCAACCTCAAATTTTAAGCTCCATAGATGAAACCAACCTGGCTCTTAAACAGATCTTAGGCTTCACCGTAGGTTATTATGGCTCCGTGATGCAAGTTACAGGTAACTCGTCATATGCCCAAAGCCTTGCCACAAAATACTTGGACAGCGGTTTACAAAACATAGCAGAAATAAAACCTGAATGGGCCGCCTCCTTTAACGTTGCAAACTTATCGTTGAGCACTAACTGGTTTACGAACACAAGCTATAGCCAAGCAAACTTAAAAGTTACATACGACCTAACAGGATTAGGCATCTCTGGCATAGCTTACACAGCTTCTTGTCGATTAGACGTTCAGATTAGTCCCTCTTCCACTAATAATCAAGTATATCTTACTGTTGTAAAAGACGAAAATACTCCTGTAGTCGGATTAGGCATTTCAAACTTCAAATTTTATCTCTATCAATATTCAAATTTGACTTGGGCAATGGTTAACACGCCCGATGAACCCATCTCTTCCAGCAACGGCACATATGTTGTCGATGTCCCTGCAGGGATAAACCCACAGTCTTACGCTATCCAAGTTCAAGATTCCCGCGGAGTCACAGTTGCGGCATCCTCCTTTAGCCAATACACTGCAAGCCTTCAATTCAACACAACAACAGTTAGCGGTGGGGATTACGTGGACCAATATAATTCAAGCATAGATTCTATTCCCGACATAGGTACTCAAGGCAACTTTACTTCGCAGCAAAGTTCAGACGGCATTTACGGCTCTGTAACAGAAGCAGCCAATGGAACCGTTCCTCAACCAAGCTATCCCGCATATTGGAATCCTATAGGTCCAACAACTTGCATATCTGGAGACACTTCAAAACTGGCGGCTGACGACGAAGTCTATATGGCATTAGGAAGTTATGGAGCTGTCCCTTCAGGACAAACACTTTACGCTCATCAAGAAACTACACTTGTAGGTGCAACAAACTATAACTCACTCAAACTCGCAAGCTCTGACCAAAGCGGAACCACGTTATCTGCAAGCGCTAAAAACACGGGGAGAAAATTAATAGGTCAATTTGTGTTTCCTTTGACAGGTATTTCATCGATCCCGGCAAGTTCAGGTACAATCTATTATAGAGTGACAAAAGATTCAGGGCCAACGTGTCACTTTGATGCAGATATTGTTGTCAGACAATCAAACGGTAATCTAAGAACAACACTTGTATCCACCACCGCCGTTTCAGGTAACGTTGGGACTTCTTGGTCTACAGTCTCAGGATTATACTCAACTTCCGCTTACACAGTTGTTAGCCAAACAGATTATTTGGAAATTGATTGCTATGCGGAAATTACAGTTAAAAGCAGTAATACTAACATTTACCTGCAAGTTGATAATAACAATATAGCTCCAATTTCTCAAACGAGTATAACTAACCTCCAACTCCCGACATTGTACACCGTACAAGCTGGGTTCACTGGTTCATCAAGCGCATCTGCCTCTTGGACCGATCTTATTTGGGCGATAGATAGTTGTTCATCAACCAGCGGATTAACTGCCACTTTTCAGCTTTACAATTGGGTAACTGGTCAGTACTCAAATAGCGGTGATGGATTTATGACTGCAGCGATAGGAACAAGCGATTTGCGGAACGCTCAAACACTGACAACTAACCCGTCAAACTTCCTGAACAGTACTGGATACTGGAAATTAATGATTAACGCCACTAAGTCAACAACAACTCCGTTTAACTTCAACATCGATTCGGTACAGTATAGCCCAGATGTTCCTAACTATACGCTTAAACTCCAAGAACAATGGACAGATGTAAATACAACATACCTCAATCCTCATCCGGTTCTTTGCATCAATACTGGCGCATCCACATTGTCAGGACTGGCAGTTGACGCTTGGTACAACAACGCATGGTGGCCTCTCTCAAATTCACTTGTCTGTGGCTGGAACAACATTTCAATTAGCTCATATTTAACGTCCCCTAATTTTACTATCAGATTCAGAGCTGGCAACACTATTGTTGAAAAACAATGGCAAATAGATGCCGCTCTTCTAAGACCCGAGTCTGATCAGGAACTTTTTTTGGCATTGCAAAATCCTTCGGCAACCGTCGCAATGGAGTTGCTTCAGAATGGAACAATTCGTTGGCTTGGACAAAACCTACAATTTACTACTCAAACGATTCCTGTTCCACCTGTTCCCGTGCGAGCTATACATATTAACGAAACAATTAACGGCGTAAATCAACAAGTTCCCTTCCAAATCGAAGACTGGGCGTCTTCTTACACCGTCCCGTTAGGATTAACAAGTAATACAACAGTTTTTGGTAACAGGCAGATGATTGTTTTTCTAGTAAATACTCTTGTTTCAGATTTCACTTTATGGTGGAACGGCAGCGATGCTGCAACCCAAACTCCCTTAGCCTGCAATAGCACCTACTTTGCTGGAGATAACCCATCTGGGCACTCGCTGACAAATGGCATGCTATCTCTTAGCGTAACAGACGCGGGCAAATTCAATGTTACTTCAACTGTGGGTGGAAGCACGAACACAGCATCTTTTATGCGGATAAACAATCAGGCAAGCACCTACGGCGCAGGTGAAGCATATGTCATCCATAATGGTGTAGTGCGTGATATTATGCAGCAAGAAGCCGAGTGGGGGTCAGGTGCTCCGGGCTCCCCAAACTTGTATGCTAACATAGTGCTTACTTTGCCAGCAAACGCAACATATTACACTTATCAACTCGGAATAACGTTCGTTAATTCCCAACAAGGCCGCACAATAAATGACCTCTGCCCTATAGCATTGACTTCATCCGTTGCGCAAATACAGAGTGAAAATGGGACAATACGCGGCGACCCCATCGTTGCCCCCGACACACAAACATTAAGTAACTCCACAGGAACATTTGCTCACCACTGGAGTCAATTCAACGATGGGACCAAAGGCGCAGGAATAATGTTCACTGACCAAGCAAATCAAATGCTTTACGCCTTTGACACACCCACAACTTACCGAGGTGCTCTATTAGCAAACGCCGCTGCAACTTCATCAATCTCACTACTTCCAGTGACGCTAAACACTGTTTCATTCCAAAACAACTTGGATATTTCATGGTGTGGTGCGGTAGCAACTTTTGACGCTTCAAATCTTCCAATTTACGGTGGATACAGCCAACCAGGGCTTTGGATACTTGCGGAGTTGCCGCCGACCATAACAATAACTGTTGGCAATTAGCCGTTTTCTTTTGGTTACTTATTTTTGCTAAAGATTTATCATTCATCTAAGCTAAATAGTATAGCAAACGGTTTTAGCATTGAAAGGCTACAAGTAGAGCAAGGGATTGAATGTTGAACTCTGAAGTAATCTTCGTCGCGGCAAGACTGGCTGTCACAGTAGCCTTCCTCACGTACGCCTCATGGAGCGACTTCAAAACCCGAGAAGTAAGCAACCGAGTCTGGGTAATCTACGCACCGATCGCAGTTGCACTCACACTTGCAGAATTACTCATCTATGCTTCATCTCAACTTGTACTCTTTGGCGTCAGCGTAGGAATAACCGTCGGCTTGGCGTTTTTGCTCTTCTATTCAGGCGGATTTGGCGGCGCAGATTCAAAAGCGCTTATGTGCATCGCTCTCGCTTTACCTTTCGCTCCAACAGTATTCCAACCTATTTTTGGAGGCTTTTCTCCTATCTCGAAGTTGATATTTCCAATAACAATTTTCAGCAACGCCGTTTTGTTCGCAGCCGCCAGCGGGGTATACATGGTATTTCGAAATGTGGTTTGGCATAAAAAATATGGCCGAAAAACGTTTCCAGATTCACTTCGGCATGAATCAGCGTGGAAAAAAATCCTTGTCCTCATCACTGGTTATAAAGTGGCTACTGAGAAAGTTAAAGAGAAATGGCATATTTTTCCAATGGAAGACATTGAAGCCGGCAACGAAAACGCTTTACAGCGGAAACTGGTTGTTGTTCCGCATGATGAAGGGAGAGACAAAATTGTTGAACGCCTTTCTGCTGCCGCTCAAGCAGGAAAAATCGATACTTATGTTTGGGCAACGCCTGGTTTACCCATGTTAATATTCATAACTTTAGGTTTAATTGTGGCTTTGCTGTTTGGCGATGCAGTTTGGGTTTTAGTTCGATTCGTCCTCAGCTAAAAAAGTAAATGCTTCATTGAAAGATGTTTTTGTTCGTTTAGCATAAGACACAAATGCTGTTACGGTGAGAAGTGAGCCAAAACCAACAAACGCAAGTGCATATCCCTGGTACGGATAAGCGGCCAAATTTAAATTGAAATTTGGGTTGCCAGTTTGATAAGAATAGAAGAAAGCGCTTGCAACAAACAATGATATTGCCAATGTTAGCAAGAAAACTTCAGTTTTAAATTTCAATACCTTTAATCCCCCTTCTCGAGAACAGTTAAGTCAAAATCTTTAATCAAAAGGTTATTTTAGCTTTTTGGAAGAAACACTTTTCTAGTGGCTAAAATACTTTTTATCACGCTTTGAGTCGTCGATAAAGATGCACTTCGCCTATGACATCGTACTTGGCATAGCCTATTTTGCCTAATGCCTCGGCTTCTTCCACTGTTGTAACTCGTGCTACCTCCCAGTCTAAGTCATTGAAAACAACTGTGTTAGTATATCGGTCAGTACTAGCGCTTGATTTGTGGCCTAATTTCTGCTGAACTTCTTTTTGCGGCTTTAGCTGCTTTATTAGCCTATGTGCGAAACCATATCTGAATGTGTGGATATGGATCTGTTTTAGGCGATCTGCTTCTCCAGGATTTTGTCGGCATACTTTAGCTCGTAACTTTTGAAATTGGACCGTGGGAGCATTGGAGTTAGGGTTGAATATGTAGGGTTCATACTTGCGGTCTATGGATTGTAATCGAGCTATGGTTGCTTCTTGAACTTTGATTGTTCTTGCTTTGCTGCCTTTCTCCGGTTTATTAATGCTGATTGTACAGTTTGCAGTGTTAACGTCAGATCGTTTGATGTATGCAACTTCTCCTCGTCGTGCGCCTGTGTCATGTAGTGCTTGGAGGTATGCGCCGAATCTGCGACCTGCGCTGTTAACGTAGAGTTTTAGCTCGTCAGGGGTAGCTATGAAAGCCTCTTTGCTTTCATAATGGACTTTGATAGGTTCCCAGAATATTTTTAGAGTTTTGCAGTAGCTTTTGTATGCTTTTACTGTGTTGAATTTTTTAGAGGGCTTTTCTTTATCATTATATTCTGCTTCAGTCGCCAAGACTGTTTCTACGCTGTCGGGGTTGTTGAGGTCTGCGCCTTTCGCTATGAGTTTGCTTAACCATGAACAGTTAGTTCTTATGGTGCCATCGCCGACGCCTTTCTTTTTCTTTTGCCAAGCGTATTCTATTAGGTTTGCTTCCTTTTCACCCGCAACAGTTTTTGTTTCTGTTGCAATCAAATTGGTCGCTTCCTTGTCGGTTGCGCATATTCGACTGCTAGAGGTTAAGGTGCTCGGGGTATTTAATTTCCACTTTTGATTTTTTTTTGGTGGTTTTTCTGAGAACCTATATGCACATTTCTTGCATAACCAACGCTGAACACTAGAACCATCAGCTAAATAGCGAAGCCCGTTTCGGTCACTACTTTTTGAGCCGCAATTAGGGCATAGGGGGTTGGCGCTGGCGGAATCCTGAACATCCGACTTCCTCGCATTTTCTAAACCAGCTTTGTCGAATATGGTAGCATCTTGGAAGCCAACCTCTCCCCCCAATTCAATTCACCTTGTTTTTCTTTTCATCGCCAATTTTATCTGATGCTTGGTAAACAGCAACATACACACCTAACTCTGCCACAAAAACCACAGCCCTAACAGTCGGATTTACCTTAGTTTGCTCACGACGACAAGCCTCAGAACGAGCGATAGCCAACAAACAACCAAAATCAGCAGTCTTTTCGTTAGGGGAAATAACTAGAGCCTTAAGCATAGTTTTCATTTCACACCCCACCTACCAATTTGAGGGATAGCAAAAATTTGTCCATCTTCAAGCAGAATTTTTATTGTTTGATGAATATCGAGACTTAGTTCCTTGCATTTCTCAGCGAGAATTGACGAATCAATTGTGCAATTCTCATCCTTTTCTTTTAGAAGGCAATCTTTGATTTTTCCAAGGTTTTCTCTATTCCAGGAAGAAGAGGAAATGATAGTGTCCTTAGCGTCCTTGTCGTCCACATTTCCATACAAAACTTTTTCGGGATCTTTGGTTTGGTCGCTTCGGGCGCTTTGGACGCTAATTATACTTATTCTTCTTTCTCCGCTCTTCGTCGAAACGATTTCCCAGCCCAGTGCTTTTAGTGAGGGAGCCAGCTCATTCAGCTGACGAATGAGGCTATGAGGTGCTTTTGGCCAGGACTTTTGCCGAGTGCTAATTTCAAGTGGTTTTGCATGATTTAAAAGTGCAGTATGCAATTCAGTAGGGGTTCCATTCCATTCGCTAATATTATTCTGCAATATTTCATTTTCAAGATAATCAAGCAAAACGGTTGCCACTGGACTTGCATGAGCGGCTTCTTCGATTTGGCTCTTGACTTTGTTTTCATAAGCTTTCAAGAAAATTTCTGAACTTTCACCCAACGCTTCAGCGATTGCGCAACCCCATCGGGTGAAGTCTGCCATCCGGAAAAGCCCTTTAGGCTTAATATTCGGATAGTTCTTAATGGCAATAACTAAAGCATCTAGGAAACCTCCCAATATGTAGGCTTTTTTTGCTTCAAAATCTTCAAGTATTTGCTCTTCGGTTTTTCTTTGGTCGTTAGGTATGAAGCTTAGGGCTGTTAGGAAACTTCGGTCTAACAAATCTCCTCGTTGGGCTGCAATGTTTATGCCGTTCAGACCTACGCAACGTTTGAAATTGAAAATTATGTCTTCATCATCGGAGTACAATTCTCGCTTGGTGAAGCCTCCGCCTGTTGCTGCTCTGCAGAGGCTATCGCTAATCCAAGTTGGCATACTGGTTATATTATCGTAGAATGCAAGCCAGTGATGTTCGAGTTGTTGTACTCTTTCTCGTTCATCTCTTGGCATTGTTAAGACTTCGATGCTTGAGGGGTCAAAAATCTGTTTTAATATCCTAAATAGCCATGTTTTTCCTGTTCCTTGGGGACCATGTAAGACTAAAATTGGGTGTGGAATTATTGGAATGCAGTAGGTTGCACAAAGACACATGAAACCTAGGCGAGTTTCCTTATCTTCTTTTCGTATATTAAGAAACTCCAAAAGTTGCCAAGGATCTCCACCTGAAACAGGAGTAATTATTGGAAGTTGATGATTATATCGTCTGAAGAGGATTGGTGGATTATCGACAATTTTCCAACCGGTAGAATCAACCTTTATCGCTTGCCAGCTATCGTTGACCATATCTATCCAAAAACCTTCTTCTGCGGGCGCTATTCTATTGCAAAGGGTGTATTGTTTGCCTTCTATGAGGGCTTTTCCTTGTAAAACGTTTAATGCGCTGTTAAGGCCTTCGGCACCTGGGACTTTTTTTTCTTTTTGCCAAATCAGATTTGCTAACCATGTTTTGCATTGTCTGCTTCGTATTGGAATTGTTATGTGAGCTTCGTTTTGAATTACTTGCATGTAAGGAGTTTTGTGTTGGTCGTGAAAGAAGACGGGGTTTTGAAGGAGACAAATGTCTACTATTTTGTCAGCTTGGCTTTGGTTCCGGTTGCTTTTGTATTCTTCCTGGGGCTTGCGGCAATCTTGACAGTTTATTAGTTTACATTCTGTAAAGCAGATGTCTAATTCTTGAAGGGTTTCACGTCTATATCTGTAGTTGTTTCCTTCAGAGGCTTTAGCCATTGTATAGGTTAATCTTTGGTCTGTTTCATCTCGGTCATAATTATGTACTGGTGAGGGCTCCCACGCTTGGTTCTCATGGAATATTTTTCTTATTTCACCATTTGTTTTTCCCGTGAAATGAAGTTCATAAATTAAAGCTACTTTTTCAATATGCCTTAGATGTGTCTGCTTCATTAATTTTTCAAAGCACGGTCTAACTGGCGTTGCTTTGATTTCTAAAGAACTAACATTTGTAGCAGTTGGAATTTTTGCCTTTATTAATTCCGCTGATTGAAGGGCTTCATGAAACATTTCTTCAGCATTATCTACGATTGTGGGATCGTTATCATTCTCTCTGGTGTAACCTTCACTCGGTGCCATAATGCACAAGTTGCCTTTTCCTAAAAGCTCCAAGCAGGTTCCTTTTGGCTTCCAACCATTAACGGGATGCTTTGAATAATAAATAAGGTGATTTCCACCTGACCTTGTTTTTTCCTGTTGGGTGACTCTCATCTTGCTAATGGCTTGTTTTGACTTCCCAAGAATTTCTTGAGTTGCATCTTCTCCCTTAATGTCCCAATCAACTGCACAAAAATATGCTATCACATCACCAACGTTGATTCGTATACCTGTAATGACGGCAAACAAACGATAGTTTTCTATATGAAGCGCCTCAAACTCTTCAATGGTTTGCGGTCGTGATTGCCACTGCTTCCACGAGTCTACAGCAGGTCTTTTTTTCCCATTTGAATCCACAATGAATGGTAAAACAGGAATGCCCATTTTGTAGTATTTCTGTGCTTCCAGCAGTAGATTATTCGCGGTTCCCATTTGTGGCTTAACTCCATAACTTTTTTGATAATCAGGCTGTCTCGTGGTTTGTCTCTATGTTTGCACTTGTTTTCTGCTTTTCAAGTCAAGTCTTATCAAATCTCTGAGATAGTCTGCCAGATTGATGTGTGAGCTTTTTGGCAAAACGGATTTTAGTTCTTGAAACATTGACTTGCTTATCCGGGTCGAAACGGCAACTGTTTGTTCTTTTTCTGCTATCATGTGTTTACGCCTCATTATACCTGAATACAAATATGTGAGCACCAAGAATAGAATTGCCATTGCAGGTGCTCACAAATGGATTCTAAGACAGCAGAGATAATCGCTAGGCTCAGCAAGTATACGTCCGCAGAAGACTTAAGCGAGAAAGATAGACAGCGCTATCTCTTAATCTTAAAGTTCATTGGAAAACATCCCATTGAAGGTACGTACACAGCTGGTTTGAGAAAGAACCATGGTTTGAGTAGTCGCTACATAAGAGCTGTTGAAATCTGGTTGAAGGACCATAATTGGATTAAACCTGTCGGAAAAGAATGCCTTAAAAAAGTGTGTTTGACCGATAAAGGTCAAGATGCCTTATGCGTTCTTGAACGATACTGCTATTCTCCTTTGACGGAGCCTAAACTGAAAATAGACTTTCCCCTTGGTGATGGACAAACAATAGTAGCCTCAATCTCGGGGGGCAAGGAAGTTTACCCGATCGAGAAGCTGGAGATATTATCAATGCCTCGGGTTAGGGACGGTATAGTTAAGATAGCGCATGATTTGATAGAATATAATCATAAAAACATCACCATTAATTTAGAGATTCCTCCATTGCATGCTTCCCTCTTAACCAGTTTCATTAAACAAATCGAATTAATTTATTGGCTGGTCTTGCAAAAGAGCGGTTATAGAGGACTACTAGCCTACGAGCCTATTTCAGAAAATGCCGAAAACCAAAAGGTTTACACGACATTTTGGAAAAGATATTTAGAAAAGCATCTCAGCCTTAAAGATAATGAAGTCTACAGGTCAAGTATATGGATCTTTGACGGAGTTCCTGGTGGTAGAAAAGAGTCATTTCAACAACCTCTTCATGATTTCTTAGTAAAAGAATTAGGCTTTGAGGAAAACAGTTTTAGTTTCTTCCTTGACCTCCTAAGTGAACCTCCAATAAGAAAGTGGATAGAGAACAGGTTAGCGAAAGATCCTGATTGGTTCATGCCCCAATATTTTTGGAAAAATCCCGGTTATTATTATGGATATTTCTTAGGGTTTGATCTTCCATCTACAACTTTAAACAAACTTCAATCATTAATGAAAGATTTAGGCGAATTTGAATATCTTGAAATTTCTGGAAAGGGAACAATCTTTGGTAGTGAAAATACGGATCAATCAGTTCTGGATAAGGCAATGGCTATTGTGAGGGAAAAAAACGGCGTATGCGTTCAGATTGAAAAACTGCCAGCTTTTCGAGTCGAGTTTGTAGATCAAATAAAGCCACCCATCTGGCACGAGTACTCTCTACAAGAAATTACTAACGAGTATTATCAGCTTGATTTCAATCTTAGATGCATGACAACAGCAGGTGATTATATGCTTGAGTCAACTATTGATCAACTTCTTAAAATGAACCTAAATTCTGAACTCTTTTATAGAAATTGGCGGGTGCTATACGAGGTATTTACAAAAGAACACAGAGATAAAATTCCCCAAAGCAGACTTAAAGACATACTTGAGTTAATGCAAAGAGCCAACGTGAAATACATTCTGGAAGGCAAACCCAAAATAGATTTGGTAGCGGTATTGAAGAATTATAAAGTCACCCTGGATTCATCTAAGCTATTGCAGGACATAGATAATGGAAAATACGATATTGACATAGTTTAGCAATTCTTTCTTTGCTGCGGACAAACACCGTTGCAACTACTATTATAAGCTACAAAACTTGGGGAGGGCAATCAAATGCTTGGTCCTTCTCAATTAATACAGAAAGTGCCTATGTTAGAAACCCCTTAAATTTTCCAAATGGTCCTATTTTATGTGTTGGAGATTTCTACTCAAAGGGTCATGCCGAAAAATCCAGGAACAAAGCCCTGAATTGTATTATAGAGATAAAATGCCAGTACTCGGTTTTAACGTCTTCCATGACGAAGTTATGAATGGTAAGAAAGCCAAACTGTTTCGAACAACGCAAATATGAACAAAACAAAGAAATAGTTAATACATAGTTTCTAAGTTATCAAATACATTTTCTTTTCTTTGAAATTAAACTTAAGATCAGAAAATTTTTCAAGCACATCCATTCCAAGCAAACTAAAACAAAATTCATACTGAATTGGCACTATTTTTGTTGGGTCTTCTGGAGGTATGAGATGAATAGTTTTCAAAGGATACGCATTTAGAATTACTTTACTATCTACAATGTTTTTTAGAAAAACAGTTACTCGTGGCAAAATATATGGGTAAATGACACCAGCGGCAGTATCGCATTTTGTTTGTTCCAAGCCTTGCCATTTTAGTCCAAGCCTAACCACGTCAATATCAAGTAATGTTGTAACTGTAGAACCAGTATCAACATAAAATCGAACTTGTCTAGCTTCCCGTAATTGTGAACAATATACAAAGCCTAAAAGATACGCTTGGTTATTCTCATCTAAATCAGCAATAATTTGCAAAAGACACCTTTTGCTCCTAAAGAAGGAGGCAAGGTGTGTCTTTCGTAACGCGTTTGACAGCGAAACTGTCAACGTTTTCTTTTGAGGCAATTATGACTTTTAGTAATGCCTCAAAATCATAGCTTTCAAACATTACTTGATTGTTCTTAACTGCTATGTATTTGTCAAGATGGGTGCGTTTGAGGCTTTTCTCGTTAGCAGAAATCCAAAGGTACTCTTTTTCCAACTGTTCTATTTTTGCTAACAGTTCTTTCTCAAGTTCAGGGTTTACCCTATTCTTGTGAACTAAAAGTGGCATCCCATACTTCCTCCTTGCTTGCTCCTTTGGTTTCATCATTATTCACTTAGTTTGTATTTAAGCTTTAACCAAAATTGTTTCCAAACTTACAAATGGATTTATTATTGCCTAAATAAAACTTGTATGAATCCACCTTCAATAGTAGACATTCATAATTAGTTATTTATGAGAATATGTGACTGTGTTCTTACAGTAACAACTATCTTACCTTTTTACTAAAATTTTCTATGATAGTTTTTCAATTATTCTGTCCTTCAACGATCATTTCACAAACCTAAGCAGAAGCCTTACCTGAATTGGAGACTCTTAGTGTACCTGTTATTTTCCCCTCAACCGGTGGCATTGGCCCTAAAGCTGCAGCTTTGAGCGAATGGCTCAAGAAGAACATGGTTTGAAAGACCCTTCCCATTAATTAATTATAATTTTGATCTTATGAAATAATTTTATCGATTGTTTTAAAAAGAAAATGCACTCATACTCTAACCATAATTGCATTCGGAGAATCTGTAAGATGCCCATCAAATCTGAAAAAGACGAAGTAGAACAATATACTCATGAAGAACAAAAAAGACTCAACAATCCTCCGGTAGGACTTGTAACTGCCGAAACAGACCACATGAATGGAAAGAGAAAATATAGTTTTGACCCTCACCTTGATCCTCAACTGCAATGGGCTGGAAAAACCGAAGGGCTAAGCTTTGATGTTGACACAGTTTCGCTTCATGTTCATGAGAGAATTGACCCATTAACAATTATTGAAGCTGTAAGAAAAAAAGAAGCAACTGAGCAGAAAAGCCTTTTTCACTATTTTGAAACCAAAGAAAACAACCCCCCCATACGGGAAGCTATAGAGTTTTACAAACACTCACAAGGATGATCAAACAGACTAATCGCAGGCGACTCCCTGCTTGTTATGAACTCGCTCTTGGAAAAAGAGGGTATGGCTGGCAAAATACAAATGATATACATAGACCCACCATATGGAGTAAGATATGGCTCAAATTTTCAACCTTTTGTCAATAATAGAGATGTAAAAGACGGAAAAGACGAAGACCTGACGCAAGAGCCGGAAATGATCAAAGCCTTCCGCGATACTTGGGAGCTTGGCATCCACTCCTACCTTACTTATCTCCGCAATCGTCTTCTTCTCGCTCGTGAACTGCTCGCCGAAAGCGGGAGTGTATTTGTGCAGATCAGCGATGACAACGTACACTTGGTAAGAGATTTATGCGATGAGATATTCGGTGTGAACAATTATGTAAGTCAAATAGTTTTTAAGAAAACGATAAGCTCCTCCTCTGGTCAACTGCCGATGGTTAATGACTATCTTATCTGGTATGGAAAAAACAAAGCAAATATAAAATTCCGGCGTCTGTTTAGAGAAAGAACTATCGACGAATTGAAACGAGCTTATCAATATGTAGAAAGACAAGACGGCACAGTCGAGAAAGTAAAAGATGGCGGAACATATAGTAACGTTGATATATTTTTCAATAACGCAGACTTAACATCACAAGGAGCAACAGAAAACAGTAATATTCCTTACACATACGAAGGTAATGTCTTTTACCCATCAGGAGGTAGGCACTGGTCAACTACTGCTCCACAGGGTTTAGATAAACTTACTCAGGCACAGCGGCTGTATGCCTCTGGAAATACCTTGTGTTACAGACGCAAGGCTACAGATTTTCCATATTTTCAGTTTACTTCCATTTGGGATGATACTCTCGAAAGCACTTTTTCCTCAACTAAAATTTATGTCGTTCAAACCACACCAAAAGCCATCGCAAGATGCCTACTCATGACCACCGACCCAGGTGACTTGGTGCTCGACATCACGTGCGGTAGTGGCACCACGGCGTATGTCGCCGAGCAGTGGGGGCGGCGGTGGATCACCTGCGATACATCTAGAGTAGCAGTTATACTCACCAAGCAACGACTTATGACCGGCTTATTTGATTACTACAAACTTGCACATCCAAACGAAGGCGTAAGTAGCGGTTTCGTATACAAGAGCATTCCACATATTACTTTAAAGAGCATAGCTAATGGCGAACCGCCTGAAGTAGAAATGTTGTATGATCAACCAGAAAAGGATTCAAACAAGACTCGGATTAGCGGTCCTTTTACAGTTGAAGCTGTCCCTTCCCAGAGGGTTAGAAGTTTTGAGGATATAGAAAAATCCTCTCAGGAAGCGGATGTTAGTGTTGCTCGTTCAGGTGCTACGCTTAGGCAGAATGATTGGATTGCTGAAATTCTTTCAACAGGCATCAGGGGCAAGGGTGGTCAAATGTTGGAGTTTGCCCGGATAGAAACGCTTGGCGGCACACGGTATCTTCACGCCGAAGGAGAAACAAAAGATGGAGAGAAAATAGCAATTTCTTTTGGTCCAGAATATGCACCTTTGGAGCAGAGGCAAGTTGAATTAGCTATTGATGAGGCACAGCAGCTTGTTCCTAAACCGAAACTTGTGATTTTTTCCGCTTTCCAATTTGACCCTGAAGCAGCAAAAGATATTGATGAACTGCGGTGGCCTGGTGTGAATGTGTTGAAGGCACAGATGAATACCGACCTACTTACTGCAGATTTAAAGAAGAAACGTTCAAGCAATGAGTCTTTTTGGCTTATGGGTCAACCAGATGTTGAGTTGAAAAAGCAAGGCAACAAATATGCCGTTATCGTAAACGGTTTTGATTACTATAATACTAAGACAGGGGAAATAGAATCAGGCGACAGTTCCAAAATAGCAATGTGGGAACTGGACACTGACTATGACGGAAGAAGTCTCTATCCCAGACAAGTCTTTTTCCCGATAGCTGGGTCTGACGAAGGCTGGAGCAAACTTGCAAAGAATTTGAAAGCCCAAATTGACGAGGACCTCATTGAGAACTATAGAGGAACTACATCCTTGCCGTTCAAGCTGGGAAGCAACAAACAGGTAGCAGTCAAAATTATCGATGATAGAGGAATAGAGTCTTTAAAAATCATAAGGGTAACAGAATGACCAACACTACTGATCACTTAATAATTTGTAGCCCTTATGAAAAGCCACAACAACATTTGAGTTATAATAGAGAAATTAGAAAATTTGAGTTAGTTGATGGGCGAAGACGAGCGGGCTATATTGTTGCAACAGAAGATTCTCAAGCTTTTGACGACCCAGGACATTTTGTTCCTTTAGAAGAAGTTAACAAAATACGGGATCGGGTGGATAGATGGCGGAACGCAGATTATCCTGGAATCACAATAGTGACCAAAGAACTTTTAGAACACTGGAAAAACCCCAGCAGAGAACCGCGTCTCTTTTTCTGCCAAATAGAAGCAATCGAAACCATAATTTGGTTAATTGAAGCTCCAGAAAGCGAAAGACAGGGCATCAAAATTCATGGCGACGGAAGTTCATTCCAAAGGCTTTGCTCAAAAATGGCTACGGGCAGCGGCAAAACCATAGTCATGGCAATGCTCATTGCGTGGCAAG
>Ga0182021_10002580_pt1 | contig 21163 bp, 21 predicted proteins | sample 612E3MmetaG_FD_120493 | JGI IMG/M metagenome (GOLD analysis project Ga0182021, IMG submission 120493) | Permafrost microbial communities from Stordalen Mire, Sweden - 612E3M metaG (Illumina Assembly) | ecosystem: Environmental > Terrestrial > Soil > Wetlands > Permafrost | place: Sweden... | reverse complement strand
TATTTTAAGTTTTCCACATTATTAAGGATTCTTGACTATCATCAAATTTCCTTCTCGGACTTCATAAAAGATATATAGCTGTTCTAATTTCTCCTTATTTTTTCATAATTTATGAGCGAAAACATGCGTGTCGGTGCGCTTTATGACCCATTTTTACGCCAAATATGGTAAAATTAGTGTAAGACCTGACATCCTTAGGCATTTCTTAGAGTTTTCATGGTACAATAATTCGACTTTATTGAGTGGAAATGGTACTGGAATGAATAATTATCGTTCTGGTTAAAGCACAATTTATTATGTAGGAATATTTATTTAGCCTATCAGAATTAATCTCTGTCCAATAAACCCACCATAAGAACGGACCAAAATCATAAAAGATTTGTGACCAACAATGTTTATCTTCGGAATCTCTGATTAAATATGAGTTCGACCCAAAGTGAACTAAGCCAGACCTAAATAAACAGGATATAATTCATATCCTTTTCATTCATTAGGTGTGGCTTTTTTTATTAAATTTGATTGAAGTTAAAATATTATGGTTATGCCTTTTTATAAACCAAATAGTAATGGGAACTATCTAAGTCACTGTAATCCACATCCTGCACAAGAAATAATAGAGGATGATAATGTAAGTGTTATCTTAAATAATTTCAATAACAACTGGAATATTAGAGAAACACGACTTAAAGATTTAATTGATGATGTCTATCATAATTTAGAAAGAACTGAAGGATTTCATTATGGCGTTTCAGAAGCTGCATGGGCACTTAGAGACGAGAATGGATGGATTCCAAAAAGAATGGTTACATGTGAACATGCTGTCCCCTCTACTATCGTAATAGAGGAAATGAGAAATGAAATAGAAAATGAATCAATTACAACAGAACAAGAATTATTGAATTTTTTAAGAACACATTTTTATATGTGTTTGATTACAAAGAATGAAGATAACAGTCTTAGAATAGCTGGATTACACCGAAGAATGCCTGAAACTTGGAATAGAAATTGGAATAATTGGATTGTAAGATATAATTATGTGGGCATAAATTTAAATGAGAACCACATTCCAACAGGACACTAAAAATTCCTTTTTAATCTATAATATTGTTTAAATCTGTTTCATACGATTCATATTCCTTGTGGTTAAGGAGTATTTATAATAAACCATAACCAGTGTCCAGAAAACAAATTCCTGACCAACACCGTAAGAGACTTGAAACTCTTAGTACTTTTCTTCGTGAACTTCGCTTCAATGAAGGTTTAACCCAACATGAACTCAGCAAGAATTTAAATCTTCACAGAAATACAATCATTCGTGCAGAGAATGCACAAAACCTAACTCTAATTAGCCTTTTCGAATTGGCAGATGCACTCAATATAAATCCAAAAGAATTGTTTATTGATATTGAATAGTTCCAAATCAATTAACTGTCAGCAACATAATCCAGATAATGGCAGACCATATTAAGAACAACAATATGTCAATTTGAATTAATCTCAGTGAGTAGTTTATCGGCTATACTTTCGGATGGTTATTTTAAGAAGTTCTATTATTTTCTTCCTTATTTTTTCAGGCTTCACAACCTCTACTTCCTCACCCCATCCCAATATCTGGGCAATAAATTCAAACGTAGGTACCAAATAATATCTGAAAACATACTTATTATTACTTTTCGATATGAGTTCCTGGCTTGAATGTAATGGTTGTGTTATTACATATAGTGCTTGAAACTCAGTGAAAGCAATCTCTATTCCGATTGGGTCTTTGTTCATAACACTGATTCCAATAACATTTTCATAGTACTTTTTAGCATCAAATCCTCTGTCGATAAAATCAACCGAGGTATCGACTTCCAAATTCACAAACCTGTCCAAACTATATGTACGGATACCAGAATATTTTTCATTAAATCCTATAAGATACCATCTGTTCCGATATTCCTTTAATAGATATGGGTGAATAATATTTACTGTATTTTTCTTTGCTGAAAATGTTCTGTATTCAATCTTCAAGGCTTTCCTGTTTTTCAATGCATTTATTAAAGGTTCAAGGTATTCTGTCCCTTTTGCCTCATCAACTTTCTCGAATTCAATGAAATTCCGATAAGTATCTTCATCATTATTGCGATAAACATTTACAGCATCTACAAGTTTCTGAACTGAACCAGAGAATCTTCTGAGGATTTCAATTCCCTTAAATTGTTCAAGGAGTTTCGATGCAAATACCAGTGATTCCAGTTCTTCTTCATTCAGGGGTATATTATCAATGGAGTAAGTGGGGTCTTCATAATAATAAACTCCCCGGCTTCTGTCCATGAGAATTGGTGCATGGTAACCGAGTCTTTCATCATTACGCATAGCATTAATATCACCGTCAATGGTCCGTTCACCAATTGGGTAGACATCCAATGTCCTTTCACAGGCTTCCCGGAGTTCTTTCCTGGTTACATAGGTTTTATCCAACAAACACTTATTTATAACCCTGTACCTGATAAGTGCTTCTTTATTTTTCGGCATTTTTTAAGATAATTTCTAATTGCAGATACACTGCAACTTCTATAAATATGTTTGCCAGAAATTTGATTATAAATATATGATTTTAAAAAATATAAAGATGGATGTTGAATGAGATATTTATCTTCTTCCTTATCTCCCGGAGCATATTACACCAGTAACAATTTATCCAAATATAATGAAGCGAACTAAATCAAAAAACAAAACTAATGGAGAACCTACTCTGCGAACTCTGACAATGCAGGCATCAGTAAGAAAATGGTACGGGTGCATATATTATTCCTCACATGATATGACCGGAGAACTGTTGATTTTATTAAATGAAATGACCGGGGAGTATACCGGAAAGTTCCTCAAACACCCGGTTTATATTTTAAAAGCAACCAAAAAGTCAGGTGTTGATATTAAAGTTAACGAAATGATACAAACCTTAATAAAAAGCAATTAATAAAACTATGGATAAAAAAGTTGTCGAGAATGACAAAAATCAAAATCTCCTGAATCAGGTTGAAAAAATCTCTTATGAAGCCACAAAGTGTAAACTTGATTTTGAAAAATTAAATGATATACAGGCTGATATAACAAAAGTGTCTGAATTCCTTGAAATCTCTTATGTCCAGGCAATTCTTTTTGCCTGTCTGGTGGAATTGAGCCTGCAGAAGACCGTTACTCTGGAATACCTGGGAAGGCATTTGAGATGTAGTATCCTGAAGGTAATTAATCATGTTCATGAACTTGACGTACTTGAAAACAAAAAGTATATCCAGAAATACAGCAAATCCCAGAATAAGAAATATTCCTACAATGATATAGGATATTCAGTACCCCATAATGTCATTGAATCTCTAAGAACTATGGATAAGACCAAATTGAATAAAGTACAACTTTTCAGTCTCCCAAATTTTCTTGCACAAGTATCAGTAATGATTAATGAAAGAGAAGAGAACACCATCACGACACTAATACTGTTTCAGCAACTGGATTTCATGATAGCAAACCACCAGAGGCTTGCATTCATTCAATTCATTAATGATAATATAAAGCTTACTGTTAATAAGTGCGTTGTTTTCGCTGTCGCTTACAATCGTTTAAAGAGAAATTTTGCAATAAATATTGAAACAATTGCTGATTCAATTTTTGATGATTTCTCTGAACAAATGGAATATGTGCAACAATTATCTGCAGGCAATAGCGAACTCATTAAAAAAGATATTATCAGGTTCCAGGAATCCGGTTTCATGAATGAAAAGGTCATGGGTCTTACATCGAGAACGGTCGAAGTCCTGTATAAACAATACCCCGAACTTTACATTCAGGAAGAAACCAATGATGGTATCATAAAAGCAAAGGCAATAAAGAGCAAGAAACTTTATTTTGATGCAGGTCTGAAGAGACAAATTGATTGCCTGACCAATGTCTTGTTGAAAAAGAACTTCAAGGATTTCCAGACAAAACTTCAGGAAAGCAAACTTCCAAAAGGCATTACAGCAATCTTTTATGGAGTATCAGGCACCGGCAAGACAGAAAGCGTTTACCAGGTAGCCAAAAAGACCTGTCGGGACATAATGATGGTTGAACTGAGCCAGGTTAAAAGCAAATGGTTTGGCGAAAGCGAAAAGCAGGTTAAAAAGATATTTGATGATTATCGGAAAATCTATAACAACAATAAAGTCAAACCTATCCTTTTTATAAATGAGGCAGATGGGATGTTTTCAAAACGTTTGGGAATAACTGGTAAAACATCTTCAGTTGACCAGACAGTGAATACTATCCAGAACATCATATTGCAGGAACTTGAAAACTTCGATGGTATATTATTTGCTACAACGAACCTCACAGAGAACCTTGACAGTGCCTTCGAGAGAAGATTTTTATTCAAAGTCGAGTTCAAAAATCCTCTGCCTGAAATCAGCGAAAAGATTTGGAAATCCAAACTTCCGGAATTTAAATCCCAGTACTTAAAAACCCTTTCTTCCAGATACCAGCTAAGCGGTGGTGAAATTGAGAACGTGGCAAGGAAGTACATGATTGAGAAAGTCATTGAAAGTAAGCAAATAGGTCTGGATAGGTTAATGGAGTTCTGCGAGTTGGAAAAACCATTTCAAAAACAGAATAAAATTGGGTTTCGCAAGGGTTGATTAATTTAAAATCACTGTAAATCAATTGATATGAATATATCTGAATTAATAAGAGATATCGATAATCTTGCTCTGTTATATATAGAGATTGATGAATCCACTAATGGTAATGAGGATAATGAAGATGCTGGAACAATAAAAAAACTGGCATATGCACATATAGTTGACTATGCTGTTTTAAATAATTTAGAGTTTAAAGGATTTGATTTCAAGAGGTATAAATCAGATAATGACTATCTTTGGTATGAAGAACTGCTTAAACTATTAGATAGTCTTCAAGGACTGAAAAGAAAAGCAAAATATGAAAGAATATCACCCAGACTATCCTATCTCTTTGGGTATCTTGGTTTCAAATTCAGGAATGTTGAATTCAAGTAATAATTCACAAAAAGTATTAATATGCCGAGATATTTAACCAAATCCCGTTATAAAATAGGTCTGAATTGTCCGACCAAACTTTATTATACTGGTAAGCCAGGATATCCAGATAAGACTAAGAATAATGAATTTCTTGAAGCACTGGCAGCAGGCGGCTATCAGGTTGGGGAACTTGCCAAATGCTATTTTCCTGGTGGTGTCGATATTACAGTAAGGGGATATGAAGTGGCTCTTGAGAGAACCAATCAATTATTGGCAAATAATAATGCAATCATATACGAGGCTGCATTTAAATATGAGAACCTGTTCATCCGTGCAGATATAATTGAAAAAAAAGGCAATACCATTGACTTGTACGAGGTCAAAGCAAAATCTTTTGCCGGAAATGATTCTTCCGAAATGCTGACAAAGAAAGGGTATTTGGATTCAGGATGGCATGATTATCTATATGATGTTGCCTTTCAGAAATATGTCATAAGTATGGCATATCCGGATTGTACTATAAGGGCACACTTGATACTTGCAGATAAGAATGCTGTGGCAACAGTAAATGGTTTAAATCAAATATTTCAGTTAAAGAAAGTTGAAGATGACCGGACCATTATTGAAGTCATTGGAAGTACATCTAAGGCTGACCTTGGTGAAGAAGTACTGACAAGCATAACTGTTGATAATGTCATCCAGATGATTTGGGATTGTGAAGATTCCAAAGATAAACCGGACAAAAGTTTTGAAGAAAACATCAAGTTTTTGGCTGAAAAATATGAACAAAATGAAAAAATAATAACGCCAATAAACAAAAATTGCAAGGATTGCGAATTTCATTTTAGTCCGGAAGAACAATCTGAAGGCAAATTATCGGGGTTCCGGGAGTGCTGGAAGAATCAACTGGATTGGAATGACAAGAATTTCGATGACCCGTTGATTTTCAGCCTTTGGAATTATAGGAAAAAACAAGAATTAATTGAAGAGGGTGTTTACTATTTAAAGGATATGCAAAAGGAACACTTGGGTGATTTAACTCCAGAAGGAGATGGTTCTTTGTCAGTTGTAGAAAGACAGTGGATACAGATTGAAAAAGCAGCACAAAAAGACCCAACACCATACATTGATGTTGATGGACTTAGAAGAGAACTAAATACATTTGTTTTTCCCTTGCACTTCATCGACTTCGAGACCTCAATGGTTGCAATACCTTTCTATAAAGGTAGGAGACCATACGAGCAGACAGCATTTCAGTACTCCCACCATGTTGTTACGTCTGATTTTAAAATAGAACATCGGGGGCAATACTTATGTGTAGAGAAGGGTATGTTCCCCAATTTTGAATTTGTAAGACATTTAAAGGCAGAATTGAAGGAAGATAATGGTTCGGTTTTCCGGTATGCAAACCATGAGAATACTGTCTTGAATCAAATTCTGACGCAGTTAGAACAAGAAACTATTAAGGATGTTCCAGACAAGTCTGAGTTAATGGAATTCATCAAGACTATCACTCACAGTGCTAATCATCAAGGGGAAAGGGACATGATTGATTTACTGGAACTCGTCAAGAAGTATTATTATCATCCCTATATGGGTGGCTCAAACTCTTTAAAATTTGTACTACCGGCTGTTCTGACTTCATCAGATTATATCCAAGCCAAATATTCTCAACCTATTTATGGTAAGAACTCCTTGGTAAAGAGTTTGAATTTTGATGATGGCTGGATATGGTTAAAAAAGGATGCCGGTGGGAATATCATTAGTCCATATAAATTACTTCCACCACTATTTGAAAATGTAGACGATGACGAGATTGAAGATTTCGTAATGAGAAACGATATCAAAGATGGCGGTGCTGCTATGACTGCATACGCAAAGATGCAGTTTACTCAGATTTCTGATAAGGAGAGGGAACTAATTGCCAAAGGCTTATTAAAGTACTGTGAACTGGATACACTGGCAATGGTATTGATTTGGGAATATTGGCAAAACTTGTAATGGATTCATTATAAATCAAATAAATTTCTTTTTATATCGAATTGAGAGGGATTTAATTTTCATTGATACTCTTTAAATATTTGAATATGGACAATCATCTAAATATATTTTATTCATACAACCAAGGTAAATTGGGCAATATAGAAAGGACAAGTCAACTTGAAGATAATCACACAAGAGCGCTGATAACTACTTTAATGAATATAAGTGCCAATATTCGAATCAAAATTATCTCAAATATTCTCAAGGTGACCGGAATAATTTCAAAAGAACTGGATTTTGACTTACAGAATACTGATAAAGACATAAAAGGCAGGAAAAATTATTTATTAATCCTGCAAAGAGTGGAATCGAATATTTCTGAAGATTCCTTGTAAATAAACAAAAAATTATTACAGTATCTTGATGGATTAGATGCGCATAAAAAGGAAGATTTGGTGAATGCTTTTAATAAACATATTCAAGAAGGAAAAGATTTTGAACACGAGAAAATTGGACATGTACCCTATCAGGAACTTCTTAGCTATTCACAATTACTTACTGGTAATAGACCAGACGGATGGATAATCGGAGATAAAGAAATAGTATTGATTGAAACAAAAATTGGCGAAAATACTGCATCAAATTATCAAATATACAGACACCTGACTGGTAAAAATGGATTTAAAATTTCAGCTAATAAAATTAATAGTTGTAAAATTATCAATCTTACTTGGATTGAATTAGCAAAATTTTTCGATAAGGTTAAAAGTAATAATATAAAGGACAAATTTTTAATCAACCAATTGTTAAAATATATATCTATGACAGGACAAAAATTAGATTTCAGTTATATAACTGATAAAAAAATTGATGAAAAGATTGATAATAAAATACATAAAGAACAATTCTCTTTATTCCTGCAAGAATTTGATGCAGAATTGCATAAGCAGCAACTATCTTTTTTCAGAAAAAAAAGACAACATTCACAATTATGGGACTTTTATGGTTTGAGGAATAATCAAGGTGAAATTTCAAAAGACCCTCATTACACAGTTGGCTTTAGGGATAAGGAAATATCTATTTATCTTACCACTACTAAAAAGCATATTACCTCTTCAAATAATAATGATGCTCAAAATGTTTTATTTGAAGAAAAACTAAAAGAATTTTATGATACAGTAATGAGAAAATGTGCTGGGTCTAAAGAAAAAGAATTGGAACTTTCAAGATTTTTCATAGCACAAAAAAAATATAAATTATTAGACCCACAAAAGGGAGCACAAAGAGGAGAGACCATTGACCCTTTTACATATCGCATCCACTTTTCTGAAATTAAGAAAAGAATTAAGACAATTACTGAAATTATACTTGTATTCAGCAACCTTGGAATATGCAAACAGTTTGAACTTGGCTACGCAATCCAATTTTTTGATTTTTCCCGTACAAGAGAAGATTCTTTACCACAATTAAGAAAATCAAATAGATATTTATTAATGAACCCAGATAAGTTAATCAAAAAATTTGCTGAATTTATAAAAGAAACAAAGGACATTTTTGATGTGATGGATAATTAATTAAAATATGGACATAATTGACTAATGTAAAACAATTATCTTATGGGAAACCGTGAAATTCTTGATAAACTACTTAAACCTAAAGATTTAAGTAATTCGAGCAATGTGGAAAAATGGAAAGAATTCCTTAATGCTGTTGATGAGAATATTTCGTTGTATCCGTCAGCATTTGAAGACTTTCGTGATATAATTCGTTTAAATAATTCAAACTTGATTAAAGATGAACCAAGTGTTTATATTCATACAGATAATATATTAGCCAGATTAATTGACGAAAGACAAATTAATGAAGAAGGATATAAAGTTGAAGTCAGAGAAATCATTGAACTCGATTTTAAGGTCGATTTTCAAGAATCATTTGATGAACACTTTAAACATGATGATTATGAAAAAAGAATATCATTAGCAAAGAATCCAAAAGTTGAATTAAAAAGAATAAAAGAGAATTTCTTAAGAGACAATCCTGACGCGGAAGATTTATAAAGGACAAACAAGCAGATATGGCAAGTATTAAGCAATTGTTTTAATTATTAATAATATACTGTAATGGCAATAAAACATCTTACCGGCAGGTCAAATAAAGAAATTTGGCAATATATATCCAAACTGAAACCCGTAAAACATAAAGATTACTATGGTAAGATATTTCTATTAAATGTTGATGTTACATTGGATGGTGTTACAGAAAAAAGAAATGTCCTATATTTCTGTATTGATAACATCTGGTTCTTAAAATATGTAGTTTCTGCCTTTAATCTGGAATTACTATATATTACTTTAGTACATCATGATATGGTAGAAATAGCAAAGTTTATGACTTGTCTGACTACGTGTACAAATATAAAATACATAATCTCTGATGATGCTAACATTTTAAAAAACGGGATTTTGTCGCTTCAACATAAAGCTAAGATTGATTGGAGAGGAAGAGGGGATGTATGCTTATATCAAATTATAAGAGGTCAACACCGTATAACTGTATAATTTACTTTAAAGAGTAATAAAAACATTTATTATGAATGGATTTAGAAGAGGTCAGAAACCTATAGATGCTATTGGATTAGGAGCATCCGGGATAGTTAAAAAATGGATGGACGAAAATAATACTGTAAGAGCATCACACTATACCAGACATAATGGTAATGTTATTCTTATTGATGTTGAAGGTTCAGTTGTCCTGGAAGACTTTGATATTGAAAATGTTGATGGGATAAAAGGGAAACATAAGGTAGAATTTGGTGAAGTTTCTGGCTGCCTGACTATTTTAAATCAATTAACTCCTGAAGAAATTTATAAAAGAATCCGGGATTTTTATAAGTTGATACTTGATAACTGTATTGGAAAAACATATGAAGAACAGCAAGAATTTCTTGCTTCAATAGAGGAAGATGCCAAATATCCGCATTTACCTTATCAATTGATACCAGGAGCAATTGAAAAAATGAAGGATTATGTTCGAAGTCTTCCGGAAAATCCTACCAAAGCAGAAATAAAGGAATTGATTGAACAAGTCAAACAAGGTTGTTTGGAGTTTCTTTCATGAGGCAAGAATGAAAGAAGTGTAAATATGAAACAATATTCTGGAGTTTTTAATAAGACGCCTTAAGCCACGTAAATTTCTAATTTTCAGCCTTTCTGTAAAGGAAAATAGACTTTATTTCACCTACTTGGATAAAATCTCTGGCATATTTAATTAATCTCAGTTACATTTGCCAATAATTCGGTCGAATGCTTGCCAAACAACAAGCAAAGCACCGAAAGCGTAACTAAATCTCGGACGAACTGCTTCCTCTGAAGGAAGAACTGCTCCGATGTGTAATCCAATCAGGTTACGCTTTTACTAAAACATATGAATGCCTTGGCATTTGCATGATGCATTGCTGTTGAATATGCTCTGTCATATTCAACATAGTAATGCTTCAGACAAAGACAACTTGGATAATAAATTAAATTAATTTATTGTATAACAGATTATTAACTTAAAAAGAAACAATTTGAAATCAGATTTTACAAAGCAGTATCTGGACTACGTTAGTACGTTTCTTGAATGCCTTCAAACAGGGCAATTGATAAACATTACCAAAGTCTATAATGATTATGGCAAACCGCCATTTAAGTCACCGAGAAGAATTTTAAATCAGAAGTATTTTAAACTAACACTTTTGGAACTCGTGGAAGAAAACAAATATGAAATGGAGAAGGTCATCATATATTCCGGGAAGGATGTATTTGTGACATATGTACTTGCTTTTAGCTATTTAAACAAAATAGATAGAAAGAACTTCCGTAGGTTAAGAGATTATATATGCGAGAACCACAGTATCGCCAAATTGTTGGATAGAATGCCATTAAGTGATTTGAACGAAGCAGGTAGCGATTATTTGAACCTGCCATTTTAGTAATAATCAAAATTAGAAATATATGAAAACTTCAGTATTTTATTTTACAGACAATCGTTGCTATACTGCTCAAGAAGCAATTGATGAATTAAGAAGCTGCGTATCTACCAATGAAAACTGGGAGATTCTGCGTTCAAATATCACCCGGCAAGATACTGCCTGCTGTATTGACGGCTTTATGGAAATCAAAGGTGAATTATTTGTTCTGCTTGGGGATGCACTGCATTCTCCGGGTTTCATTCTATGCTGAAGATGTCTTTACAGAAAAAATATCGCATCAAAATGGATTTTACATCTACAGTACAGTATTTATATCTGCGGGGACATATAAAGAACATTACCTGCACAAGTGTAAATAATTGTATTTTAAAAGAATTGCCACATGGAAACTATTGAAGGTTACAAAATCCGTTACGAGAAAAAAGAGAAGAATCTGTACTGCCGTATGGATAACACAATGATTCAGAGATTACGTGACATACGTAAAAGAACCGGAATCTCAGTCTCCGAAATCATCCGGGAAGCCGTCAGAAAGCTGCTCAAAGAAGTTGATGACACAGGGTCAATCAACTTACGATTGAATTAAAAGCAAAGGGACTCAGTGTCCCTTTGTTAAATCTTTGATTTTCAATTTAATATTAAAGTTATGAACGCAGAGTTTGATTACAACAATATGAAATTTCGTTACGATAAAGAACATCTTGATGATATCTTCATGACAATGGTGGATATGTATCCATCAGTACAAGACCCAAATTTGTCCGGGCAGATTAACCTCTGGGAACTATTCCAGATGATTAAATACAATTTTGCTGATGATGTTGAACTGTTTCCCATTCAGAATCCAAAATATCTGGATGGTGAAAGAAATCCGGTCTTTGACGAGCATAAAGAAACCCTGCCTACGGTATGTTATAATGCCAATTTCAGTTCATATAAAGACCTTAGCAATCTTATATCACCAACCAAATTGATGTTCCTGGATATAGATGATTTTGATAGTACCGATGAAGCATTAGCATATAAAAACCATGTCATAGAAAATTATGATTGGATTATTGCATGTAATCTTTCACTGAGTAGGATAGGTCTACATATAATTATCCTCGTTGATAAGATAAATGACAATGATGATTATAACCAGAAGTATAATTTCATAAGTACTGCATATTTTGATGGCATGTTAGACCCAATAAGTAAGTCATTGACCCGGCATACAGTTGTTCCTTTTGACTACAATATTTACATTAATGAATCTCCTAAAGTACTTGATATTGATGATATTATTAATAGTAAAGAAAAAGGTATACGCAGTGTATATAATGTTGGAGAAAAGAATGAAAAAGGTATATCCAGTGCACATAAGAAAGAAGAAGAAATATACACTCCGTATCCCTTTTCATTCAATTCACCTTTGCATCAGATAATGAATGATGCAGCAAGAAAGCACAGCCTAAGATTCAGACAAGAAATCGATGAATCATTTTTCTCAGACCCTGATATACCAATATATGTGCCCGAAGGAATTGATGTAATTGAGGTAAATTTATTCCCGTTACGTGACCGGAAATTAAGAGAGGGCAAAGGGACTTCATGTCTTAGAGCATCTTTTATTGGTGCATTGACTATAAAAATGATTTATTTGAATAACGAATCTTTTGAGCATATCAACCATAGCGTCAGAAGAGATATTTTAAAATTCATTTTGCATATCAATAAAACTGTCTGTGACCCGCCATTATCACATAAGCAAGTATTGAATTCATATAATGCCAATTGGAAAAAGTATAAAGCTGGTGACCTGGATATTGGCAAATATTTTAAGAAACAGAAAGCATTCTGGTCAAAAAACACAACCTTAAAAGGTAACGAAAAACGCAAGGTAACTTGTAGAATAAAAAATGAACCGATTGTAAATGAATCAAAACGAAGAATAAAAGAAGCCATTGAAACCATTTATACTTTGAGGGAAAAAGTAACCCAGAAGAAGGTAGCAATAGTATCAGAATTGAAATTATCAACAGTTAAAAAATACAGGGATTATTATAATGAGATAGCTAAAGAGCATAAGTTAAGTAACCAAGGTGTATGCGTTGTTCCTCTAACAATTGCGATAGAACCCGAATTTGAAGATTGTATTGATGTTTCTGAAATAATAGATATTCAGGATACAAGTGAGGAAATAAATGACATTAATACTTCTGGTTTGGAACCTGAGCAAAGGATGTATGTTGAAAATGCTGGAATCATAAAATTTGATGAGAATGAACCACACTCACTTGAATATGTCGAAAAAATTTTGTCAGATGAGCAACTTCATAAAGTCTATGATAGGGTATTTAGCTGTTTTAAAAAAAGGATTGATGATAATGCTGAAAAAGTATTGTTCACAAGATTTACTCATAGATTCAATCAGTTGCCTAAAGATGATGCAAGATTATTAATCCTGCCAATTGAAAATATAGTTGATGGCGATACTTATTGGAAACAATCAACGCTGGAAAGTAACTTCTGGAATTTGTGTGAAGATTTAATACGTTAAAAGGTAAAAAAGTACTTGCTTCGCAGTCGGGTAAGGGAACAAAGGTGGAAATGCTTTATGACTACTTGCGAAGCAATGATTTTCAAAACCACATTGTGGGCATCCTTGACGCATTCAAGAAAATGGATAAAGCACTTAGTGAAGACAAAGAAGATAGCTTGAAGAAATTTGCAGAACGTGATGCCCATATCTTTCAGGCAAAACAGAGTATCATAAGTTTATGGGGACGAGTAGATGGGATTGCAACTGACTCTTTAAATCAAGAAATGAAAATCCTTGAAAACTCAACGTTGAAACAAATTGAATGACTATACTACTTCATGTAATGATTAAGTTTTTTGTAGTTGCATCATCCGGGAATAAACTTACCCATCAAAGACACAAAAAACGATGCTTTGTTAATGCATAAATCCCAAGTTAGCTTAAGCAATTAGGGTACTTTAAAACGGCTAAAAAAGAACTAAAATTGGATTCCTCATATTGTTGGTAACTTAAGCAATGTTAAGGCTTCATAACATTAAATGAGCGAATTGCATAACCAAGACATTCATATTCTCAAAGAGTTTAATTATATTTACCTTTCAAGTCGCTATGCAAGATTCAAGCATAGTGACCAACACGATAACCATAAACCTATTTGAAAGAATATATATTATCTATAATTATCAATGGCAAAAACAAAAAAAGAAACCCCTGAAGAACCCCTTGAAAAGAAACTTTGGAAAGCTGCCGATAAACTCCGTAAGAACATGGATGCTGCAGAGTATAAACATGTCGTTTTGGGACTCATTTTTCTGAAATATATATCGGATGCATTTGAAGAATTGTATAATAAACTCAAAGAGGGAAAAGGCGAATACGATAGTGCAGACCCCGAAGATAAAAATGAATATACAGCAGAAAAAGTTTTCTATGTGCCATCTGCTTCACGATGGGTTTTTTTACAGGGAAGAGCCAAACTACCCACCATCGGAAAAGATATTGATGATGCTATGGATGCCATTGAAAAAGACAATCCTTCGCTGAAAGGAGTGCTTCCGAAAGTATTTGCACAGGAAAAATTGGACAAAGCCAATTTAGGCGGATTAGTTGACTTGGTAAGCACTGCGACACTTGGCACTAAAGAAGCACAAAGCAAAGACCTTCTCGGCAGAGTGTTTGAATATTTCCTTGGTGAGTTTGCATTGGCTGAAGGGAAAAAGGGGGGACAATTTTATAGTCCTGCCAGTGTGGTTAAACTTTTGGTTGAAATGTTAGAACCTTACGAGGGTAGAGTGTTTGACCCTTGCTGCGGCTCTGGCGGAATGTTTGTACAGAGTGAAAAATTTATCAAATATCACCAAGACTATTATAAAAAGAACAACGGGAAAAAGCTATCCTTGAACCCAGCAGACTATATTTCAATTTACGGTCAGGAAAGCAATCAAACCACATGGCGACTGGCAAAAATGAATTTATCAATTCGTGGTATTGACAGTAGCAATGTTAAGTGGAACAACGAAGGCAGTTTCTTGAATGATGTCCACAAAGACCTTAAAGCCGATTATATTATTGCAAACCCACCATTTAACGATAGCGACTGGAGCGGTGAACTCTTACAGAAAGATGCAAGATGGAGTGTATTAGGTGAAAAATTAGTCCCACCAACCGGAAACGCAAATTACGCATGGATACAACATTTCCTTTATCACTTATCTGAAAAAGGAATGGCAGGATTTGTTTTGAGTAAGGGGGCATTGAATTCCAAGACAGCAAACGAAAGTGATATTAGAAAAGCATTGATTGACAAAGATTGGGTTGATTGTATTGTGAATTTACCTGCACAATTATTTCTCAATACTACTATTCCTGCCTGCCTTTGGTTTTTAAGAAAGAAAAAAGAGAACCGTAAAAATCAAATTCTTTTTATTGATGCAAGAAATCATGGTTATATTTTCAACCGTAAGAACAGAGATTTTTCAGCGAATGATATTACTCACATTGCAAGCACGTATCACAATTGGAGAATAGGAAAAAATGAATACTGTGACGAATTAGGATTTTGCAAAAGTGTAAAAACTGATGATGTAAAGTCTTTAGGATATGGACTAATTCCGGGGAAATATGTTGGTTTAGCTGATGATGATGATGATTTCAATTTTGAAGAACGATTTTCAGATTTAAGAAATGAATTTAAAAATCAAGTTGCGGAAGAAGATGAATTAAACAAGAGAATTCAAAATAATCTTTCCAAAATAAATTTTAAAGTAGAATCAAATGCCTGAATGGAAAGAACATAAACTTATTGACTTATCTATACGGATAACCAAAGGCACAACACCTACAACAATTGGTTTGAAGTTTTCAAATAGCGGAATAAACTTTATAAAAGCCGAAGCATTTAATTACAGTGGAAGAATTGATAAGAACTCATTCAATTTTATTGATGAAGAAACTCACGATAAATTGAAGCGTTCACAACTTGAAAAAGATGATATTCTTTTTTCAATGGCGGGCATTTACCTTGGTAAAACTGCAATCGTAACAGAAGATATTCTCCCTGCAAATACAAACCAAGCCTTGGGTATTATTCGTTTAGACAAAGCCAAAGTAAATCCAAAATATGTTTTACATTTTTTAAGACAGCCAAAATTAATTGAGTCAATCAATTTAAGTTCTGGGCAATCAGCACAACCAAATATCAATCTTGATGAAATTGGTTCTATAGAAATTCTTTTGCCTTCTTTTAAAGAACAGCTCGCTATTTCAGAAGTGCTAAATTCAATTGAGGAAAAAACAGATTTGCTTTATAGACAGAATGAGACATTGGAGCAATTAGCGGAAACAATATTCAAACAATGGTTTCTTATTGAAGCAAATGAAAGTTGGGAAGAAATAAATTTTGGTGCAATCATTCATCAGGTAAAAGACAGAATAAAAGATTCTACTGAAAAAGCAGAATACATAAAAGTTTTATCGGCAGTAAAAACTGGTGAGTTAGTTTTATCAGAAGATTATTTTACAAAACAGGTTTTCAGCAAAGACATTGGAAATTATATTGTGGTTAAGCAATTTGATTTTGCCTACAATCCTTCCCGTATCAACATCGGCTCAATAGGAATGTTGGGAGAGGATATTACTGGTGCGGTAAGTCCAGTTTATGTAGTGTTTCGACCAAAAAAGGATTGGCACTTCTATTTACAATTCATGTTAAAGCAACAGTTTGTAAAATCAACTATTGAGGTTTATGCAAGTGGTACAGTTAGGCAAAGTTTGGATTACGATTCATTTTCAAAAATTGAAATCAAATTGCCACCTTTTGAAAAAGTTGAAATGTTCAATAAGTATTATTTTGAATCATTGAATAAAATCAACGCAAACAAAAAACAAATCAAAACGCTCACTCATCTTCGTGATACCCTATTACCAAAGTTGATGAGTGGGGACGTGAGGTTGAAAATGTAAGATATGGCAAAGCGACATAGAAAGTTGTATTCCATAAAGGAAGAACTTCTGACAAAGTCAAGAGAAGCTATGCTTTGTGCTGTTCAGATTTTCAATAATCCAAATATTGTTTTCAAATCAGAAAGTTTTATTGTTCTTTCAAATATAGCATGGACATATCTTTTGCATGCATACTATAGAGAAAAAGGAATTGACTACCGTTATTTTAAGCAGAAAACACAAAGAAAGAGGTATGATAAGACGAAAAGAGGGTCGTTTAAATTTTGGGAACTTGAAAGATGTTTAGATGATGATAATTGTCCTATTGATGCTATACCAAAATATAACTTAAAATTTTTAATTGGTTTACGGCAAGAAGTAGAGCATCAAATGACGACAAGATTAGATGATTATTTGAGTGCAAGATTTCAAGCATGCTGTTTAAACTATAATCATTACATAAAAAAACTTTTTGGTGATGATTGTGGGATTGATAAATACCTCTCCTTTTCACTTCAATTTTCTTCTATAACAGAAGACCATGCAAAACAACTGAAAGAGTTTTCAGAACTGCCTAAAGAAATTGCAGCATATATCAACGGCTTTGATGATTCAGTATCCGATGAAGAATATAATAATCCCCAATACTCATACAGAGTTTTGTATGTTCCAAAAACTGCTAATACTAAAGGACACGCAGACAAAGTGATAGAATTTATTAAACCGGATTCGCCAGAGGCAGAAGGGTTGAATAAGGAATATCGTCTTATCAGAGATAGAGAAAAACCGAAGCATCTTCCAACAGAAATAATTAATAAGATGCAGGACAAAGGGTTTCCTGGTTTTAGAATGCATCAACATACTCAGCTTTGGAAAAGGCTTAATGCAAAAGATGAAACAAAAGGATTTGGAGTTTCGGTTGCTGGCTTTTGGTATTGGTATGACAATTGGATTAAAGAAGTAGAAAAGTATTGTGTCGAACACAAAAGCGAATTACAATAATGAAACCCATCACCGAAAATATAATCGAAGAATCAGCTATTGAGATTTTGCAATCGCAGGGATGGGAATATGCTAATGGTAGAGACCTTTCGCCAGAAGGTTTGTTTTGCGAGAGAGAGAATTATCAGCAAATAATTCTTACCCAACGTTTGCGTAATGCTATTTCTAAAATAAATCCTAACATTCCGGCAGATGCACAGGAAGCTGCTGTTCAGAAAGTTTTGCGAATTTCTTCACCTGTTTTATTGCACAACAATGAAGAGTTTCATAAAATGCTGGTAGAGAAAGTGAAAATCCCCTATCAACAAAATGGTTATGAACGTAGCCATGAAGTGGCTTTAGTTGATTTTGAAAACATCAATAACAATCAATTCCTTGTAGTCAATCAATACACCATCATTGAAAACAATCAGAACAAACGACTTGATATTTTGCTTTTTGTAAATGGTCTCCCATTAGTAGTGATTGAACTGAAAAATGCAACGGATGAAAATGCAAATATTCTAAGTGCTTTTAAGCAAATTCAAACATATAAAGCCATTATTCCGAGTTTGTTTACATACAATGCCATTTGTATTATTTCAGACGGATTGGAATGTAAAGCAGGAAGCGTTTCAGCCGATTTAAGTCGATATATGACTTGGAAAAGTTCAGACGGAATAAAAGACGCATCAAGGTTCAAACCACAGATGGAAACATTATTACATGGAATGATGCAACCTGCTGTCTTATTGGATTTGGTTCGAAACTTCATTGTGTTTGAAAAAACAAAAAAAGAAGATGCTAAAACAGGAATAACACAAATATTTACGGAGAAAAAACTGGCAGCTTATCACCAATATTATGCAGTGAAGAAAGCAGTCCAATCCTCAATTACTGCATCAGGAGTGCACGGAGACAAACGTGGCGGAGTAGTTTGGCATACACAAGGTTCTGGGAAAAGTTTGAGTATGGTCTTTTATTCGGGATTACTCATCACTTCAGTAGAAATGCGTAATCCGACCATTGTTGTGATTACTGACCGCAATGATTTAGATGACCAATTGTTTGACACTTTTGCTGCTTCCACTCAGTTACTTCGTCAAGAACCTGTACAAGCAGAAAGCAGAGAGCATCTGAAAGATTTGTTGAAAGTAGCCAGTGGTGGAATTGTATTTACCACGATTCAGAAGTTTATGCCCGAAGACAACAAATCAATATATGACCAACTATCCGACAGAAAAAACATTGTTGTTATTGCCGATGAAGCACATCGAACACAATACGGCTTTGAAGCAAAACTGATTGATGAAAGAGACAAAGAGACGAAAGAGGTAGTCGGTAAACGCCTTGCTTACGGTTTTGCTAAATACATGCGAGACGCTTTGCCAAATGCAACATACATCGGTTTTACTGGCACCCCAATTGAAGGAACAGATGTAAACACTGCGCAGGTTTTCGGAAATTACATTGACCGGTATGATATTAAAGATGCTGTTTCAGATGGAGCAACTGTCAGAATATACTATGAAAGCCGTTTAGCAAAGGTAAATTTGGATGATGAAGGAAAGAGGTTGATTGAAGAGTTTGATGTAGAATTGGAACAGGGCCAGGAAGTTACAGAAAAGCAAAAAGCAAAAGCCAGGTGGACAAAACTGGAAGCAATAGTCGGCAATAAGGAGAGGATAAAAAATCTGGCAAAAGACATAGTTACTCATTTTGAGAAACGACTGACAGTATTTGAAGGCAAAGCAATGATTGTAGCTATGAGCCGGAGAATTGCAGCAGATATATTTAGAGAAATTATTGCTTTGAGACCGGAGTGGCAAAACGATGATATGACAAAAGGTGCAATAAAGGTAGTTATGACATCCAATAGTGCAGATGGTCCTGAAATTGCAAAACATTATACCACTAAACAGCAACGAAAAGATTTATCAGAACGGATGAAAGACCCTACTGATGAATTAAAAATTGTTATTGTGAGAGATATGTGGCTCACAGGATTTGATGCACCTTGTTTGAATACTATGTACGTTGACAAGCCAATGCGTGGTCACACTCTGATGCAAGCCATAGCAAGAGTAAACCGTGTTTTCAAGGACAAACCGGGTGGTTTGGTTGTAGATTATCTGGGAATAGCAACAGACTTGAAAAAAGCACTTTCTTTTTACGGTGATGCAGGTGGTAAAGGCGACCCTGCCGAGAACATTGTAAAGGCTGTAGGGGTATTTATGGAAAAATTAGAAGTAATTGAACAAATGTTCAATGAGGACAGCACTACACGTCAAGATATTTTAAAAGAAGAACCCCAGGCATATTACGAAAACAGTCTGAAATTCAATTACAAAAGATTTTTTACTGCTGATTCAAAAGAAAAACTCTCCATCATTCTGGAAGCCGAAGAACATGTTTTTGGATTGCAGGACGGAAAAGAAAGATTCATTCGGGAAGTAAGTCTATTAAGTCAGGCACTTACTCTTTGCATAACAAGAGAAGAAGTGCAGCAACATCTTCCCAAAGTGGCATTCTTTCAAGCAGTAAAAGCACGATTGGTAAAGTTCGAAGGCATTGGCACTGGCAAATCAAGTATTGAGGTTGAAACCGCCATTAAACAAATAGTAGATGAAGCATTGAGTTCAGATAAGGTAATAGACATATTTGAAGCAGCAGGAGTTGAAAAACCCGAAATTTCCATATTATCTGATGAATTTCTTTCAGAAGTAAAAGACATGAAGCATCAGAATGTTGCTTTAGAATTACTCAAAAAGATATTGAATGATGAAATAAAAACAAGAGCAAAATTCAACCTTGTAAAGAGCAGAAAATTGTTGGAAATGTTGGAAGGTGCAATAAAACGCTACCAGAACAATTTATTGACGACCGCTGAAATTATCCAGGAACTTATCAATATTGCCAAAGAAATCAAGGATGCCGACAAAGAAGGGGAACGACTGGGTTTGACAAGGGATGAAGTTGCTTTTTACAATGCATTGGAAGTAAATGATAGCGCAGTGAAGGTTTTGGGTGATGCCCAATTGAAAGAGATTGCACGAGAAATTACTGATAAGGTTAGAGCCAACGCAACAATAGACTGGGCAATTCGAGAAAGTGCAAGGGCAAAATTGATGGTTATAGTTAGGAGAACACTGAACAAATGGGGTTATCCGCCAGACAAACAGGCAAAAGCGATTGAAACAGTCTTGAAACAAGCAGAATTAATGGCAGATTTCTTTACAAATGTTTAAG
>Ga0182021_10002579_pt1 | contig 21165 bp, 13 predicted proteins | sample 612E3MmetaG_FD_120493 | JGI IMG/M metagenome (GOLD analysis project Ga0182021, IMG submission 120493) | Permafrost microbial communities from Stordalen Mire, Sweden - 612E3M metaG (Illumina Assembly) | ecosystem: Environmental > Terrestrial > Soil > Wetlands > Permafrost | place: Sweden... | reverse complement strand
TGCCGCTCCTCGACGATGTCACCGCATCGCCTGCGTCGCGGCGCCTTGCATCTGCCCGCCCGGTGCTCGCGCCAAAGTGTAAACGTTATTCACTGACAGGCCCTACATCGCCGCGCACCATAAATGCCATTTGAAATCCGGGAGATATGCGTGAGACGCAAGACGATCTGTTTGGGATGCGTGCTGCTCCTCTCAAGCCTGATGGGCCTGGCATACGCTGAGATCAAGGTAACCGTCGATTACCATGGCGTCGAGACGGCGACCAAGGACTTTAAATTCCCCAATGTCCCTTCCCCTTCCAAGGATGACGTGGCCACCAGAGCAAAGCTGACTCTGGTTGACGGGGAAATCGACCCTAATGGCGCCGATCTGGAAGCGCTCACTGACGGCCTGTTGCCGAGCATGGAAGACGAGCCGGCCGCCAATTTCTTTTTTAATGCAGCAACCATGGGCGGCCGCTTCAGCATGGATCTGGGCAGCGTGACAGAGATTGCGGAGGTCAACTCGTACTCCTGGCACCCAAATACGCGCGGCCCGCAGGTGTACAAGCTCTATGCCAGCGACGGCGCCGATCCAAAATTCAACGCCACACCCGGAGGAAGCCTCGATCCCGTCACTTGCGGCTGGAAACTCATTGCCGTCGTCGATACTCGCCCGAGGGAGGGTTATGGCGGCGGGCAGTACGGGGTGAGCATCAGCGACACGAGCGGAGTCCTCGGGAAGTACCGGTATTTGCTGTTCTCATGCATTGCGACGGAAGCAGACGACGATTACGGGAACACCTTCTACAGCGAAATTGACGTGATCGCAAAAAAATGAAAAGTCCTATAATCCGCAATTACGGCGGCGTCACGCCGCCGCGGTGAACGGGACGCATGTCGATCTGAATGCGCCGCGCTGCCGTTGTCCTGGAGGACTCTCATGTCATTATCCAAACTTGGTCTCCTTGCCGGTCTGGTTTACATCCTCGTCTTTTCGACCTTCGGGGCGCTGCCCGCGCAGCAACCCGCATCTGTGAGCCCAAAACTCTTTTCCGAAATGCGGTGGCGCTCGATCGGTCCGCATCGCGGCGGCAGAACCAAGTCGGCGGCCGGCGTGCCGGGCCAGCCCTATACGTTCTACATCGGCGTTTGCGACGGCGGCGTGTGGAAGACAAATGATGCGGGCCGGACGTGGGCGCCGATCTTCGATGATCAGGATACCGGCTCGATAGGATGGGTCGCAGTGGCGCCATCAAATCCCAATGTTCTTTACGTCGGGAGTGGCGAAGGGCTGCCGCGGCCGGACCTCTCGACCGGCAACGGCATCTACAAGTCCACCGATGCAGGCAAGACCTGGACGCACCTCGGACTGCGCGACGGCCAGCAAATCCCCAAAATTGCCATCGATCCCCGCAACCCGGACCGTCTGTTTGTCGCCGTGCTCGGCCATCCGTACGGTCCAAATGAAGAGCGCGGCATTTTTCGATCGACCGACGGCGGCCGTACGTTTCAGAAGGTCCTCTACAAAGATGTGAACACCGGCGGCAAGGACGTGGACATCGACCCGTCCAATCCGGACATCGTCTATGCGACGATGTGGGAAACGAGGCAAGGACCGTGGGAGAACGCAGCATGGGGCGGCAGCAATGGCGGCGTGTTCAAATCAACGGACGGCGGCACGACGTGGAAAAAACTGATGCAGGGATTGCCGGAAGGCATCACCCAAGTCGAACTGGCGATCGCACCCAGCAATCCGCGGCGTCTGTATGCGACGGTGGGAACCAGCGGCGGCGGGGGCATTTTCCGATCCGACGATGCCGGCGAGACATGGGCGCGCGCCACGACCGACTCGCGCCCTGCGGGACGCATCGACGAGGCGGTGCCTGTCGTCTTTCCGAAAGATCCGGACTCCCTGCTGATCACAAACGTCGTAACCTACAAATCGACCGATGGCGGCAAAACATGGGTGCCGTTCAAGGGCGCACCCGGAGGCGACGATTACCAAAACGCGTGGATCAATCCCAACGACCCGAACATCATCCTGCTCGTGGCTGATCAGGGCGCCGGCGTGACCCTCAATGGCGGCCAGACCTGGAGCTCCTGGTACAACCAGCCGACCGCGCAGCTCTATCATGTGATGACCGACAATGCTTTTCCGTACCGCGTCTGCAGCGGCCAGCAGGAAAGCGGGTCCGTGTGTGTCGCGAGCCGCGGCGTTGACGGCGAGATCACTTTCCGCGAGTGGCATCCGGTCGGCGTGGAGGAGTACGGCTACGCGGCGCCGGACCCGCTCGACCCGGATCTCGTGTACGGCGGCAAGGTCACACGGTATGATCGCCGGACAGGCCAGGTTTCCAGCATCGGCCCCACTGGCGGCGGGCGCGGCGGCGCGCCTGGCGCAGTGAGCGTGCGCACCGTGCGCACACAGCCCGTCGTCTTTTCGATGGCCGATCCTCACGCGCTGTTCTATGCCAACAACTTCCTCTGGAAAACTATCGACGGCGGCATTAATTGGGAACAGATCAGCCCCGATCTGACGCGCAAGACGTGGACGCCGCCGAAAAGTATCGGCACATATGCTGACCAGCCCAGCGCGCAATCCAGGCAACTGGGAGTCATCTATACTATCGGCCCATCTTATCGCGACATCAACCGCATCTGGGTGGGAACAGACGACGGGTTGATTCAGACCACGGCCGATGGCGGAAAGACCTGGACGGACGTGACGCCTACGCAGATGGCTCCGTTCATGAAGGTTTTCATGATCGATCCGGGCAGATTTGATGCGCTCACGGCGTACGCAGCAGTAAACACGCTGAGAATCGATGACATGCGTCCGCACATCTATCGCACGCACGACGGCGGCAAGACCTGGACGGAAATCGTCAACGGCTTGCCCGGCGGCGCCGCCGTCAGCGTGGTCAGGGAAGATACGAAGAAGAGGGGATTGTTGTTTGCGGGATCCGAGACGCAGGTTTACGTGTCCTTCGACGACGGAGGCCATTGGCAGTCGCTCCGGCTGAACATGGCGCCTTCATCTGTGCGCGATATCGTTGTCAAGGATGACGATCTGGTCGCGGCCACTCACGGCCGCGGCTTCTGGATTCTTGACGACATCACTCCACTCCGGCAAATCGATATGAAAACGGCGGACGCGGACGCGGTGTTGTTTGCGCCGACGACGGCATTAAGAGTGCGTTGGGACACGAACAGTGACACTCCCATACCGCCGGACGAGCCGACCGCGGCCAATCCGCCCGAGGGCGCGATACTCAATTACTACGTAAAGTCTCCCGCCTCGAAGCCGGTGATGCTCGAAATCCTGGATACGAACGGCCGCGTGGTGCGGCATTACTCGAGCGCGGATCCGGTCTCACCCCTTCCCGATCCGTCCACTTCGTTGTTGCCGCTGTACTGGTATCGCCCGCCGCAGGCGCTGTCAGCAGCAGCCGGAATGCACCGATTCATGTGGGACGTGCATTACCAGCCGCTCAGCTCTCGCGGTCAAGGCGGCGGCCTGCCTAGCGCAGCGGTTCCCTACAACACTGCGCCGGCGCCGTCGACGCCCTGGGTAGCGCCAGGCGCGTACACGGTGAAGCTCACGGTGGACGGGCGAAGCTATTCGCAGCCGATCACCGTGCAGCAGGATCCGCGCGTAAAGACGCCGAATGACGTGATGCGGCAGGTGTACGACCTGACGGACGCGATGTATTTCGGCGCGGTCGACGCGCAGGCGGACGCGGCGAGTCTTGCCGCCATTCGAGACCAAGTCGCGAAGCTCAAGCCGCAGGCCCAAGGAGCGGCCGCGCAGGCATTGGCCGATTTCGACCAAAAGGCAGAAGCGCTTCAGGGTGCGGCTCCTGGAGCAGGCGGACGCGGCGCGGGCGGCCGTGGTGGTGGTGGCCGCGGCGGCGGTCCACAAATCGCTGCGCCTGGGGCCGAAACGCTTTCGAGTATCGGCTCTTCCCTCAGCGGCTTGATGAACTCACTGCAGGCCGCCGATGTGAAGCCAACGGCGGCCCAATTGGCCGCAATCAACGCAGCGCGTCAGTCCGCCGCAGGCGTTATGGCGCGCTGGACCGCGCTGAAGATCACCGATCTCGCAACCCTCAATGCAGCGCTAAAGGCTGCCGGACTGGCGGAAATCCGCGTGCAATAGGGAGCGCGAAGCTCGCAGCACGGGTCCGGGATCGATACTATCTTGGGCAAGTAGCAACCCAAGGTCAGCGCCGCCCAAAAGCTGTGACCGCGAAGCGATCCCGCCAAAGGCGATACGCTCCTGCGCAACCAGACAAAGCATGGCATCAATTTCGAAACTGCACGACTCGTGTTCGACGACCCTCATTGCATCACATTCGTCGAAAGGGTCAGTGCCGGCGAGGAGCGTTGGCATGCGATCGGCTCGATTGAAAACATTATCGTAATCGTCGTGGTTCATACGTGTCGGGAAGAGGGGATAGACGAAGTGATTCGCATCATCTCAGCCCGCCGTGCGACACGGGCATGAAAGAGACTCGTATGCACAAACTAACGGCTGAAAAAAAGAATAGACTGCAGAGACTCGCTGCGCGACTAGAATTCATTAGGACACAGACGATTGCCATACGAAGCCAGATCGGAGAAGCTCTGCGAGATCTCCAGAAAGGAATCACTCCTGGAATGCCTCTCAGCAGGCCTATGCCGGCAGTTGCACCTGGCGTTCACGAGCTTCGGGTTAAGGATGCCATAGTAACGGTGCGCGTTTTTTATGCGACCGGAAAGGGCGATGCGATTGTTGTTTTTCATGCATTTCTCAAGAAATCTCAGAAAACACCCATGCGGGAGATCGATCTTGGGAGAAAAAGACTGCAGGGGGTTTTAAATGCGAAAATCAAGTCCTGACAGGCTTGTTAGAGCAAATTCCGCGGAGGAGCTTGGCAAAGCCTTGGGTTTATCCAAAGCTGAAACAGATGAAGTGGAATTCCGATCGGAACTCACTTGTGCTCTTGCGAAGATCATCCAAAATGGAAAGCTCACGCATGCCGAGATCGCCAAGCGGGCTGGAACGTCAAGCAGCCGAGTTACTGCCATTGCGAATGCCAATACGCAGGGAATTTCAACTGACCTGCTGATACGTGTTCTTTCCGCCACTGGCTATAGAGCGGAACTGCGTGTTCGCAAGACTGCCGCATAAGGAGAAAGCCCGCTTATTTGGATGGTCATTGTCCGGTTTTGCCACTTAACCAGCCAATGAAAAGGCATAGCGGCTCTAATCGCCGCATTTACAATGTGATACGAAGGTTCAGAGTAAATTGGGTGCTGACGCAATTGTGAGTCTAGACAGACGATTTGCAGACCCGTCCTGATGTGAAATCGGGACCGAGAGAATTTGTAGTAGAGGTAACCCCACTGTCGGGTTTATGCTGCCAAATTGTCATGGGAACCCAGCGAAGAAGCACCGGTGCGCGTGACCATTTCAATCAGATAGCGCTTCGGCCCGAGATGCTAAGGCATCATCTCCTAAACTTCAGCATGGTCTATCTGGGCATTGTCATAGCCACTCTCACCATTGTCGGCGTGGTTGGACCCAACTGGGATCTATGGTACCCACATCTGGTGAGCCCGATTGCAAAAAACAGCAAACTGAGTAAAGCCTATGCAGACAAGGGTGGAACACTGATCGGCCTTGACCATAATTATAGAATTTTTGTTGATCGACAAAGTGTAACCCTGGAAGAAATGCGTCGTCTCGTGTCATCAAAAAAGAAGCTGAGTAGCGGAAGGGTTTACATCAAAGCAGACGTGAGATGCCCTTATGGCTGGGTATTACAGATCATGCGAAGCTGCAAGAGTGCTGGTGCTGACGAAATCCATCTTCTCGTGTTGAAGGAAAATCCAAGCTGGGCGCCTTGAAGGACTCCGTGTCGTTCAAGGAAATGGGACTCCATTCGACCTATTGTTTATGAACAATTGCACAATCTTACAGGCCTAACGGATTCGGATATCCAGATGAAATTGCCCGGCCTGACGGTGCGGGCACCTTCCGATAACATAACTCAGAAGCTGAAGAGCGACTGCTTGTGAGAGGACAAATACTATGAGGAAAGACATAACGTTTGCTGTCGTCATGACGGTTGTCCTTTGTCCCTGGACTTCAGGCCCTATTATTGCAACACAACATAAGGACAAGGCGACGGTTGAGCTGGTGGCGTACGACACATATGGCAACCGTCTCGGCGCTCCGAGCCAGATCATGGATTTTGAGTCCATTGAGGATCATAAGAATCTTGCGGAAAAATTCCATGACGGACTGGCGGAGGATATTCCATTTGATGTCTATCGCGTTGAAGCTCGACTGCCTGCGTACTATTCTGCAAGGAGGTACGTCAATGTATACCAGGATCGCGTAATTGTAATTCTAGGACTGCAAGTCGGCACTGAACAACAGCTCGTACCTCGCATCCTTCGCGGGCATGTTGCGGGTATTACGACTGCGGACAATGATCGGAGCTTTGCCAAAATAACGGGAGTGTATTCCGACGTATCGTTCGAATCCAAAATCAGCCAAAATGGTGAATTTGAAATGGCGGGTGTCAGCGATGGCCTTTACATTCTTTTGGTTGCCGGGGGAAAGGGGATACTGGCAAGCCAGCTTTTAAGGGTCCCCTATCAGGGAACCGTCGAGATAAACGCTGGCGGCCGGAAGAATTGAGCTGGACCGCGCATCAATGCTGGGGATCGGTGATTGACGACGGCAAACAATTGAGGTCACTGGATGAATTGCCTGCGATACTCCTCGCACAGTTCGTCTTTACGCTGGATTCTACGCTGGCGCAGGAAATGCCGCCATTTTGGATGAATTACAGGTATCTCGTACACTGAGGGGGAGCCTCGATAAAGGGCGGCGTTCAGGGATTGGGCTGCCGTGTCTCTAAGACTAGGATCTTTTGTAGGTTCAGGTCGATGGATGTCATTTCTCGACCGGGTATCGATCCGACCTTTCGATCAATCATCCGCGAATTGATCGCACGCAGGATTCCGGTCACCAGGGAAGGAAAAAGCAATCCGGCTTCTTTCCATCCCGCCAACAGGTAATCGCCAAACAACACGCGGTCGCCATTCTTTGCGGCTGGCGAGCTACTTCAGCGATGCGATATCGATCACGAAACGATATCTGACATCGTTCCTGAGCATCCGCTCGTACGCTTCGTTGACATATTGAATCGGCACGACCTCGACATCGCTGACGATATTGTGTTCAGCGCAGAAATCGATCATCTCCTGAGTCTCCGCCATGCCGCCGATGGCAGAGCCTGCAAGGCTGCGGCGGCCTCCCATCAGATTGAAGCCTTCCAGCGAATCGAGCGCGGTCAACACTCCCACGAGGACCATGGCGCCATCGATTGTCAACAGTTTGAGATAGGGATTAAGGTCATGCCCGTTCGGGATCGTGTTGAGCAGGAAATTGAAGCTGCTTCCATGTTTCTTCATCGCGGCAGGATTCGTCGACACCAGCACTTCATCGGCTCCAAGGCGCATGGCGTCCTTGCCCTTCTCCGGCGAAGTCGTAATCATCACCACGTGGGCGCCGAGGGCCTTGGCAAGCTTCACGCCCATATGGCCGAGCCCGCCGAGTCCGATGATGCCGACATTCTGGCCTTTGCCCACCTTCCAGTGGCGCAGCGGTGAATAAGTAGTGATGCCCGCGCAGAGCAAGGGAGCGGTTGCCCTCAGGTCCATGCCGCCTGGAATCTTCACGACAAAATGCTGATCGACCACGATCTGGCCGGAGTAACCGCCGAAGGTCAACTGTTCGCTGCCACGCTCCTTGGCGTTGTAGGTCCAGGTGGGGGCTTCCAGGCAGTACTGCTCCAAATCTCCGTTACAAGCGCGACAGCGGCGGCAGGAATCGACCATGCAGCCGACGCCCGCGTAATCGCCTTCCATAAATCTCGCCACCTGAGCGCCGACGCTAACCACGCGCCCGATGATCTCGTGACCGGGCACCATCGGGTAGAGTGAGTTGTTCCAGTGATTGCGGGCTTGATGGAGATCGGAATGGCAGATGCCGCAATAGAGAATTTCGATCTGCACATCATGCGGGCCGGGATCGCGCCGCTCGAAGGTGAAGGGCGTCAGGGCCGAGGTTGCGTTTTGAGCAGCATAGCCACGAGTCTTGATCATTGGTGCACTCCTTTAAATATCGACGTCGCGCAAGTCAGTATACCAGTTCCGCGGCGCGCTCTCGTGCTCGGGAGATTTTTCCCGCCGAAGATCCGTCTCAGCACATGTCCGTGCGATCCGTTTGTGAACGCCTTTGGAGTTCTGGCTGATCGTCGCCGGCTATGAAGTCCTATTCATGGCCGCCGCCGGCGTCATTGTCACGATTTGGAGATAAAGTCGCGGGCTCGATTCAGGCGATGATCCGGCCGCCCCAGAGATCTTCCAAGAACTTCCGCCAGGGCATGATGCGAAGCGGGCCGACGACGCGTTCCTCCTTCTCATTACACACAACCAATGATTTCTTCGGCCGATAATCGGCCGCGAACGCACGGATCGAAGCGAGATCCCGCTGGTCGACGCGGCTTGTTCCCTTGATTTCGATGGCGACTTCCCCTTCGCCCACGACGAAGTCGACCTCGAGGCCGGATTTAGTTCGCCAAAAATCGATTCGATAATCCAATTCACGATAGGACGAGTGCGCGACCAGTTCGGTAAAAATGAAATGTTCGAAGGCACGCCCGAACGAATCGCCCCGTTCCTCCTCGATCCGCCTCTTCGTCAGAAAGCCGGCCACGCCGACGTCGAATAAATAGAACTTCGGCGCTCGGGTGATGACCTGGCGCGAGCGCCTCCCCGAAAACGGCTCCACCATCCGGCCCAAAAGCGTATCGACGAGGATCTGAAAATACTCTCTCACCGTTTTCGCATCAACGCCGCAATCCCGGGCGATCTTGGCGTAATTGACAAGTTCGCCGTGGCTGAATCCGACGGCATCGAAAAACCGGGCAAACACCGGAACATTGTGCGTCAACCCCTCCGCGAAAATCTCCTCTTTGAGATAATCATGAACATATCCAGCCAGAGATTTCCGGTAGTCGTCGCGGAGATAATGATCCGGAATCGAGAGCGAGAATCCGTTCTCTAAAGACAATACTCCCGATTAGTTGAACTAATCGGGAGTATTGTCCTGTTTGGTTAAAAGGTCAAGGTGGCGAGATTCCGTCGGAACTATCTCTTGGGCCAAGAGTAGGTGGCCTCGATGACATTCCGGTAGTTCTCGTCCAAGGATGGTTGCAGGGCGATAAGGGCCGCCAGGCGGCGCGCGATTTCGGTCACGTAGCGGACTTCGTCCGAGGTAAGGCCGCGGCCGAGGAGCGGCTTCTCGCGATAGGAGAGCCATTTCTTGATGACCTGGTAGCCGCCGATGGTGTATTCCCACACCGCTCCGGGTACATTCCTCCAACAGGAGACGTCGTTGAGGAAGATGTCGTAGGCGCCATCATCCCGCCGATTGATTTTCCCTTTACCCGGCATGGTCACGCCGCCCTTGCCGCCGTGGCCCCAACCGGCAGTCAGGTCAAGATCTCCGGACTCGGGTTTTGCCGGTTTACCGTCTAATCGCTGAAAGACGGCAATCGTTTTCAGGTCATCGCGGATCTTTCCGTTTGTTATGCCGGGGACGGGCGCTTCCGTGTCCAACAAGGCCGCCACCTGCCGTCCAAGGGCCGCCGAGGCACGCAACAAATCCTTTTCCTTCGGAAGCGGAATCCTCGGCCAATCTTGGCGGATACCGTCCGCATTCTTGGTGAGATATGCAGGCGAATAGCCTATGGCCAGCGCGTGATACCAGATCAATTCGGCGGTCTCCTGATCGGTATCCGGGTTGGGCAGTCCAAGCGACGCCAGATAGGCACGGGCAAAAGAGGAAAGGTTTGCGACAGGTTTTTCCTCTTCGTTTTTTATGTAAGGCAATACGCTTCCTTTGGCTTCCGCGGACCCAATGACTTTTATCGAATAGGGAATGTGCTTTGCCTCTACGGCGAGCGTATGGTAATCGCATACAAGGCGCGAAAATAGGATCGGAGGACTCTTGGGTTCGACGTTGCCATTTTCCCTTACCACCAGGAAACAGTTCCCGCGGAACCGTTGCTGGAGCAATTCCGGACTCGGTCTTGAAAAGAGCGGCTGCAACTCGCTATCGAGATAAGCCAACCGGATGTCAAACGGCTTGTATGGATAACGAGTGATCTTGCTTTCATTAAAAACGATCCTTCCCTTAAGCAACGAACGGGCTTTCTCCGATTTAAATTCGCCCGATGAATTCATAAGACGCGGTTCTATCGATCTGATCTCATCGTCACTTTGTTTCGGATCCAAGTAGTCCCGAAGAATCCCGAGTTTTGCTACCTCAGTGTCGAAGACGATCAGCGCATTGCCTCTGCGCTCTATCGGTCCGTTGAGGGGTTCGCGCGCGCAAAATGCATCCAATGCGGGCCATTCACGATATGCCGAAGAAACGCCCGATGGACGAAAACTCCAGCGGTTATCGTTTCGAGGGTTGGAAGTTTCGTACGTCGCATTAAAATTCTTCGTTTCGAGGCTGGCGAGGAGATGCGCACGCCGCTCGCCCGCTTTGGCGTCATCGAGGTCATCCCGAAAACGAACAACTGGCTCGCCTTTTAACTTGGGATGCTTCACCCACAGCGAGATGGCCACCCCCTGCTGGATGCCTACCGAGAAGCCCGAGGTGGCGAAAATAGTTTCACTTGTGCGGCCATCCGGCGCGTATTCCGAAATCTTCCGGTTACCGTGCATGTTCTCGATCCAGAAACGATCGAAAGAGTCGAGCAGATGCCGCCGCAGAACGACGAAGGACGGGTCGCTGACCCAAGAGTGGTTCGATATAAATGACACGACGCCCCGCCCGCCATACTCGGCGATACGCTTTTCGGCGAGGCGGAAGAAACGGACGTAGAGATCGTCGAGATTGAACTTCTTGATGCCCCACTCGGAGATGAGGCCCTTTTTATAGGGTTCGACAAGGCCTTTCTCTTCTTCGGGGCTGACACCGGCGAAGGCGTTGTAGGGCGGGTTGCCGAGGATGACGAGGATCGGTTTTTCTTGCTTCACTTTACCGGCGGCGTCGCGTTCGTCGTCAAAACCTGGGAAGGCGATCTGTTTCTGCCCTTCTTTAGGCGGTTCCCAGCCGGTGAGGGCGTTGGTCAAATAGACTCCGGCACGTTCGAGCGGTTCGCCGCGGTCGCTCAACGGCGCGCCGAGAGTCTCGAGTTCCAGTCCGAGTTGGAGATGCGAGATAACGAATGGCGCCGGCAGTATCTCGAAGCCAAAGACGCGCTCCATGACGGCTTTCTTGAGATCGTTCGCGACCAGGGCGTCGCCACCTTTGTCGTGCAGGGTGGCGGCGATGCGGCGGAGGACGGCCCGCAGGTAGGTGCCGGTGCCGCAGCAAGGATCGAGGACGATCACTTTCGGGTCGGCCAAGCCGTCGGCCAGACCGAGTTCGGAGCGAAGAACGGCGTCCACGCGTTCGACCTGATAACGAACGATTTCCTCGGGGGTGTACCAGACGCCAAGCTCCTTGCGGAGTTCGGGATCAAACGCTTGCAAGAAGGGCTCGTAGAAGTATTGGATGGCATGCCCCTCGTCGAAGGACTTGAAGAATTCGGCGCGATTTACGCGATTCAGGGTGGTGGCGGCCCAATCGAGGACTTCGATCAGACCCAGCGCGCCGAGGCGAGCGGGATCGGCGACTTGAACGAAGAGGCCGCGGAGCATAGGCACGCGCAAGAGGTAGGGGGCCAGACGCCAGTCGAAACCGCTGGCGACGGCGTAAGGGGCCGCAGACTCTCGGAGGGCATCGGCAAATCCGGTTTTCTTATCGGGTTTGGCCTCGCGGCGACGCGCCCATAAGACCCAAGCGGAGAAAACGCCATAGAAGAGGGTTTGAATGAGCGTCGATCGAAAGAAGTGCTCGCCCTTGTCGCCTTCGAAGCGCAGGCCGAGGGCTTCTTCGAGGGCATGCCGCAACGTCGCCAAGGCCGGGAGATCGGCTTTTTCGATGCGCAGCCGCGCGTCATGGGCGTAGGAAGCGAGAATGCCGGCCACGTCCTGGGGAGCGGCGAGTGGAGCGTTGAGAAGAAGCACCCGCTTCAAATACGCCAGCATGTGTTCGCCATGCTCCGCCGCGGCCAGGCGAGGATGAGCGGTCAAACGCCAGAATTCGCTCTCGGATTCGGCCAGAGTGAAGGATTCCAGAACGCACGGCTTTCCTGTCGGGCCTTGGCCTACGATGGCGAACGCGCGGAAGTTGGTCACGAGCACCATGCCGTACCGCTTCCAGTATCGCTCCACCTGTTCGGTCTCGGAAACCCGGCGAACGTCTTCCGCGGGAGGTTTGGCCTCGATCGCGCCGCGCGACGGGTTCTGAACCAGGAAGGGATTCCCCTTGTCGTTCTCATCGCCTGTTTTACGGCGGAATTGATCGGCGGAAAACAAACCGCCGTCGGGCAATCCGGCACCCCTATTGGCCAGATTGATGACGCAGCGAACCTTGGGGGAAAGGGTTTTTCCGATGTCCGAGAGCAGCCGTTCCAAGGCCGGATAAAACGAAGTCTCCGGCACATTGGCCCTTGTGCCCCGGATTTCCCCCAAGTCGGCCAAATAACGCTCAATCAGGTTTTCGGACATCGTTATTTATGTGCTTAATACTACAATTCATTCAAATAAAACAACGGCAGAATTCAACATTTCTAAATGGTTCTGAACTGAACGGATCGGCGCCGATCTACGGCTTCCCCCAATTAACATAGAGCACATAATCCATGCACCTCTCGAATATTCAAATGTCAATTTTGGGGGGGGAACGACCCTTTCGTTACCTAATAGTAGGAGAGATAAACCGCCGTGCTCGTAGGAGAAGTGTGTGAAAATTCCAAAAATTCCATGCCCTTCAGCATCGTTTTCGTCATCAGAATCAGGACGAGCGCTCACGGCCGAGCTCTCCGGCAGCTTATCTGGACTATCTGCTATCGAGAGCGTTACTGAGAATCGGACACCATAGTGGCGCACAAATTGGCGGGTCTGTCAGAGCCGCGCGCGTCAGCAAGCGGGCGCGCCCGCTTACCCGCGATCGCGGCTCTGAACGGGAGATCAAGTCCGATAGCACAATCTTTTGCGAGTGCCTGTGTTCTTCTCCACGTGTGCTTCTCGGTCCATCTCCACTTGCACTCGGGTGATTCTCTCCTCTAGCGAATGATTATATCCGGCCAGCAGCCCTTCGGGGGCAACAGGAACGGATCGTTGTCGAAGTCGTACTTTATGAACGTGCCGGGAATGGGCGTAGGCGCCGGCGCGCCCGCACCACCGCGGGCGCCAGCGGCTGCTGCAGGCCGCGTGCGCATCGCGTGCGGATCGAGCGCCGCCGCGATCTGCTCGCGGGCGTCTTCGAGATGACGCGCTGTGGCGACGTCGGTCACGGCCGGCAATGCTGCCTTGATCTGGGCGTCCAGCGCCTTCAACTCGCCCTTGAGCACTGCCCGGACCTCGTCGCTCGTCGCGGTGTTCTCGTTCAGCCGGTTGTCCAGCGTATCGAGGTACACGCGCTGTGTGTTCCGGCGGAATGTGTCGATGGGCTTCGCCGGCGTCGCGAGCTCGGCCCAGATTCCCTTGCGAACGTCGCTGAGGAACTGCACCAGCGAATAGGCGTTAGCAGGATCGAGCGCGGCCTGCTCCACCAGGCGGTCCATCTTCTGCGGCTGCATGAGAGAGTTCATGATCGTGTTCTGCGCCAGGCGCACGCGGTTGACGACACCGGTCGGCTGAATGCGCCGGAGGATGTCGGCCTGCACCAGAAAGTCCGGGGTCTGGAAGGCATTTGCGAGCAGGAACTGCACGGCCTCGGCCTGTTTCGCCTTCGGCACAGGCCAAAATTTGTGGCCCTTCTGATCGCCCTGCTGCCCGTTGTAGACCTCCTGGGACCGAACGCCACCGACAACGTTCGTCACGTGATCCATCTCGGTCGTGAACTGGCTCACGACGCGGCCGTAAACCTCATTCAGGTCCGCGTACGACTCGCCTGGCGTGGCGGTCGCCTCAAGCATCATGCCGGCGACCTTCTTCAAGTTCTTGAGGCCAAGCGTTGTTGCCGCCGTTGCATCGATGTCACCGACAGCTTCCGTCTCGTCACCCGGGTCGGAACCCTGCGCGCCCGAGGTCGAAAACCGCAAGTAAGGCTTGCTGTCTTGTTCTTTTGCCCATGCGTCAAGCGTCGTTTTTTCTTCGTCGGGCGTCCTGGCGCCCGGAATCGGCTTGTAGCCCCACATCGTTGCCCAAATGTCGTAAGGTCCGATCTTCGGGACCAGGTCCTCGACGGCAATGCCGTCCTCCGGCTGCGCAACGTAATTGAAGCGCGCGTAGTCCATAAGGGTCGGCGTGTGCCCGTTCTGCTTCACCCAGTTTTTGTCGCGGATCTGCGCGAGCGTGTACAGCGAGCTGGCCTTCATGTTGTGCGGAAATCCTAACGTGTGGCCGATCTCGTGCGCGATCACGTATTCGAGCAGGCGGCCCATCAGATCGTCGGGCAGCGGCAGTTTCTTCGCGCGCGGGTCGAGCGGGCCGACCTGCGTGAAGTACCACATCGACGCCAGATTCATGACATTGTGGTAAATCTGCAGATCCGCCTCAATGATCTCGCCGCTGCGAGGGTCATGAATGTGCGGGCCGACCGAGTTCTCGGTCGTCGACGGCAGCCAGCGGATGACCGAGTACCGCACGTCCTCCGCATCCCAGTCCGGATCCTCGGCCTTGCTTGGCGCCTCCTTTGCGATGATGGCGTTCTTGAATCCGGCGGCCTCAAACGCGGGCTGCCAATCCTCGATCGCCTTTTTCACCCACGGCACCCACTGTTTCGGCGTGGCTGGATCGACATAGTAGACGATCGGCTTCACCGGCTCGGAGATGGCGGCGTTCGGGTCCTTCTTCTCCAGACGATAGCGTGTAATAAAGGTGCGTTGAACGGCTTTGTGCTCGGGTCGGCTATAGTCGTAGGTTGTCGCCGTAAAATAACCGACGCGCTCGTCAAACAGCCGAGGCTTCATCGGCGTTTCCGGCAGTTTTACCATGCTATGGAACAGGAGCACCGTGCCGCTTGGGCCACGCGCGCCCCCGCGGCGTCCTGCTGCCGGCGCGGCGCCGCCCGCTGCGCCGGTATCAGCCCCGATGGTAAAGGTCTGCATCACCTGCACGTTGATGTTCTCCGGGAACGACGAGACCTTATCGATGTATTCGTTTGCGTACCATTGACGTTTCCTCCGGAAAATCAATAGGCGGAGCAGAGCCGAGCTTACGGAATGCTCTTTTGCGGAAATTGCGTGGATCTCAGCCTGCCGATTGTGGCCGAATATTAGGACTTTCTCTCTTGCGTCACAAGGAAATTAGGGACGCCAACCTTTTTCGCCTGGAGAATCTTGGCAGATTCGAGAAGGGATGGCGAAAAAGGTTGGCATCCCTAATTTCAAAGCTATTTGAATTGGGTGACGCTCAGAACGTTTCCGTCCGGATCCTTGAACAATGCCACCCGGGCACCGCCCGTAGCGTTGTCTACTATAGGTGCAGTCCAGATTCCTCGTTCGTCCTGTCCAGGCAGACCGAGTTTTTCAAACTTGACGCCCTTCTCCATGAGATCTGCAACAACTTTCGCGATGTCCTCAACTTCCCAGCCAAGCACTGTGAATGGTTGCGGGGAAAAATCCTGGACCTTCGACACGCACACCTGGATTCCGTTCGCATCAAGCACCAGCGCGAATCGATCGTCGCTGATGTAACGGAGTCCAAGGATGTCCACATAAAACTCTCTGGCCTTTTCACCATTTCTGGTTGGCACAAAGGCCCCTAATTTGGCCGATCCCAGCATCGCGTTCCTCCTGCTTCAAAACTGCGCCCAACTTCAAAGCATATCACCCGTTGCGCACTATGCCAGGTTGTCAGCTTAGCGCGAAAATAGCAGTTTGCACGCGTGCTTATTCTGTCATGCCACGTGGTCGTGATCGTGATCGTAGTCGTGATCGGCTTTTGTATCTCCATACACAACCGACTACGATTACGACCACGATCACGATCACGACCCCCGTGGAAGCAGTTATTTTTGGAATCGTGATGACGGTTGTCACCGAGCTTGGAAATCTGGCGGGTGCCGATGGTGGGTTGCCTGCTCGAACGCGTAGGCAAACTTGATGAGCGTTGCCTCGCTCCAGGCGCGGCCGAAGATTGTCATGCCGCAGGGCAAGGTGCCGCCGCGCGAGTAGCCCATAGGCACGTTGATGGCTGGAAATCCTGAATTCGGCGAAAACACCTGGCTGTTGTCGCCTGCCTGCTGCTGATTCACGCTGCCGATGAGTTGCGGCGGCTGGCTCCACGTCGGATACACGAACGCATCCAGCTTCAAGTTGTCCATCGTTTTCGTCACTGCTGCGCCAAACGCTTCGGTATACGCCGCGTCTGCCTTGCAGGCATCGGAGTCCGGACCTTGCGGCGTGCCGCGCTGCGCCTGCTCGAGCCGGTTTCGGACCGACTCGTGAAACTTACCGGATGCGATAATCTCCTCGAGGTTGTGCACCGGAACGCGATCGCCCTGTTTGGCAAGATATTCGTTGATGTCGTACTTGAATCCGCGGCAGTTGTTCATCCCCTGGCCGCGGCGTACCTGGCTGAGATCGACCGGCGCGGGGTCGATGATCTCGGCGCCCGCTGCTTTGAGATCCTCGAGCGCCTTGGCAAATGCCTTGGCAATGTCTTCATCGACGGGAAGGTTGCCGCGCTCATATGCCTGATGCAGCACGCCGATCCTCGCACCTTTAAGGCCGTCGCGCACGAGCGCGGCCGCGTAATCTGGTATTGTCCGTCCATGACTGCGAACGGTCATCGGGTCATCCGGATCTTCGCCGACGATCACCTGAAACACCGCGACGGCGTCTGCGACCGTCCGCGCCATCGGCCCGGCTACATCGGCGAGGTAGCTCAGCGGGATCACGCCGGCTCTGCTCGTCAATCCCATCGTAGACCGGATGCCGACGAGCGCGTTGTGCGACGACGGCCCACGGATGGAATTGCCGGTGTCCGACCCGAGGCCGACCAGACCGAAGTTGGACGCTATCGCCGCCGCCGTGCCGCCGCTGGATCCGGCGGGAACGCGATCCAGTGCGTACGGGTTTTTCGTCGTACCGAGGATCGAGTTCACCGTCTCGAGCGGGCTGAACGCAAACTCGGCCATGTTCGACTTGGCAATTACGATTGCGCCTGCAGCTTTGATCTGCTTGACGAGAAACGCATCCTTGTTAGACACGAATCCCTTCAGCGACAGCGAGCCATCTGCGCTCTGCAGGCCAATCGTCTCGAAGTTGTCCTTCACGATTATGGGCACGCAGTGGAGCGGACCGGTCAGGCCGTTCTGCGCGAAACGGCGGTCAAGCGCATCCGCTTGTTTCAGCGCATCGGGGTTGATCTGGACGATTGCGTTCAGCGTGGGTCCCTGCTTGTCGTAGGCGTCGATGCGCTTGAGGTATTGATCCACCAGTTGGTGGCAGGTCAGCTGCTTTGCCTTCATCGCGGCATGAACACTGGCGATAGTCGCTTCCTCGAGTTGGAACTTCGCAGGGGTCTTGGTCTGGGGCGCGGCAAGAGCCAGGATCGGAGCAAAGGATACAAAGAAGGAAGCGGAAATGACAAGCCAACCGATGCGTCTTATCCTGTCGTTCATATTCACCCTTGCTCCAGAGAATGGATGGTCAGATGATTCCAAAAACCAGGGCTGAGGATAACATCAGTCGGCGCGGAACGTATCCGGAATTCTCCCAGCGCGCGCCTCAGATCTTTCGAATCACGAAAGTAGGTGAAATTTGAGAGAGTATCATCATTTGGGGATCCCGACAGCGGTGCCACATCCAGGAGAGACCTATCTGCGATCGTACAGGTGTTACTGCACTAACCACGAAGCGAATCCATTCGGGATTCAGTGGATGCGGTACGAGCCCGACTGCTCTCTCCCGGATCTTGTGAAGACGGTTCCTCATGTGGCCTTCGAGGTCGACGATCTGGAGTCGGAGTTGGCAGGTCAGGAAGTCATCATCAAACCCAACAGCCCTTCCGCGGGAGTTCTGGTTGCATTTATTGTTTGCGACGGCGCCCCGGTTGAGTTTCTGCAATTCACGGACAAGAAATCTGCGGGGGACATACAGTAAGTTTCGGAAATGGGCACAATGACCTCGAAATATCAGAGGGCACAAACAAAGTCAGTTTGGGACAGTTTCAAGGTTGTGGCGCTTGTCACGAAAGGCGCTGATATAAGAGCAGTCGGAATCAATTTTAGCGCACCAGGACTAAGGACTTGAACCCCGAAGGGGTGCGACAGGAGAGCCCAGGGCGCAAGCCCTGGGATAACGGATACTCTCATGAGGGCAAGCCCTGTAAGGGCGGAACAGCTGCCTCGCCTAAACTACAGGGCTTGTTGTTATCAGCTCATATGTTCTCAGGGCTTGCGCCCCGGGCTGTCCTGCCCGACCCTTTCAGGGTCGCTCTCTGATTGCTTATTTAACCGCCATTTGCGCCTGTTCCCAAATTGCTACCAGATCTTGGGACGGAGTGCCGCCGGGCGAACCATTGGCGCGCCTTCCCCGCAGCCGAATGCCTGATAAAACTCGGGCAAATTGCTGAGGGGCCCAATTACCCGAAATTTGTTCGGACTATGCGGATTGGTGTTGATCATCACGCGCAGTGCCTCCGGGCGAATGGTCTCGCGCCAGATCTGGGCCCAGTTCAGGAAAAAACGTTGCTCGGGAGTAAAGCCGTCGATGGGAGCGGGCTTGCCTTTCTTCTGGAGCGCCTTCTGCATGGCCGCGTAGGCAATCTCGAGTCCGCCCAAGTCACCGATGTTCTCGCCCAACGTGAGCTTGCCGTTGACGTGCTCGCCCGGAAGGGCTTCGTAAGAATCGAATTGCTTTACGATCAGGCCGGTCCTGGCTTCGAACGCCTTCCGGTCCGCATCGGTCCACCAGTTCTTCAGGTTCCCAGCGCCGTCGTACTGACTCCCGCTGTCGTCGAAGCCGTGGCCCATTTCGTGGCCGATCACGGCGCCGATACCTCCGTAGTTCACCGCGTCATCTGCCTTCGGATCAAAGAAAGGCGCCTGCAGAATGCCGGCCGGAAACACGATTTCGTTCATTGTGGCGCTGTAATAAGCGTTTACGGTGGGTGTCGACATGCCCCATTCGGTGCGGTCGATCGGTTTCCCGAGCTTCGCGAGGTTGCGCGCAGTCTCGAATTGCTGTGTTCGCAGTAGGTTTTCCGCATAGGAAGACCGGGTGATTTCGAGCCGAGAATAATCCCTCCACTTGTCGGGATAACCCACCTTAACGCCGAAGGCGTCGAGCTTTTTGAGCGCCTGGGCTTTGGTCTCCGGACCCATCCAATCGAGCTTTTCAATGTGTTCCCTAAGCACGGCACGGAGATTCGCAACCATTTCGACCATTTGGGCCTTGGCCTGGGGACTGAAAGCCTTTTTAACGTAAAGCTGCCCCAATGCCTCGCCCAGAGAGCGATCCGTGGCGGCCTGCACGCGCTTCCAGCGTTCTTCCTGCTGGGGAACACCGTTGAGCACCTTCCCGTCAAATGCAAAGACCTCGTCCTGGAAAGCCTTCGTCAAGGAATTGGCAATCGCATTAATCACGCGCCATCTTAGGTAAGCCCGCCATTGCTCGACCGGAACGGACGCGCTCATTTCGGCGAAGGTTTTCAAGAACTGAGGCTGGCGGACATTCAAATCCGACACCTGCTTCACGCCAAGGCGATCGAAGTAGCCCTTCCAGCCGAAAGCAGGCGCCAGCTTCGCCAGCTCCGCAAGAGTCATTTTGTTGTATGTCTTCTGCGGATCGCGGTTCTCCACTCGAGTCATACTGGCCTTGGCGAGCGTGGTCTCCAGTTGCATCGTGACCGCGGCATCCGCTGCTGCCGCGGCGGGCTGCTCGCCGGCCAGCTTGAACATATTTGTCATGTGGGCGACATACTTGTCGCGGATCTCTTTGGATTTCGGATCATCCTTCAGATAGTAATCGCGGTCAGGCAGCCCCAACCCGCCCTGGCCCAGAGTTCCGATGTAGTGGGCACTGTCCTTAGGGTCCTGGGCTACTGAGAAACCAAAGCTGCCTCCCAAGCCGTTAAGCCGCAAATCGGCCAGCAGTGCCGCAAGTTCGTTGGCGCTCTTGAGGCGATCCAATTCGGCAAGAAAGGGCGTGAGCGGCGCGGTCCCAGCCTTCTCGATGGCTGCTTCGTCCATGCCGCTGGCGTAGAAATCCGCGACTTTCTGTTCGATGCTCCCCTGTGGCCAGCTCTTTGCGCTCACCTCCTTGAGGATGGATTGGATCACATCCCGATTGCGGTCGGCCAATTGCTCGAAACCGCCCCAGCGGCTCTTGTCGGCCGGCACCGGGTTCGCATTGATCCAACCGCCGTCGGCGTACTGATAGAAATCCACACAGGCTTTGGCGGCAGTGTCCATGTTAACGGGATCAATCGCCTTCGGAGATTGAGAAACAAGCCCAGGGACAGTGAAACCGAGGATAAGCAACAGGAGAAACATTTTGCGCATTTGTTACCTCACGACAAGTTTTCAATCAATGCTTGTCAATAGATTGGTTGATGGCTCGAATAAATTGCATTTTGCGATTGGTGTCGGCCGCAAACTAAAAAGTTGCTGGTGTTCTTAAATTCTTCCTCGCCTGCTCTGGCGATCGCGCCTGGGACCGCGCGCGTCTCGCCCGCAGCATTGGGCATCGCCCAGGAATTTGCGGGCGGGACGCCCGCGGTCCCAGGGAGCCGCAATCTTGATCCGTGCGTGGTGTTTGTCACTGTATTTTACGATTCTCAATAGGTGCAACGCGTGCTCATTCTATACCGAATCGTTTCAACGGAGGTCGTGTCTTTGATTTTTGATCTTTTCGTTAAACATTGAATGTTGAAGATGCGGCGCCGTCAGGTTTTCCTCTTGACATCCTATGTGTATTAGGAATACTAGTACAGCTATGTTGCCTTTCAAGGTGCAGTTCAAACCGGGCATCTCCCCGTATCGGCAGATCATCTACGCGGTAGAAAAGAGCATCGTCTGCGGCCAACTTCATCCCGGAGACGCCTTCCC
>Ga0182021_10002578_pt1 | contig 21166 bp, 19 predicted proteins | sample 612E3MmetaG_FD_120493 | JGI IMG/M metagenome (GOLD analysis project Ga0182021, IMG submission 120493) | Permafrost microbial communities from Stordalen Mire, Sweden - 612E3M metaG (Illumina Assembly) | ecosystem: Environmental > Terrestrial > Soil > Wetlands > Permafrost | place: Sweden... | reverse complement strand
AGCCCGTTGGCGCGGCTGACCAGCTCGCGGTAGCTGCCGCTCGTGTCGGCGGCCACCGGTGTGGCCGCGCTGCCGGCCCCGCCCGAGCCGCCGGTGTCACTCTTGACGCCGAGCAGCAGGACGGTCACGACCACGACGACCGCGACCAAGCCGACGCCGGCCCAGAGGAGCACCGGCAAGAGGCTGCGGCGGCCGTCCGGCGGGCGGTCGCGGCCGGCGGGCGTGCCGGCGCGGCCGTCCGGCTGGCGCGCGCCTGCCTGCGGCGCGGCGCGCCCCCCGCCCTTCGCCGGCCGCTGCCCGGCCCGCGCCGCGCGCACCGCGTTCAGGTCAGCGCCACACTCGGGGCAGAACTTGGCTTCGCCGGCGTCGTGGCCACACTCGGGACAGTACACGCGGGATTTCCTTCCGGCGCCTTCTACCTCTGCAGGTTGTAGAAGGCCTTCATGCCCGGGTACGAAGCGACCGGGCCGAGCATCTGCTCGATGCGCAGCAACTGGTTGTACTTGGCGACCCGGTCGCTGCGCGCCGGGGCGCCGCTCTTGATCTGGCCGGTGTTGGCGGCTACGGCCACATCGGCGATGGTCGTGTCCTCCGTCTCCCCGGAGCGATGCGAGACGACCGCGGTCCAGCCGGCACGCTTGGCCATCTCGATGGCGTCGAGCGTCTCCGACAGGGTGCCGATCTGGTTGAGCTTGATGAGCACCGAGTTGGCACAGCCGGCTTCGATGCCGCGGGCGATGCGCTCGACGTTGGTCACGAAGAGGTCGTCGCCCATGATCTGGATGCGCGCGCCGAGCTTCTCCTGCAGGAGCTTGAAGCCGTCCCAATCGTCCTCGGCGAGCCCGTCCTCGATGGAGACGATCGGGTACTTGTCGCAAAGCGCCGCGTAGTAGTCGACCATCTCGGCCGACGTGAGACTCCGCTTCTCGCTCGCCAGCACATACTTGCCCTTCTCGTAGAAGCTGCTGGCGGCCGGGTCGAGGGCGATGTGCACGTCGGCGCCCGGCTCATAGCCGGCCGCGTCGATGGCCTCGACGATCACCTGTACGGCCTCCTCGTTGGACTTGAGGTCGGGGGCGAAGCCGCCCTCGTCGCCGACCGCCGTGGAGAGGCCGCGCTTCTTGAGCACGCTCTTGAGCGAGTGGTAGACCTCGGCGCCCATGCGCAGCGCCTCGGCGAAGCTCTCGGCGCCGGTGGGCATGGCCATGAACTCCTGCAGGTCGACGTTGTTGTCGGCGTGCTTGCCGCCGTTCATGATGTTCATCATGGGCACCGGCAGCACGTAGGCGTTGCAGCCGCCGATGTACTGGTAGAGCGGCAGCTCCAGAGCGGCGGCGGCAGCGTACGCCACCGCCAGCGACGTGCCCAGGATGGCGTTGGCGCCCAGATTGGCTTTGTTAGGCGTGCCGTCGAGCTCGATGAGCATGGCGTCGACAACGCGCTGGTCGGTGGCGTCGAAGCCGACGATCTCCTCGGCGATCACGGTGTTGACGTTGTCGACGGCGGCGCGCACGCCTTTGCCGCCGTACTCGCCGCCGCCGTCGCGCAGCTCGACAGCCTCGTATTCGCCCGTGGAGGCCCCTGACGGCACGGCGGCGCGCCCGACGGCGCCGGACTCGAGCTCGACCTCGACCTCGACCGTCGGGTTGCCCCGCGAGTCGAGGATCTGTCGGCCGGCGACATCGACGATGACTGTCATCTAGGTACCCTCCTCGTCAGGCGCGCCCGGCAGCGAGCGACGCACTGGACTGCTCTGCGCTGATTTGGCGCGCTGATAGTACGCTTCCTGTTCCGCCAATCCTAACTCAGGCCAGGCGTGGCCTTCAGCCGCAGCGATGGCCGCGGCGGCACTCACGCGACGCTCGAAACGCTGCGCCGCGGCGCGCAGCGCCAACTCGGGATCGACCCGCGCCAGGCGCGCCACGTTGACGACGGCGAACAGCAGGTCGCCGAACTCGTGACGCAGCCGCGGGTCGTGGCAGTCGGCGGTGGCTGGAGCCGGCGCTGAGCCTGGCGACGTCGGCGCCGCGACAGCCGAGTCGGCGGCGCCGAGAAGCACTTCGGCAAGCTCGGCTTGCTCCTCGGTGATCTTGGGAAAGGCCTCGGCAGCGGACTGCCAGTCGAAGCCGACCGCCGCGGCGCGCTCCTGCAGCTTGCGTGCCAGGAGCAGTGCCGGCAAAGTGGACGGCACGTCGTGGAAGATGCCCTCGCGGCCCTCCTGCTCGCGCTTGATGCGCTCCCACTGGCCGCGCACCTCCTCGGGCGTGTCGGCCACGGCGTCGCCGAATATGTGGGCGTGGCGGCGGATGAGCTTGACCTCGATGGCCGCCGCCACGCTGCCCAGGTCGCCGGCCGCGCGCTCGTCGAGCATGAGCGCGAGCAGGTACACCTGCAGCAGCACGTCACCGAGCTCGCCGTGTTCGGCGGCCAAGTCGTCGGCGGCCACCGCGTCGGCGAGCTCGTACACCTCTTCCACGGTGTACTTGATGATGTCGCCGGCGGTCTGCTCGCGGTCCCACGGGCACTGCGTGCGCAGGATCGCGATGATCCGCTTGAGCGAGACGAGCTGGTCGCCGGCCAGGCGGTCGCTGAACTGCGGCTCCACCGGCACCGTCGCGACCGCCACATCCGCGTGCCGCGCCCGCTCCAGCACGGCGCGCGCCAGAGCCGGCCCATCCTCGCCGGCGACGCAGACGACCGCCGGCAGCCGCTCGAAGACGAGGTCGAGGTCGGCGGGGGTGGCCTCGACCAAGCGGTCCTCGACGGACGCGGGCGGTGCCGTGACCGGAGACGGTGCGCCGGCCAGCGACGCCGGCCCAGGCTCGCCCACGCCCTCCATGGCGGCCGCGATCAGCTCGCGCAGCGGCGCCTCGAGACCGGCAGGAACGAAGACGGCGCCACTGCCGGCCAGCGCTCGCAGCGAAGCTGCGGGCGCCAGCTCGGCAGTGGCGCCGATGTAGACGAGCCGCATGCCCATCGCGGCTGGAGTCATAGCCAGCGCGCGCCCGGGCGCAGGCCTACTTGCTCGCGCTCGGCGCGGGGCTCGGGCTCGAAGCGGGCGCCGGCGTGGGGCTGGCGCTGGCCTCGACGTTGAGCTTGGCCGGGTCGTAGCCTGCGGCGTACTTCACGTGGGCCGCCGCTGTGGCCTGCTTGAGCCAGGCGCTCCACGCCGCCGACTGCGCCTGCGAAAGGAGTGTCTGGCGGATGTTCGGCGCAGCCTTGGTGAGGGTGGTGGTGGTGGCCTGGTTGATCTTGGTGACCTCGATGACGTGCCAGCCGTACGAGCTCTTGACGGGCTGCGAGATCTCGCCCACCTTGAGAGCGAAGGTCGCCTTGTCGAAGGGCGGCACCATCTGGCCTTGGGTGACCGCTCCCAGATCGCCGCCGCTGTTCTTGCTGCCGGGATCCTGCGAGTACTGCTTGGCCACCTTCTGCCAGTTGGCGTCGGTGTTGTTGGCCACCAGCAACGCACGGACCTTGAGGGCCTCGGCCTTGGTCTTGAGCAGGATGTGGCGCGTCTGGCGCGAGACCCCCTGGTGGAACGAAGCCTTGTGAGCGTTGTAGTAGTCCTTGACCTGCTGGTCGCTGACCTTGACGTCCTTGAAGACGGTCGCCTGGACCTTCTCCTGAAGGATGGTGTCGTGGAGCTGGGTCTGCAGGTCCGTCAAGGTCATGCCCTGCTTGGCCAGAAGGGCTTCGACCTTCTTCTGGCCGCCGTAAGACGAGTAGATGGTGTTGACGCGATCCTGGACGTCCTTGGGCGTGACCGTGATCTTGAGCTCAGCGGCCTTCTGCTTGACTATCTCCAGCTGGACGAGGTAGTCGACCACGCGCGCCTTGAAGCCGGCATACTCGGGGGTGCCCGCTTTGGGGAAGGGCGAGTTGCTGGCCTTCGCTTGCGCGGTAGCCTGGGCCATGATCTTGTCGAAGTCGGCCTTGGTGACGCTGCCGCTACCGACCTTGGCGATGGCGCCCCTGGGTATGCCGCTCCCGCCGCAGGCCGCTACGACCGCAACGGTCAGTGCGAGGAGCAGGACAAGTGCAACCACGAGTTTCTTCATGAACTCCCTCTCTTGGGAATGTGCAGACTACGAACCTGGCTGAAGAGTATACCATCGCGAGCCTCGAGACGGCTCCCGGCGGTGGTTAAGAGATGTGAATGCCGATCAGCTGCCGCCTTCATCGCCGGCGGCCGCCGCTCGGCAGGCGCCGACGGCATCCACTATCGTCTGCGCCCAGGCCAGGAGCGCGGGCTCGCCCTCAGCGGCATGGGCGACGAGCGTGGCGCGTTGTTTGTAGTACACGACGCGGGACTGGGCGGCGCGCAGGCGCGCCGCCCAGGCGTCGTCCAGCTTGAGCCCCTCGACCTGGAGGCGGCCGGAGCGGAAGACGACAGCCGTGGCGCCAAGCTGGCCCAGGCCGACGCGCAGGCTTTGGAGCCGCAGCAGGTTGTCCACCGGCTCAGGAGGCGCGCCGAAGCGATCGGTGAGCTCGTCGCGCACCGCCGCGAGCTCGGCGACGTCGGTCGCCCGCGCGATGCGCCGGTGCACGTCGATCTTGGTCGCCTCGAAGGCGACGTACTCCGCCGGCACATAGGCCGTGATCGGCAGTTCGAGGCGCACCGCCGGCGGCAGCGCCAGCTCCTCGCCGCGCAGCTCCGCCACCGCCTCCTCGAGGAGCTGCGCGTACATCTCGAAGCCCACCGCCGCCACGTGCCCGGACTGCTCGTCGCCGAGCAGGTTACCGGCGCCGCGTATCTCCAGGTCGCGCATGGCGATCTTGAAGCCGGCGCCGAGCTCGGTGTGGTCGCTGAGCGTGGTCAGTCGCGCCGCCGCGTCGGCAGTGAGCATCTCCTCGCTCGGATAGAAGAGGTAGGCGTAGGCGTGCGCGTCGCTGCGGCCGATGCGGCCGCGGATCTGGTAGAGCTGCGCCAGGCCGAGCATGTCGGCACGCTCCACGACGAGCGTGTTGGCCGTGGGGATGTCGATGCCGCTCTCGATGATCGACGTGGTCACCAGCACGTCGGCGTCGCCGGAGAGGAAGCGCAGCATCACCTGCTCCAGGGCGCGCTCGTGCATCTGCCCGTGGGCCACGAGCAGGCGTGCCTGAGGCACGAGCGCAGCCACCTGCTCGGCCGCCTGGTCGATGGTCTCGACGCGATTGTGCAGATAGAAGACCTGGCCGCCGCGAGCGAGCTCCTTCTCGATGGCGACCCGCGCCAGGTCGTCGCGGTACTCGCCGATGTAGGTGCGGATCTCGTGGCGGCCGCGCGGCGGCGTCTCTATGACGGAGATGTCGCGCACCCCGGTGAGCGACATCTGCAGGGTGCGCGGGATCGGAGTCGCCGAGAGGCTCACCACGTCCACCTGCATCTTCAGGCTGCGGAGCAGCTCCTTCTGGCGCACGCCGAAGCGCTGCTCCTCGTCTACGACCACCAGGCCGAGGTCTTTGGGGATCACGTCGCTGGAGAGCAGGCGATGCGTGCCGATGAGCACGTCCACCTTGCCGGCGGCGAAGTCGGCCAGCACGCGCTTGGCCTCGGCGGCGGTGCGGAACCGGCTCACCATCTCGACCCGCACCGGGAGCTCGGCGAAGCGCTCCGCGAACGTGGCGAAGTGCTGCTGCGCGAGGATCGTGGTCGGCACCAGCATGAGCGTCTGCTTGCCGGCCTCGGCCGCTTTGAAGGCGGCCCGCAGGGCGACCTCGGTCTTGCCGTAGCCCACGTCCCCGCAGACGAGGCGGTCCATGGGGTGCGCCGCCTCCATGTCGTTCTTCACGTCGTCGATGGCCTCGGCCTGGTCCTGGGTCTCCTCGAAGGCGAAGGCGTCCTCCAGACGCAGCATGAGCTCGCCGTCGGCCGGGAAGGCGTACCCAGGCACGGCCTGGCGGGCGGCGTACAGGTTGAGCAGCTCGCCCGCCATCTCGATCACGGCCTTGCGGGCGCGTGTCTTCACGGTCTGCCACGCCGACCCGCCCAGGCGGTCCAGCGCCGGCGCACCGGCGCCCGCGCCTATGTAGCGGCTCACCTTGCCGATCTGGTCGTGAGGCACGAACAGCTTGTCGTCGCCCTTGTAGTGCAGCAGAAGGTAGTCGCGCGTGATGCCGCCCACGGTGCGCGTCTCGATGCCGGCGAACGTGCCGATGCCCTGGTCTTCGTGCACCACGTAGTCGCCCACGCGCAGGTCGAAGAACGAGCTGAGGCGCGCGCCGCCCACAAAGCGCCGCTCTCGCGGCGCAGCGCGCAGCAGAGCGCGCTCGCCGATCACGGCCAGCTTCAGCTCGCTGCTGACGAAGCCCTCGCGCAGCGGTGCCGCCACGAAGTACAGACCCGGCGCGGCGGGTTCGCGCGCCGGGCCCTCCGGCGACTCGAGCACCTCGGCGCTCAGCGACTTGAGACGATAGGTGGCGCGCGTGGCCTCGCCGGCGTGGCGGAAGACGACAAAGACGCTGTAGTCGTCGCGCACGAGCCGCGCCAGGTCACGCTCTGCGCCGGCGATGTCGCGCGCCGCCGCCTGTGGGCGTGCGGCGGCGAACTGCCAGCGCTGCTCGCGCTGCACGACCTCCAGCTGGATCCCGGTGCTCAGCAGCTTGCGCACCTCGTTGCGGGGTACGTAGAGCCGTTCGCGGGCGGCGGCGCCGGCGATGGTCATCTCGACCTCGGCGGCAAAGTCGGCCAGCGCCCGCGTCGTCTCGTCGGGCGAGTACACGGCAAGGCGCGTCCCGTGCGCGCCGATGAGCTCGGGCAAGCTCACAAACCGGTTCGCCAGTGCCGCCAGGGCGCGCAGGCTCGCATGGCGCAGAAGATCCTCGGCGGGCTCTTCGTCCTCCTCGCCCGGGACCACCGCCAGCGCCTCGTGCACCGCGTCCTGATACTCTCGGCGGGTCGCATCGGCTTCCGTGGCGGCAAACACCGTGCTCTGCGGCACGGTCGCGATGCTGCGCTGAGAGTAGACCGAGAAGGTACGCAGCGACTCGACCTGGTCGCCCCAGAAGTCGATGCGCAGCGGCTCGCCGAGTGCCGGGTACGCGTCGACGATGCCGCCGCGCACGGCGAACTCGCCGCGCCCGCGCACCTGCTCGACGCGAGCGTAACCGAGCGCCGCCAGCCGTGCGACGACGGCGTCGAAGGGCAACTCGTCGCCGGCAGCCAGCCGCAGCGGCGCCGGCTGCAGCTCGAGCGGCACGAAGCGCTCGACCAGGGCCACCGCCTCGGCGACCACGATGCCGCCGGTGGCGAGCGCCGCCAGCGCTTGCTGGCGCTCGCCCACCACGTGCGCCGCCGGCGCCACGTCGGCGCCGTAGAGCACACCGCGCGCCGGCAGCACGGCGACCTCGCGCTCGAGGTACACTGCCAGCTCGGCCGCCAGGCGAGCCGCGCCCTCCGCCTCCGGCGCCGCCACGAGCCAGCCGGCGGCGGCGGACTCGCGCGCCGCATCCTTCCCGCCGCCGCCACCGCTTTCGGCGACGATCCCGGCCAGTACGTACGGCGCATAGAAGCTGGGCGCATACACGGCGGCACCCCGACGCAGCTTGGGCGCCGCCTCACGGAACCGATCGCTTTGTCTCAAGTACTCGAGGAACACCGGCTGGCGGACCTGCCTCTCGTCGTATTCGGCCTAGCGCCGACGGCCCTGCGGCCGCCGTGCGGCCACGCCAAAAGCCCCGTCGCCGGCGGCGGCGGGGTCGCCACGTGCGATTGTACCCGAACGAGAACGGCTAGAGTTGGTGCTGGGCCGCCGCGGCGCCCTCGCGCACCCACAGCTCGGCCGCGTCGGCGGCGCGCTCGATGAGCGCCTCGACCTCCGCCTTGGGCTCGGCGAAGTGGTCGAGCACATAGTCGGCCACCACGTCGGGCGCCGTGCTGGGCGGGCGGCTCACCCCGATGCGCAGGCGGCAGTACTCGGGGCCGATGAGTCCGTTGATGCTCTTCAGGCCGTTGTGGCCGCCGGAGCCGCCGCCCTCGGCCAGGCGCAGGCGGCCGAAGGGCAGGTCGATGTGGTCGTGCATCACCAGCAGCTGTGCCGGCGCCAAGCCCAGGCTACGCAGGGCGCCGGCCACGCTCTTGCCCGAGAGGTTCATGTAGGTGGTCGGCACGAGCATGCCCACCTGCCGACCGGCGATGACCCCGGCGCCGTAGCGCCCGTCGAAGCCGCGCTTTGCCCGGGCAAAGCCATGGCGACGGGCGAGCTCGTCCACCACCATCTGGCCGGCGTTGTGGCGTGTGAAGGCGTACTCGGATCCTGGGTTGCCCAAGCCGGCGATGAGCAGCTCCACGCGCACAGACTGCCGCCGGAAGAGGGCCACGGGTCAGAGCTCCGGCGCCGGCCGCTACTCCTCGGCGGTTCCCTCGCCTTCCCCGGCCTTGCCGACGACCTCGGGCTCGGCTGCCTCGCCCTCGACACCCTCCATGGCCTCTTCCTCGGCCTCTTCCACGACGACCTTGGGCGCCAGGATGGTGCACAGCACGTCGTCGGCGTCGTTGAGGATGGTGATGCCTTCCGGCACCTCGAGATCACCGATGCGGGCGTGCTCGCCCACGTCGAGCGCCTCGACGTTGAAGGTAAGGTGCTCGGGGATGTCGGTCGGCAGACCGCTGACGCTCACCTCGTGCTCGGTGATGTCGAGCAGGCCGCCCATCGTGACCCCGTGCGGGGTGCCCTCGAACTGCACCGTCACCGTGGTCTCGATGGGGTCGCTGAGCTTGATCTCCTGTAGGTCGACGTGCGTGACAAGGTTCTTGACCTTGTGGACCTGCATGTCCTTGACGATCACCGTGTGGGTCCGCTTCTGACCCTCGAATGTGACGTCGAGCACGGCGTGCGTACCCGCCTCGGTGCCGATGGCCTCGTACAGGGCACGATCGACGATCGCGATCGCCGAGCCCGGCTTGCCGGCGCCGTAGAGCACGCCGGGGATGAGACCTTGCTTGCGCAGCCGTCTGGCTATGCGGCTGCCCGTGTCGTCGCGCTGCTGCACGACGAGCTTCACTCGCTCCATGGTCAGTCTCCCACTAGAAAAGCTGGTTTTCGCCGGCGAACAGCTCGCTCACCGACTCGTCCTCGAACACGTTCTTGATGGTGTCGGCCAGGATGTCGGCCACCGAAAGGACCTTGATCTTACCGTCGTCAGGGCCAAGCTGGATGCTGAGCGTGTCGGTGACCACGACCTCCTTGACCGGCGACTCGCGGATGCGCTGGCGAGCCGGGTCGGAGAAGATGCCGTGCGTCGCCGTCACATACACCTCTTTGGCGCCGTTCTCGCAGAGCGTGTCCACGGCGCTCGTGATGGAGCCGGCGGTGTCGATCATATCGTCGACGACGATGGCGATCTTGCCCTTCACGTCGCCGATGAAGTGCATCGCCTCGGCGCGGTTGTGCTCGGGCCGCATCTTGGTGAGCACGGCCAGGTCGCCGTCGACGCGGTTGGCGAAGCGTTTGGCGAGCTTGACGCCGCCGGCGTCGGCCGACACAGCCACCAGCGGCGTGCCACCGAACTCCTTGAAGCGGAAGTAGTCGGCCAGCATGGGCACCGCCGTCATGTGGTCCACGGGGATCTCGAAGAAGCCCTGGATCTGGCCCTGGTGAAGGTCCATGGAAAGCACCCGGTCGGCGCCGGCCGCCTCGAGCAGGCTGGCCATCAGGCGAGCCGCTATCGGCTCGCGGGCGGCGCTCTTCTTGTCCTGGCGCGAGTAAGGGTAGTACGGCACCACGGCCGTGACGCGCCGTGCCGAGGCCAGCTTGGCGGCCTGGATCATGATGAGCAGCTCCATGACGTGCGCGTTCAGGTCGCCGGACGGCGACTGCACGAAGAAGACGTCGGCGCCGCGGATGCTCTCCTGATAGCGCCCGTAGATCTCGCCGTTGGCGAACGTCTTGAGCAGGACGCGGCCCAACGTGATGCCGAGCTTCTCGGCGATGCGCTCGCCGAGAGCGGGATTGCTGCGCCCCGCGAACACCATCAGGCGCTTCTGAGGGCTCGTCACACAGCATGAGTCTGGCAACACTGTCTCCTTCGTGAAGTGCTCCATGACTTGGTGATTCTAGCAGAGCCCGCTGGGGCTCACTTGCCTTCCTCGTCAGCTTTGCGACGGCGCCGCTCGCGCCGCGCGGCGTAGCCTTCGACGTTCTCCTGGCGGCTGCGGGCTACACCCAGGCCGCCCGGCGGTATGTCGCGCGTTATCACCGAGCCGGCGGCAGTGAAGGCGCCGTCGCCCACGTTCACGGGCGCCACGAACGTCGTGTCGCTGCCCGTCTTCACCTCGTTGCCGATAGTGGTCGGGTGCTTTTCCAAGCCGTCGTAGTTGGCCGTGATGTTGCCCGCCCCAAGATTGGTGTCGCGCCCGATGAGCGCATCGCCCACGTAGCTCAAGTGCGGCACCTTGCTGCGCTCGCCCACGCGGCTGTTCTTGATCTCGACGAACGTGCCGGCCTTGGCGCCCTCGGCGAGCACCGTGTTGGGCCGGATGTAGGCGAACGGGCCTATGGAGCAGCCGGAGCTGACCACACAGTCGTAGCAGAATGAGGCCACCACCCGGGCGCCGTCGCCGATGAAGGCGTTCTTCAAGTAGGTCGACGGCCCGATGTCGCTGGCAGCGCCGACCGTGGTGCGACCGAGCAAGTGCGTATGCGGACGCAGCACCGTGTCGCGACCTACCTCCACACCCCAGTCGACGTACGTCGTCTCGGGGTCCTCCACCGTCACGCCTTCCAGCATGAGGCGCTCCAGCAGACGACGGCGCATGGCGGCGTTGATGACGGCCAGCTCCACGCGTGAGTTGACGCCCAGGCACACTTCGGGGTCGTCGGCCACGAAGCTGCCGACGGCGTCGCCGGCGTCGAGCAACAGACCGATGACGTCGGTCAGGTACAGCTCGCCCTGGGCGTTGTCGGCCTGCAGCCGCTCCAGGGCGGCACGCAGCGACGCGGCGTCAAAGACGTAGGCGCCGACGTTGATCTCACGCAGCTCGCGCTCCTCGCGCGAGGCGTCCTTGGACTCGACGATGCGCGCCACACGGCCCGCCGCGTCGCGCACGATGCGGCCGTAGGCGGCCGGGTCGTCGGTCACCACCGTCGTGAGCGTGGCCACGCCGGCTTCGCCGCGGTGCGTCTCGAGCAGGTCGTGCACGAAGGCCGCGTCCACGAGCGGCACGTCGGCATACAACACCATCACGTCGCCGGTGAACGCCTTCAGCGGCTCCAGACCCACGCGCACGGCGTCACCAGTGCCCAGGCGCCGGTGCTGCACGGCGCGCTCGCAGCCCTGCGGCAGCAGGGCAGCGACTTCGTCCTGGTCCTCGCCGGTGACGACCACGATGCGCGCCGGCGCCAGGTCGTGGGCGGCGTCAAGCACGTAGGCCAGCATCGGGCGACCGCACACCGCATGCAGCACCTTGGGCAGGTCGGACTTCATGCGCGTGCCCAGACCAGCGGCCAGGATGATGACCGCGAGCGGCGTCGTGGGTTGCGAGCGTTTGTTCGTCATTCGGGCCACCTGGCTCGGTCGGAAAATCTCATTCTCGCCGAGGCGGCCAACGGCCGCCCCCTCGTGGCTGGGGCGGGAGGATTCGAACCTCCGAATACCGGGACCAAAACCCGGCGCCTTACCACTTGGCTACGCCCCAGAGGCGAAGCGGCAGTATATCACTTCGAGCCTGGAGCAGGCTGCCGCGCAGACCGCCGCGGGCGCTGCGGACGAGCCTGCAGATCGGTGACGTAGTGGGTGCGGGCCGGCGCCAGCTGCGCCCGCGCCGCCAGTGCTGCTGCCTCGTCGGCGAACAGGCCGAACACGCAGGGGCCGCTGCCGCTCATGGCGGTGGCGTACGCGCCGGCCGCGAGCAAGCGCTGCTTGAGCTCGGCCACCGCGGGACGGCGCGCGACCACCGAAGACTCGAGGTCGTTCTCCACCAAGGCCGCCAGATCGCCCGGCTCACGCACGCGGTCGAGGGCCGCCCTGAGCCGCGCCGCACGGGCGGTGAACTCCGCCACCGCCGGCTGTGCGTCTTCGTCGCGCCACCCGTACACCTGGGCGGTCGAGAGCGAGAAGTCGGGCACGGCGATGACCACCTGTAGCGGCTCTGGCAGAGCGACCTGCTTGAGCACCTGGCCGCGACCCATAGCAAGCTGCGGTCCGGGCGACAAGAAGAAGGGCACGTCGGCGCCGATGGCTGTGGCCACCTCGTGCAAGACGCGCGGCGAGAGCTGGAGGCCAAAGAGCCGATCGAGCGCCATGAGGGTGGCGGCGGCGTCGGAGCTGCCGCCGCCGAGGCCGGCGCCGTCGGGAACGTGCTTGCTGATCGACACGCGCACGTCAAACGTGCGCGCCAACCGGCCCTCGAGCTCGCGCACCACCCTGGCGGCGAGGTTCTCCTCGCCAGGGCACACGGCGCAGTCCACCGTGAGACCGCGACCCCCGCCGTGCTCCACCCTCACGTGGTCGGCAAGTGTGACCGGCAGCATCAGAGAGGCGATCTCGTGGTAGCCGTCGGCGCGCCGCGGCCCAACCAGTAAGGCCAGGTTGACCTTGGCCGGCGCGGCAGCCTCCACGGCGTCGGTCCCCGATGCTTTCAGAACCATGCCAGCTCCCGTGCCAGCGAGACGAACGCAGACGGCGAGAGCTCCTCGGGACGCGCGCCGGCAGGCAGCCCTTGGGCGACAAGAGCGGCGCTCACCTGCTCGCGCGTCAGCACGCGCCCCTGACGCGCCGCACCGCCGATCGTGTTGACCAGCATCTTGCGCCGCTGACCGAAGGCCAGGCGGACGAGCGCGGCCATGGCCGGCCACTCGTCGGCTGTAAGCTGCCGGGCGTTCGCGGCACGCCCGCTGCCCGCGGCCGCCTGCCGCGCAAACGTCACAAACACCGAGTCCACACGCGGCGGCGGCAAGAACGCCTGCCGCGGCACCTGCCTGACGCTCTCCCGCTCGCAGGCAAGCTGTACGAGCACTGAGACGGCGGAGTAGGCCTTGGTGCGCGGCGCGGCGAACAGCCGCTCGGCCAGCTCCTTCTGCAGCATCACGGCCCAGCGTGCGAGACTGGGCACCTCGCTGATGGAGGTGACGATCAAGGGGATGGCGATGTTGTAGGCGAGGTTGGCGACCAGCGCCGTGGGCGGCGGGGCCAGCCGGTCGAGCGGCGCCCGCAGAGCGTCCTCGATGTGGACCTGCACGTTGCCGTGACGCGCGGCGAGCTGTTCCAGCGCCGGCGCGAAGCGGCGATCGATCTCGAACGCGTGCACCGCCGCCGCCTGTTCGGCAAGATGATCGGTGAGCAGACCGGCGGCGGCGCCGACCTCCAGGACGACGTCGTCGGGGCGCACCGCCGCCGAACGCAGCACGGCCGCCAGGATGTTCTTGTCCACCAGGTGGTTCTGCCCGTAGCGGCGCAGGGCCAGCGGACGTTGTGCGCCCGCCGGTCGGCCGCCGCTCATGACCCGGCCTCGTCGAGGGCAAAGGCGCGGCGCGCGTTGGCGCTGGTCACCGAGGCGGTCCGGGCCATGTCCCAGCCGCGCACGGCTGCCAGCGCCGCCGCGGTGTGCCTCACGAGCGCCGGCCGATTCGGCTTGCCGCGCAAAGGCACCGGCGTCAGAAAGGGCGCGTCGGTCTCGACCATCAGCAGGTCCTCGCGGGTGCGCGCGGCGGCGCCTCGCAGGTCCGCCGCGCTGGCGTAGGTCATGTTGCCGGCGTACGACTGGAAGTAGCCGCGCGCATTGCACTCCTCCACGGCCGTGGCCTGCGAGAAGCAATGCAGGATGACGCGCAGCTCCTGGGCATGCTCGGCCAGCAGGCGCAGAGCGTCCTCGCCGGCGTCGCGCACATGCACCACGAGCGGCATCTGCAGGCGCCGCGCAAGCTGGATCTGCGCCACGAAGGCGCGCTCCTGGGCCTCGCGTGGTGCACGGTCGCGGTAGTAGTCCAGGCCACACTCGCCCACGGCCACGACCTTCTTGGCGGCCGCCAGCCGAGCCAGCTCGGCGAGCAGCACGTCGTCGAGACGGGCAGCGTCATGAGGGTGCAGACCAACGGTCGCATACACGCTCGGCATGCGCTCGGCGAGCTCCACCGCCGCCTGCGACGAGGCCACGTCGATGCCTACCGCCACGACGGTGCCGACGCCCTCGGCCTGCGCTTCGGCAAGAGCTCCCTGGGCGTCGTCGAGCATGTCGAGGTGACAATGTGAATCGATCAACATCGCGGCCGAATGGTCTGCGCCGCTCGCGTCTGCCGGCGACCGCGGCCGCTCCGCCCCCGGGCGATCCATCGCCGCGCCTAGGCCCCGTTCTCGATGCGCGGGAAGAGCGGCGGCGCCTGCTCAACGGCCGCCGGCGCCAGACCGTGCCACGTGGCGCCGGCGAGCAGCACGTCGCCGTCGCCGTGCGGCTGACCGAGGCGCCGCAGGATCTCCAGCGCCGTGTCCGGCACCACAGGGTACAGGGCCAGGGCGACGAGGCGCAGACCGGCCGCCAAGCTGTGCAACACCGCATCGAGGCGGCCCGCCTGCGCCTCGTCCTTGGCGAGCTTCCAGGGCGCCTCCTCCTCCACCAGACGGTTGAGGCGGCGCACGAACTCCCACACGGACTCGAGCGCCGGCGAGATCTCCACGGCGTCCAGGTGCGCCGTACAGGCGGCCACCATGGCTTCGCCGGCGGCCGCCAGGGCGGCGAGCTCGCCGGCTTGCGGGCCGTCGCCGACCGGGATCCTGCCGTCGCGGTACTTGGCGATCATCGACGCCGTGCGGCTCACCAGGTTGCCCAGCTCATTGGCGAGCTCGCTGTTGTAGCGGCCCTCGAAGCCCTCGAGCGAGATGACCCCATCCTGGCCGAACGAGATCTCGCGAAACAGGTAGTAGCGCAGCGCGTCGATGCCGTAGGTGTCCATCACGGCGAACGGGTCGAGCACGTTGCCGCGTGTCTTGCTCATCTTCTCGCCGCCCATGAGCAAGAAGCCGTGGATGAACTCGCTCTCCGGCAGGTCGTAGCCGGCGCTCATGAGCATCGCCGGCCAGATGACGGCGTGGAACTTGAGGATCTCTTTGGCCATCAGGTGCACCGTCGCCGGCCAGTAGCGGGAGAGGTCCTCGCCGGGGCGAGCGTAGGTCAGCGCCGAGAGGTAGTTGACCAGAGCGTCGATCCACACGTAGACGACCTGCTCCTGGTCCCAGGGCACGGGGATGCCCCACTTGAGCGTCGAGCGGCTGATGGAGATGTCCTCCAGGCCCTGCTCGATGAACGAGAGCGCCTCGTTGTAGCGCGACTTGGGCCGCACCCACCCGGGGGCGGCGCGGAACAGAGCCGAGAGCCGGTCCTGGTAGGCGGAGAGCTTGAAGTAGTAGTTCTCCTCCTCCAGCCACGTCGGCTCGATGCCGTGGTCGGGGCACTTGCCGTCCACCAGCTCGCGCTCGTACCAGAAGCCCTCGCAGGCGGTGCAGTACAGGCCGCCGTAGGCGCGCTTCTCGATGTCGCCGGCCGCGCGCAGCTTCTCGACGAACGCCTGCACGTAGCGCTCGTGTTCGGGGTCCGTGGTGCGGATGAAGAAGTCGTTGGTGACGTTGAGCCGGCGGGTGAGGTCCTTGAACTTGGCCGCCAGCTCGTCCACGTGCTGGCGCGGCGTCACACCGCGGTCGGCAGCCGCCTGGGCGATCTTGTTGCCGTGCTCGTCGGTGCCGGTGAGAAAGAAGACATCGTCACCCTTCTGGCGGTGAAAGCGAGCCAGGATGTCGGCGGCGATGGTCGTGTAGGCATGGCCGAGATGCGGCTCGGCGTTGACGTAGTAGATCGGCGTGGTGACGTAGAAGCGCATGGACCCTCAGACAGTTCCGCGAGCGTGAACGGCAGACCAGCATAGCATGGAGCAGGCCCGCTACTTCGCCTTCCGTGCCTTCTTGGTGAAGCCGTACGTGCCGATCTTCTCCTTCACGCTCCAGTAGTCACCGTCGAGGAAAGCCAGCGCGTCGACGGCGGCCGTCTTGAGGTGGCCGCGAGCATCCACGACCTCCTCGTCGAAGTGCACGGCGACGATCTCGCCGATGAACAGGTCGTGGGCGCCCAGAGCGAGCTGATGGCGCACGACGCACTCCATGTTGATCGGGCACTCCACGATGAGCGGCGCCGTCACCTTGCTGGCCGGCGCCGCCGTCAGGCCGGTCAGGGCGAACTTGTCGACGTCGCGCCCGGAAACGGTGCCGCAGACATCGACCTCGCGGACTTGGCTGGCCCGTGGGACGTTGACCACGAAGTCGCGCGATCGCTGGAGCAGCTCGTGCGAGTGGCGCGACGGGCGTATGGCCACGCTCACCATCGGCGGCGCCGAGCAGACGGTACCCACCCAGGCGATGGTGACGATGTCGTCTGTCTGGCTGCCCCCGGCGACGGTGACCAGCACCGCCGGGACGGGCAACAGCACGGTCGCCGGTCGGCGTTCTATCTTCATGGCTCTCCTCCTCGCTGGGCTCGTGCCAGGCAATCCTACACTGGTCTCAGCCTCGGGCCCACGCCCGCAGGATTTCGCAGGCCGTTCGCTTTTGGCTGACGACATTCGTAGAATGTACCCAGATTGTAGTCGTCGCAAAGGGAGCCCGATGCGCAGACACGTCTTCGACGACATCGACTGGAAGATCATCAGCCACCTGCAGAAGGACGGTCGCCGCCCCTACACGGCGATCGCCAAGGATCTGGGGATCTCGGAGGCGGGCGTGCGCCAGCGGGTCGCCCGCCTCATCAAGAGCAAGGTCATCCAGATCGTCGCTACCAGCAACCCCGGCGACCTGGGCTTGCTTCAGGCCCAGTTCACCATCGAGGTCGCCGGCGACCGTTTGCAGGCCGTGGCCGACGCCATGGCCGCCCTGCCCGAGGTCGACTACGTGGCCATGGTCGCCGGCGCGTTCGACCTGCACGTCGGCATAGTCTGCCGCGACCGCGAGGAGCTGCAGCGCATCCTCGTGGAGAAGATCAGGCCCATCCCCGGCGTGCTGCACAGCGAGGTGTTCCTGGTGCTGCGCGTGCTCAAGGACGTGTACCAGTGGACCCCCAGCGGCCATCCGCAAGAGTAGCGGCCCACCGCGCAGCGAGGAGACCGAGATGAGCTACACGAGCCCCTACGTCGGCATCGCCACCTTCCTCAAGTCGCCGCACGTCGCCGAGCCGACCGGCGCCGACGGCCACGTGGCCGTCCTCGGCATCCCCTACGATGAGGCCACCACCTCGCGCCCGGGCGCCCGCTACGGTCCCCGGGCGTTGCGCGACGTCTCCACCTTCTACGCCTACCGCGAGGACGGCGAGTGGCTGTACGACGGCGAGGCCGGCGTGCGCCTGCTTGACGGCGTGCGTGTGGTCGACGCCGGCGACGTCTACGTGCCGGTGACGGCACCGCCCGAGGTGCGCCACGAGCGCATCGCCGGCCGCGTGCAGGCGCTGGTCGACGCCGGTCTGTTCCCGGTCGTCCTGGGCGGCGACCATTCCGTCACCTTCCCGGTGCTGCAGGGCCTGGTCGCCGGTCGCAGTGGTCGTCCCGTGCACCTGGTGCAGTTCGACACCCACATGGACTACTGGGACGAGGAGGAGGGCATGCGCTACACGCATGCCAGCCCCATCATCCGCGCCCACGAGGGCTCCCTGCTCACAGGCGTCACGCAGTATGGCATCCGTGGTCTGCACCAGGAGGCCGACAACATCGAGCTGGCGCGCGAGCGCGGCGTGCACACGTTCTGGTGCCGGCAAGCCAAGCAGACCCCGGTCGAAGAGCTAGTGGCCCACATCGAGCCGGGCGCCGATACCTACGTCACCTTCGACATCGACGCCCTCGACCCGGCCATCGCGCCCGGCACGGGCACGCCGGAGCCGGGCGGCTTCACCTACTACGAGGCCAAGGACATCTTGCGCGCCGTCGCGAGCCGAGCCCACCTCGTCGGCATGGACATGGTCGAGGTGAGCCCGCTCTTCGACCCGGCGCAGACGACGGCACTGCACGGCGTGCGCCTGATCATCGACTGCCTGGGGGCGGCGTTCGCGACCCGCTAGCGCGGGCTAGGGGCGCAACGCCGCAACGAGCGCCGCGATGTGCTCCGGCGTGGTGCCGCAGCAGCCACCCACGGCGTTGGCGCCTTGCGCCACGAGCTCCGGCATGAGCTCGGCGAAGTGCGCCGGCGTCTCGTCGTAGATCGTCTGGCCGCCCTCAAGCCGGGGCTGGCCGGCATTGGGCTGGGCGACCACGGGTGCCGCCGTCGCGGCACGCAGCTCGCCCACCAAGCCGACCATCTCATCGGCCTCGATGCTGCAGTTGCAGCCCACCACGTCGGCACCGGCAACCAGCAGCGTGCCGACGGCCGTCTTGGGGTCCACGCCCATCATCGTGCGGTAGCCTCGGGGCGTGAACTTGTAGGTGAGTGAGACCATCACCGGCAGGGCGCTGACACTGCGGGCGCCTTCGACGGCAAGCCGCGCCTCGGTGAGGTCGAACATCGTCTCGATGCTGATCAGGTCGGCGCCGCCCTCGGCAAGCGCCGCCACCTGCTCGGCGAACGCCTCGCGCAGCTCCTCCGGCTCGAGCTCGCCCATGGGTTTGACGAACTTGCCGGTAGGGCCGACGTCGCCGGCAACCAAGCGGTCTGGGAACTCGCCGTCGCGCACGGCCACGGCAAGTCGGACCGCCGCCGAGTTGAAGCGCTGCACGTCCTCGCCGTGGCCGTGGGCAGCCAGCTTGAGGCGCGTGCCGCCGAGACTGTTGGTCTCCACCATGTCGGCCCCGGCGGCGAAGTAGTCGCGGTGGATCTGCGCCACTACCTCGCCATGGGTGACGTTCCGCTCTTCGGGGCAGCCGCCGGAGGCAAAGCCGCGGCGCATGAGCTCCGTGCCCATGGCACCATCGAGGACGATGGTGCGCTCCGCGAGTGCCTTCAGCAGATCCACGACCGTTTCTCCTTCGTGACGACGTGTGGCCGATTGTACATCGAGCCCGGCGGCGCGTCAGTGGTCGCGGCGCTGCGTCAGCGGTCGCGGCGCTGCGTCAGGAGTCGCGACGCGGTTCAGGGCTCGCGGCGCGGCATCTCCTTCGCCACCGCACGCGTCAGCCGCTCGGCCTCGCGATGGGCCACTCCCAGGCACACGCCGAGCGCCGCCGCCGCGTCACGCTTACTCAAGCCCTTAGCCAGCAAGCGCCGTGCGGCGTCTTCGACTTCGTGGCCCGCCGCGGCTTGAGGCGCCGGCGCGCCAAGGTCGCAGACCAGCGTGATCTCGCCCTTCACGGCGGCGCCGGTCGCGAACGTGGCGGCGAGCTCCGCCAGGGTGCCGCGCACTACCTGCTCGTGCAGCTTGGTGAGCTCGCGGCAGACGGCGCCGGGTACGCCCGGCGTCAGCTCCGCGAGCTCAGCCAGGCTCTTGGCCAGCCGTCGCGGCGCCTCGAAGGCCACCAACACGCCGCCGGCGCCTTGCCACGTGCGCCAAGCGTCGTGCAGCTCGCGCCGCCGGCGCGGCAGATAGCCGACGAAACGAAAGCCCGCGTCCGCCGCGAGCCCCGACGCCACCACGGCGGTCGCCGGCGCCGACGCTCCGGGCAGCACGACCAGTGGCAAGCCTTCGGCCACCGCGCGCGCCACCAGCCGCAGGCCGGGGTCGGAGATGCTCGGCAGGCCGGCGTCGCTGACCAGCGCCACGTCCTTGCCTTCGCGCAGCAGACCGAGCACGTAGGCCGTCTTCTGGGCCTCGTTGTCGGAAAAGAGGCTCGTAAGCGGCGTGTGGATGTCGTAGTGAGCCAGCAGCTTGCGCGTGCGGCGCGTATCCTCGGCCGCGATCAGCTCCACCGAGCGCAGCGTCTCGAGCACACGCAGGGTCACATCGCCGAGGTTGCCGATGGGTGTCGCGCACACGTGCAGCACGGTCAGACGTCACACTCCACGAACACAACGTCCACGTAGCTCCCGCCGAGGCGCGCCAGACGCGGCGCCGTACCGACGATGTTGAACCCCAGGGCACGGTGGAAGGCCACGGACTCCAGATTGTCGGCGCGAATGTCGGTGAAGACCTTCGTGAATCCCTGCCTGCGGGCCAGTGCGAAGCCGGCCGCGCAGAGGCGTCTACCGAGCCCGCGCCGGCGATGTGCCTCGCGCACCCAGGTGCCCATGGTGGCCACGTGCTCGAAGGCGCCCGTGGCGAAGCCGGCATACGGCTCGATCGTCTGCAGGGCGGCGATCTCGCCGGCCGGCGACTCGGCCACATGGATGAACCCGCGAGGAGCCAGGTTCTGGATGTACGCACGCTCTTCCTCGTCGGAGAACGGCGTGTCCAGCAGGCTGTGGCGCCCGTCTGTGATGACCTGGTTGAGGATGCGGGCGACGCCGGTGGCATCCATAGGCGTCGCTAGGCGGATCACCCAGCTGCCGTGGTCTGCGGGCAGCGCGTCTGCGGCCTGCTCGTTCGCGGTCTTCATGGTCGCCGCCTCTGAACCTCACACCCCTGATCGCGCATGCCTGCAACTCTATCGGACGGTGCCCGCCGGCGACACCGGCCACCAGACGAGCCGGGGGGCGGGCCATACGGCCCGCCCCCCGGCAGACACTCAGCTATGCGGACGAGCCTAGTCGGTGACGATCGCGTCGTTGGGACACGACTCCACGCAGGTGCCGCAGTCGTCACAAAGCTCGGGGTCGATCACGTAGATCTCGTCACCCTCAGTTATCGCGTCGTTGGGGCACTCGTCGACGCAGGCCGCGCAGGCAAGACAGTCCTCGGTGATCCGATGTGCCATGGGTCTTCCTTCACCTCCCGTAAGGCGCGGCGATCTCAGGGTCCGCGCGAGATTCCCCTTCATTTACCAAAAGCGCCGCGCCCTTGTCAAGAAGCGGAGAGAAAGCGTCCGCTTTCGTGCCTGGCGGATCGCCGGAGCATCTGCTACGAGGGAAGCTCCACCAGGCACAGAGCCGCGGCCCCCACCAGGCCGGCGTCCTCGCCCAAGTGGGCCGGCTCGATGCGCACCTCGTCGCGCTGGGGGCGCAGCGCCTGCCGCACGACCTGTCGCCGTGCCGGCTCGAGCAGCGCGTCCCCGGCGGCCGCAACGCTGCCGCCCACGACTACCAGCTCCGGATTGAAGATGTTCACCAGGTTGGCGATGCCGACGCCCAGCAGCGTGCCGATGCGCGCGTAGAGCGCGAGCGCGTCGCCATCGCCTCCGTGGGCCAGCCTGGT
>Ga0182021_10002576_pt1 | contig 21176 bp, 15 predicted proteins | sample 612E3MmetaG_FD_120493 | JGI IMG/M metagenome (GOLD analysis project Ga0182021, IMG submission 120493) | Permafrost microbial communities from Stordalen Mire, Sweden - 612E3M metaG (Illumina Assembly) | ecosystem: Environmental > Terrestrial > Soil > Wetlands > Permafrost | place: Sweden... | reverse complement strand
TCGCCGAGGGTGGGCTCGACACGCTCGAACTCGCGCACCGGTCCGGTGTTCAACCCCGCCTGGAGCAGCGCCTGATCGTCGACACCCGGATCCAGCTCGAAGAGCCGCCGTGTGCCGTCGACCTGTACGAGCCGGACTCCCGGCACTCCGGCTTCCCAGTCGTCCGGGGCCCCGGAAACGTCGATCCAGCGGCGCTCCTGCCCCCCCGCCCGGAGCTCTGCGACTGTGCCGATGGCTACCATCTTGCCGCGGTCGATAATGCCCACCCGGTCGCATAACCGCTCGACGAGCTCGAGCTCATGGCTCGAGAAGATGACCGGGACCCCCGCGTCCGCCCGTTCGCGGAGCACGCCCGCCATCACGTCGACGGCGACCGGGTCGAGCCCGGCGAACGGCTCGTCGAGCACGAGGACGTCCGGACCGAAGACCAGTGCGGCGGCCAGCTGGACACGTTGCTGGTTGCCAAGGCTGAGCGCCTGGAGATCGTCGTTGGCCCTGTCCTTCAGGCCGAACCGATCCAGCCAGCGAAGGGCCGAGACCCGGGCCTCCGAGCCGCTCATGCCGTGAAGCTCGCCGAGGTATGCCAGCTGCTCGGCGACTCGCATCTTCGGATACAGCCCGCGCTCCTCTGGCATGTACCCGATCCGCCGGCGCGCTGCAAGGTCGAGCGCCCTTCCATCCAATCGCACCTCGCCCGTGTCCGGGCTGAGGACGCCGAGAACGATCCGCATGGTCGTGGTCTTGCCGGCGCCGTTGCGCCCCACGAAGCCGAAGAGCTCGCCGGCGCGGACACCGAAACTCAGGTCTTGTGCCGCGACTGTCTCTCCGTATCGTTTCGAGATCCCATCGATCTCGAGACTGCGATCAGCGCTCAAGTTTCCTCCCACGCGCCGGCTGCGCGTTCGCCTCTTCTCCCTGCACGCTATCGGGAGCATCCCCAAGACTGCCCAGATGTCCACCCGAAAACGGCCAACGATGCGACGCGCAATGCCTCCGGCCGGTAGCTTGGCGGCCGGTGCCGTCTTACCTTCCCCTTACGTCCGCTCCGCGGCTCGGGCCTGAGCCGACGTATGCTGCGACCATGAAGACTATCCTCGTCGTCGACGACGAGCGAAACATCGTCGAGCTGGTCCGCATGTACCTCGAGAAGGAGGGCTTCGCGGTCGTGGCGGCCGCCGACGGTGAGCAAGCCCTGGTCCAGTACGAGCGTAGCGGCCCCGATCTCGTCGTGCTGGACCTGATGCTGCCGAAGTTGGACGGCTTCGAGGTCTGCCGCGAGCTGCGACGCCGGGGCGATGTGCCGATCCTGATGCTGACCGCCCGCTCCGAGGATGTCGACGCGATCGTCGGTCTCGAGCTGGGCGCCGACGATTACGTGACCAAGCCATTCAACCCACGGGCACTGGTTGCGCGCGTCAAAGCCATCCTGCGTCGAACCGACGCGACGGCGAAGGGTGGGCGACCGATAGAGGTCGGCAGCCTGCGGATCGACCCGCGCCGGCGTGAAGCGACGGTCGGGTCGCGCCGGTTGGAGCTTCGAGCCCGCGAATTCGACCTGCTGGCGGCGCTGGCGCGCGATCCGGGGGTCGTGCTCACGCGTGAGGCATTGCTCGAAGACGTCTGGGGCACGGACTTTCCGGGCGAGACTCGGACCGTGGACGTGCATGTCGCCGAGGTTCGCAAGAAGCTGGGCGAAGATGGGCCTCAGGTAGAGACGATCCGGGGCCTCGGGTACCGGCTCGTTCATCCTCCCCGGCCTGCGCTCGACGCCGGCCACTTCCCTGTTGCCGAGTAGGAGCGCCAACCGATGCTGCCGCGCGGCCTGACCGGCCGGATCGTGCTGGCCTTCGCCGGTCTTGCGGCGGCATTGCTGCTCGCTGTCGCGGCGACGCTGTTCCTGGTCCTCCACCAGCTCCATCAGAATGAGATCGAGGACTCGCTTTCGCGCCAGGTCGCGACCGTGATAGTGACGCTCTCCCGCGAGCCGGCCGCCCAATGGGACGCCACGCTGACCGACACGGGCACTTCCATCGCCGGCGACGGTGGCTACATCCTGGTCCAGAACCCCAACGGCGCCATCCGCGTCCTGGCCGGAAATCCCTCGTCGCTGGCGGTCCCGCCAAATACGGCCGGCGTCACGACGACATCGGACGGCAAGTCGTTCGTCTTCGTCTCGGCGAGCAGGAATACGGCAAACGCCCGAACGATCGTCTTCGCCCTTCCCGACCGATCCGTCCAGCTGGCCCTCGGCGACCTGGCTCGAGCGCTCATCATCGTCGTCCTCGTCCTCGTGCTGGTCGGCGTGCCGGTCGCCTGGCTTCTGTCGCGGTCGCTGACGGGCCCGATGCGGCGACTCGCGGACGCCGCCGCAGAACTGCCCGCTGCCTCGGGCGAAACGCGGCCGCTTCCGCTCGAAGGCCCGACGGAGGTGAAGGCCCTCACCGAGCGGTTCAATGTCATGGCCCACGAGCTCGCCTCGACGAGAATGGAGGAAACGCAGCTCCTGGCCAACCTGCGCCACGATCTACGGACGCCGCTGACGAGCATCGGCGGGTTCGCCGAGGCGATCGCGGACGGCACGGCCTCTGGCGATCGAGCCATAACGGCGGCGCGGACTATCGCCGACGAGGCCCAACGGCTCGAACGGCTCGTCGGCGAGCTCGGCGTGGTGGAACGGCTGGGCCAGGGCCCCGCTGCGCTACGTCCGGAAGCCCTCGACGCCGCCGCGCTGCTAGCCGATGCGGCCGCCCGTTTCGAGTCGCGGGCTGGTGGACTGGGAGTGGCCATCGAGGTCGCCGGGACCACCGCCGGAGAGCCGGACCTGGCGTTTACCGGCGACCGGCTGGCTGCGGAGCGGATCCTCCAGAACCTGATCGAGAATGCGCTCTCGGCCGTGCCGGCGGGCGGTCACGTCTGGCTGCGCGCGGCACCACTGCGTGTGCCCGGACGCCGACCCGGGATCTCGATGAGCGTGACCGATGACGGCCCCGGTTTTCCACCCGGCACCGCGGAGCGGGTGTTCGAGCGCTTCTTCCGCGCCGATCCATCGCGAACCGGCAGCGGTTCGGGCCTGGGGCTGGCGATCGTCCGGGAACTGGCGCGCGCCCACGGCGGCGAAGCCTGGGCCGAGAACGTAGCGCCGCATGGAGCGAGAGTGACGGTGTTGCTGCCCATCTCGCCGGCAATCGGCGGCGTTACGGAGCGCGCCGAGTAGACACCGAAACCCGACGGCGATCGGCCGCCGCCCGTGATTCCGGCCGAATCCGCGCCGCTGCTCCGCCTCCCGCTATCCTTCGCGGGTGAGCGAACCCACCAACCCGTCCGGTCCACCGCCGGAGATCACCCACCTCATCCGCCAGCGGATCGAAGCCCGCGCCAACCGCGACTGGGCCGCGGCGGACTCCCTCAAGATCCAGATCGAAGCCGCAGGCTGGCGAGTGACCGACCATGGCAGTCGAACTTCCGTGAGTCGGGCGGCGCCACCCACCGTCGAGACCGACGGGGAAGTGCGCTATGGATCTGCCGCCGCCGTGCCGTCGCGGCTGGAGGAGCCGCCCGACGCGCCCTGGACGGTGATCGTTCTCGCGTCTGAGGCGCCGGAACGCGTGTCCAGGCTGCTTGCGGGTTTGCGGACCCACGCCCCCGGCGGCACGCAGGTCGTGGTAGTCGCCGACGACCCAAGCGAGCGGCAGCAGGCGGCACTCGAAGCCGGAGCGCCCGATCGTGCCGCCGTCGGCGGCCGGGAGATCGAGGTGCTGCGAACCGCCACCCGGCTTGGCCACGCCGCCGCGCTAAACATCGCCCTGCGGCGCACGGCCGGCGAACTCGTCCTGCTGGCCGACGGCACGGCCTGGCCTGCCGGCGACGCGCTCACTCCGCTTGCCGACACGCTGACAGACCCGGAGATCGCCATTGTCGGAGCCTTCGGAGTGACATCGACCGAACCCGGACGCCTTCGACCTTCAGCTCTCGCCGTCTCGGATGCGCTCGACGCCGTAGCTTTGCTGGCCGGCTGGATCGCGTTCCGGCGCGCCGACTACATCGCCCTCGGACCGCTCGACGAGCGCTTCGTGACGCCGGCGTGGCTGGACGTTTGGTGGAGCTTGCGGCTGCGCGCAGGAGCCGACCCGGAATGGACGGAGACCGAGGCGACAGAAGCGCAGTCCGATATCAGCGCCGCAGAACCCGAAACGGCGGAGGCCACCACGGCAGTCGAAGATTCGTCGGCCTCTCACGCGGCCGTCGGATTCGATCTCCCGGCCCCGCGTCGAGCCATCCGCATCGACCTGCCGCTGGAGCACGAGGCGACAGCCTGGCCGCCCGATCGGTCGAGATTGGGACGGCGAAACATGTACCGGGTGCTCGACCGTTTCGGCTGGCGCGAGGACCTCGTCTGAGCCGCCGCTAGCCGATATCGATGTTGGGCGGCAGCTGGGCCAGCGTCACGGTCGCCACCGGAGCCGTCGTGGACCCGAAATAGCGGTAGAGCGGATCCGCCTGCCATCTGCTTGTGCCGACGAAGTAGCCCGCCACCAGGATGGCAACCAGGGCGACCACGGCCAGAACGGGCAACCCCATTTGCTCCAGGCGCGACTTGCCACCGCCTCCCGGTGTGTGCCATAGCGAAGCCAACGTCGGTACGCGGCCGGGCGGCATGGCCAGGGCCAGCCACAATCCCGCCACCAATCCGCCAATGTGGACGAAGTTGTCGACGTTGCCGAAGACGCCCGAGATGCCCAACACGAGGTTCAGGACGATCAGAAAGCCGACCTGCGAGGCAATCGCGCGTGACTGCAGGTCCAGCACCGCACGGTGGTATCGCGTCGCCACTAGAACGATGCCGAACAGCCCGAAGATCGCGCCGGATGCCCCCACAGCCGCGACGGAGTCACCGAAGACATAGCTGGAGATCGAGGCCGCTATCCCCGTCGCGACATAGAAGAAGAGCATCAGTCTGGCGCCGTACATCCGCTCGACGAGCTGCCCGGCATACCACAGGGCGTACATGTTGAAGAGCAGATGGAGGATGTCGTTGGGGTCGTGGACCAGGACGACGCTGAGGAGGCGGTACAGATCCCCGTGGGCGACGAGGATCTTGTTCAACTCGAGCTGCTGCTCCAGCGGCCCGCCCGGGTTGAGCTGGCCGGGCAGCGTCGCCCCACCCTGCATCGCCATCAGCGACGTGACCACCGTGACGCCGATGATCAGGTATGTCATCAGAGACGGCAGCGAGTCGCCCCGGCTGCGGGCGAAGTAGCGGCCCGCGGCTCGCGTATTGCCGGTCTCTTTGGAGAGCCACCCCAGGCGGGAAGCGATCAGCGCCTTGTCCGAGGCGGGGGCGCGCCGCTCGCACTGGCGGTAGGCGTCGAGCGCGCCGCTGAGGTCGCCGCCGCGGACTCGGGCCGCGGCCACCTGGCGCCATGCCCGATACGTCGCCGGTGTGTCGCCCAGAGTCGTCACCCGCTCCCATGCGCCGAGTGCTTCGGCGTCGCGGTCCAGCCGATACAGGGCATTGCCGAGGCCGTAGAGAGCGGCCGCGGAGACGTCCGGATCCGACGCTCCGATCGTCCGGCCGTACAGGGCCAGCGCGTGTTCCGGCTCGCCGGCCTCCAGCAATTCGTCGGCCTGGCGAATCAGGGCGATGGCGGTCGGCCGGTCCAGCGGCCCCGACACGGACGGGTCGAAGCCGGCCGGAACCATAGGCGAGCCGTCGAAACGAAGTCCCTCAGATGCGCGATCCATGGCGGGCACTCTACAGGAATCGAGATGCCCAGCGCAGCGGCCTGCCCGGGCGGAGCGCGGCGTCGCGCCGTCAGTCGGCCACGGCCTCCCATCCCGACACGCGGACCGCCTCGGCGAACGCGGCTGCGGCGTCGGTCCCGGCATCCAGCCCGGCGGCGAAGGCGCCAACTACGCGGCCGAATGAGCCGTCGTCCACGACCGGGGCCTCCAGCAGCGTGGCCTCCTGAGGGAGTGACGGAGGCGTCGCACCGGGCGAAAGGAGCACCACTAGACGTGCCCCGGCGAAGGTCGCGCCCTCGACGACGGCCGCGACGGCCAGTTCGGGGAGTGGCTCAGCGAGCACCACCACCCTGGCCTCGGCCAGGTAGTGCATCGCCAGGGAGATGTCGCCGGCGTCCAGGCCTGGACGGGCCGCCGGATCGGCGGGGAGCAGCTCGACCTCGACCGGTGGCTCTTCGTCGCCGATGTCGCCCGCCAGTGTGGCAGCGGTCAGCTCGTTCTCGGCCAGGTCGTCCGCGGAGTCGAGCTTGGTTGCGGCCGCCACGGCCGAGAGGAGCGGCGTCGGCCGCGCCGGGTCCCGGAGCAGAGCCGCGTGACCGATGCCGAGACGGCCGAGCGCCAGCACGACCGCGTCGCCGGCGCCGTCGTCGCCGACCTTGCCCACGAGTTCGACGGAGCTACCTCTGGCATGCGCGGCAGCCGCCGCCTCGACGGCAAGCCCGCCGGCACTCCCCTCCCCGGCCGCCGATCCCGAGTACGCGGGCAGGCCGATGACCACGATCACTCGTCTTCCCCGTCGCCGCTGCCGGCCTCGCCGCTTTCTTCCGGCAACTCCTCGCGGATAACTTCGAGTTGGCCAAAGCCCGCGGCCTCGAGGTCCCCGGCCACGACGTCCGCGTCGCCGACCAGCACGATGGCGAGCCGCTCGGGGTGGATGTGATCCTGGGCCGCCTTCTGAACGTCGAGCGCAGTGACCCGCTCGATGAGATCGCGGTAGCAGGCCAGCTCATCGTCCGGCAGACCGTTCACGTAGAGACCGCCGATCGCCCCGACCACCGCCCCCGGCGTCTCGAAGCGAAGCGGGAAGACACCGACCATGTAGTCTCGCGCAGCAGCCAGCTCCGCTTCCGTGACAAGCGTGTCGCGCATCCGGCGCAACTCGCTGAGTGCTTCGGAGATGGCCGGCCCCGTCACAGCCGTCTGGACTGCGGTCCGGACGGCGAATGGGCCGGCGCCTCGCCGCATATCGAACCCGGCGCCGACACCGTACGTGTAGCCCTTGTCCTCTCGCAGGTTCAGCTGCAGGCGGGAGTTGAAGAGCCCGCCGAGGATGGCGGCCATGACTTGAACCGCATGGAAGTCCGAAATGCGGCGCGGCAGGCCGACGTGTCCGATTCGAACCTCGGATTGCACCGAGCCCGGCCGGTGGTAGAGCCGCACGATCGTTCGATCGACGGCCGAGTCTGCTACTGGGACCGACAGGGCCGGCTTCGCGGTCGGCTCGCCTGAAACGGCCGATGCGCTGGACTGGCCCGAACCGGCGCTCGCAAGGGAGCCCAGGACTTCTTCGGCCATGCGCGGTACGTCGAGGCCGGTCAGATCGCCGCCGACCACGAGGGCGGACCGCTGCGGCGACAGCAGCGCGCGGTGGATCCCGATCAGCTCATCTCGCGTCAGTCGTTCGACCGTCGATCTGTCACCGGCGGCAAGGCGCCAATACGGCGACTCGGCGGTGTAGATCGATTGCGAGAAGGCGTGCTCCACGCGACGACGCGGCTCGGCCCGCATCTGCAGCAGGTCATTGAGGCGCTCATCGCGCAGTCGCGCGACTTCCTCCGCGGGGAAGGTCGGACGCTCGACGAGCTCGTCGAGCAGTTCCAGAGCGGCCCGCAGGCGCGACGCCGCGACCTCGACGCTGGCCGCGAACGCGTCCCAGCTGGCCTCGGCGTGGAGCGTGGAGCCGAGCCTCTCGGCGGCCTCTATCAGCTCCACACCCGGATAGCGCTCCGTACCCTCGGTCATTGCGCGAGCAGCAAGAATCGTGGCGCCCGCCAGATCGGCCGGCTCGTCGACGGCCCCTCTCTGGAAGATCAGATTGGCCGACACGAGCGGCCGGCCCGGAACGTGGACTGTCAGAACCTGCAGACCGGACGGAAGCACCGTCCGCTCGAACTTCGGAAAGCTGTAGGCGCGGGGCTGACCGGGCGAAGGCCTGGCTGCGAGGATCTCTTCCAGCGTCATGCCGCCGTCTCCTCGTCCTGGCCGGCCGCGGCTTCGGCGGCCGGCACATACGTGATCACGACGCGGTTGTCCGGCCGGAACACCTCGGCGGCCACGGCCTGGATCTCTTCGGGCGTCACGGACAGATACCGCTCGAGCTGGCGGTTGATCATGTCCGGATCGTCCAGCAGCGTCGCAAACATGGCCAGCCGGTCGGCTCGCTCTTCGACCCGTTGAAGAGACTCGAGCTCGTATGTCTCGATCAAGGCTCGCGCGCGCGCCAGCTCGTCGGCCGTCACCGGCTCCCTGCCCAGACGTTCGAGCTCTTCCTCGAAGGCGCGCTCGACGACATCGGGGTCGACTCCGGGCCGGACCGTTGCCTGGCCGGCAGCGATCGAAGCCCCGCCGACGAACCCGAGGGTGAAGAAAGCGACGTCCTGGGCGATCCGTTCTTCGCGCACCAGGCGACGGTACAGCCGGCTGCCTTTCCCGCCCGCCAGGATCTGGGCCGCGACCTCCAGGGCCTCCAGCCGCGGATCGCCGAAACGCGGCGCCCGAAAGCCAAAGTAGTGGCGGGGCAGCGGCACCCGATCTTCGACGATCTCGCGCCGTTCGCCACCGAGGGTGGCCGGCAGGCTCAGGTCGCCGAGTGGTGGGATGGCCGGATTGGCCGCGATCTCACCGAAGTAATGCTCGACCCAGGCCCGCGCCTGTGCGGGATCGACGTCGCCGGCGATCGCCAGGACCGCATTGTTCGGCGGGTAGTACGTCCGGAAGAAACCGGCCACGTCCTCCAGCGATGCCGCGTCCAGATCCTCCATCGACCCGATCGTCGGGTGGTGGTATGGATGCTCCGGCGGGAAGAGGAGCTCCTGGAGCTTGTTCGACCACTGGCCGTAGGGTCGATTGTCGTAGCTGGAGCGCTTCTCGTTCTTGACGACGTCGCGCTGGTTGTCCAGGTTCTCCTGGTTCAGGGCGTCGAGCAGGGTCGCCATCCGGTCCGCTTCCAGCCACAGGGCCAGCTCGAGCTGGTGGCTCGGCATCGTCTCGAAGTAGTTGGTCCGGTCGAGCCAGGTGGTGCCGTTGAGCGTGCCGCCCGCGGCCTGGACCAGGCCCATGTGCTCCGTCTTGGCAACGTGGCGCGACCCCTGGAACATGACGTGCTCGAAAAGGTGAGCGAAGCCGGTCTTGCCCGGAACCTCGTTCTTGGAGCCGACCGCATACCAGATGCAAACCGCCACCACGGGAGCCATATGGTCCTCGGCGATGATCAGCCGTAGCCCATTGACCAATCGCTCGTCGGTGAAGCTGACTGAAGGTGCGGTCATGCGCGAAGACTCCCGGGATTGTCTGCGGTCGTCGATGGGCCACGACGCCGGCCAATGCATTGTAGGGCCCCAGCCCCGGCGAGGGTCCGGCTCGGGTTGCCGGCCCGTGCTGAGCGTCCGGCGCGAGATTGCCGGCCCGCAGCGAGCCTCCGGGCGCGGTGAGCCACACACAGGAAACGTCGCCCCAAAGCAACGGCGTGCGGCCCGTATCGCGGAACCTGGCTTGACTTGGGGACTGCGGCTTGTTAGCTTGTTATCTAACAGGTGTTAGAGGAACTACTAGAAGTGGCAGGTATTCAGAACCCACCGCGAACAGCTGGGGAGCGATCCGTCGGTCTGGTCAGGCCCGGCCTGACCATGACTCAGATGCCGACGGTCGAGCTGGACGCGCGCACGGGCTACGACTTCCTCGTGAGCGGCTGCTCCGATTGCGGCGAGCTCGAGGACTTGCTGCCCGAGGATCGCGGCTGGCTCAAAGACTGTCGAGAAGCCGTCGCGTCCGAGATCGGTCAGACCGAATCCTCGAGGGCTTGCATCGGCTTCGTTTCCGAGATCGGTCGACTGATGGTCGTGCGGCCGGAAATCGAAACCGCACGTCAGGTCGCCTCCGCGGTGGACGAACTCTCCGACGCGGAGCTCCTCGAGTGCCTGTTCGGCGAGTTGATCGAGAGCCAGGAGACGACCGTGTCCGCACGCCAGGCCCTCAACGGCGACACGGAAGCGTACGCCGCGCTGGCCGCCCAGCTGAGGCAATGGAAGGGTTATGTGGTCGTGCCGGAGACCTTGGCCGAACTCGCGCCCGGCGCGCGCCGCGTGCTTGCGGCCTGGCTCCCCCGGTTCGAGCAGGTGGAGGCCCGCGTGGGCCGAATGCTCGCCCGAGACATCGCCGGACGGCGTGTCGACGACGCCGCCGCCAACCCGCTTGGGTTCGTGGAGAAGGCGACAAACGGCATCCGAATGGTCCCGGACCAGAGGACCCGCCGCATCGTGCTGGCGCCGAGCTACTTCGGCCGTCCGTACAACTCGCTGACGAAGGTTGGCGAGACAACCCTCATCTGCTATCCGATCGCCGACTCGGCGCTCGGGGCGGGCGGCAGAACCGCTCCCCCGGTGGCGACGGTCCGACTCTATCGCGCCCTCGGCGACGAGAGCAGGCTGCGGATCCTGCGTCTGCTGGCCGAGCGTGACCGTTATCTCACCGAGCTCGCCGTCGAACTCGACCTGAGCAAGCCGACGGTCAGCCATCACCTGGCCCAGCTTCGGAGCGCCGGCCTCGTGACGATGACCGAGCAAGGCAATCTCACCTACTACACCCTCCGTCGGGACCGGGCTTCTGAGGCAGGTCCGGAGCTGAGCGCCTTTCTGGCGCGCTGACTACCCCGGGAATCCACCGAGCCGTTTGTGAGCGACCTTGTGTTAGACAAACAACTAACTCTCAGCACCAAAAGCCCTAACTAGGAGGGTAGGTTCATGTGGTATCAGCGACCACCCGAAGAGCGTCAGGCTGTTGTGCGAGCGCGGCAGGCGGAGATGCGCGCTGACGCGAGTTACGTGCACCAGACAACCCAGCCCACAGAGTCAAGGAGAGTTGGCCGGGTCAGTGGACTGCAGTTGCATCTGGGCAGACTGCTGATCGTCGTTGGGCGCAGTCTCCGCGAAGAAGAGACGCCCTGTCCCGACCCGATGTCCTAGGTCGCCGCCGCAGAGGGGATTCGTGACTCAGGCCCTGGTTCGGTACATACGGAGCTTCACCGGATTCAGCCGCGACGCCCGGCTGTTCCTGATTACCACAATCGTCTTCGGCGCCGCCCTCAGCCTCTACTGGGCCGACTTCAACCTGTACCTCGGGGCGATTGGCCTCGACCGCTCGACGATGGGCCGGCTGATGTCGGTCTCCATGCTGGCGGGGGTCCTCGTCGCCATTCCCTGTGGTGCGCTATCCGACCGAATCGGCAGGCGCGCGGTGATGGCCGGCGGCATGGCTCTGGTCGCCGTGGCGCTGGTCGCGGTCCTGCCGGGGAATCTACCCCTGCTCTTCGTTGGCATGGCAGCCCTGGGCGCAGGTTCCGTGGCCGTTTCCGTGGTCCAGATCCCTTTCATCGCCGAGCACACCAGGCCGGATCAACGCAACGAGTACTTCGCCACATGGTCCGCCGTGGGCACCATGACGTCCCTCGTGGCCGTTCTGGTGGGCGGAGCAATCGCGACCGAGGTGGCCTCAGCTTTCGGTCTTGGCGGGGGGCAGGCCGCCTATCGGGTGCTGCTGATCGGGATCGCGATACTGGGCGCTCTTTCGCTGGTCACAGTGCTGCCGCTTGCGAACGACCGCCCAGGGCCCGATCGCCCTCGCCAGGCGCACGGCGGCCGATTCGGGATGGTCGTCTCCGATCGCGCACTGTTCGCGCGGTTGCTCTTGCCCGGCTTCATCACGTCGCTGGGAGCCGGCCAGCTCATCCCATTCCTCAACGTCTTCATCCAGGGCAAGTTCGGTCTGGATCTCGAATCGATCAACGCGATTCTGGCGATCACCAGCCTGGGAACGACGTTGGCGATTCTCGCTCAACCCGCCCTGGCGAGACGTTTCGGCCGGATAGGATCGATCGTACTGGTCCAGGCGTCCAGCATCCCGTTCCTGCTGGTGCTCGGCTTCTCTCCTGTCCTCTGGAGCGTGATCATGGCGATGGCCGTACGGAACTCCTTGATGAACGCAGGCAGCCCGATCTTCGACGCGTTTGCCATGGAGCGCGTTTCGGCCGCGGAGCGAGCGACGCTGGCCGCAGGCATGACGCTGCTGTGGTACCTGGGCTGGACGGTCGCCCCTCTCTACTACAGCGTCCTGCAGGCGACTCTCGGCTTCACGGCCGGGTACGCCGTGGACTTCGTCACGATCATCGTTCTCTACACGATCTCCACGTGGTTGCTGTGGCGGTGGTTCCGAGGCGCCGATTGCGCCGCCCGCCAGCCCGATCCATCCGTGTCTACGGCCGTCGACACCGGCCTCGTCGACACGCCGGCCGGCCTGCTTGAGCACGCCTGACAGCGTCCGGGTTTGGCCCAACGCCTGGGTCGGGCGTCCAGATCGGCCAGGGGTCAGGTGTAGTAGAGCGCGAGCATGTCCCAGTTCTCGGCGAGATCGTAGATTGCGATCGCGATGAGAAGCAGGCCGCCCACGAAGTTGATCGCCCGACTGTGGAGCGCGAACCAACGGGTCAGCTCGCGCTGCAGCGCCCCCGAGAGCAGAGAGATCGCGAGCAACGGTACGCCAAACCCGAGCCCGAACCAGAAGAAGATCCACAGCTTGCTCACCGCCTCCCCGAAGGTGAACGAGTAGACGAAGATGGCGACGACCAGCGGCCCGGAGCAGGGCATGGCTATCGGGCCGTACAGCAGCCCGTAAACGTAGGCGTTCAGGGATGGGCGGCGGAGCAGCGGAACCTTTATCTGCGGCAGCCGGTAGAAGGGGTTCCGGTTGAGCAGAAGCAGCACGCCCAGGACCAGGATCGCGACTATGGCGATCGGAATGAGAATCGCGAGCACTCGGCCGATCGAGACGGACAGGGCGGCCATCAGCGCGCCCAGGATCAACATCGCCGTCAAAACGCCGGCCAGCACGAACAACCCGAGGAGGTAGGTCAGCCGGCCACGCCCCGGACCGGCTTGCCCGCTGAGATAGGCCAGGAACCCCGGGTAGAGCGGCAACAGGCAGGGGCTGGTCGTCGCCAGCAGACCGAAGGAGAAGGAGGTCAGCGCGACGTCCATTGGGCCTACTGGGTCAGATAGTCGGCGATTGTCTTCTGGATGCTGATGGCCGATTTGACGCCAAACGGGAGTCCGTAGACGCCGCCGGTCTTGTCGATGAACAGCATTGGCTGAAGCGGTGGATTAATGAACTGCTGGTCGTAGTTCATCTCGAGGAATCGGACGACCTCAGTCGGTGCCACCGCGATGTACCAATCGAACTTGTTCGTCGCGGCGTACTTCTTGAGGATCGTCGAGTCCTCGTTGGGATCGACGTCAAGGCTGACTGTGACCAGGCTGCTGGCGCCCGAACCAAGCATGCCGGGCAACAGCTGGACCTGGCTCATCTCTCCCTGACAGGTGGGGCACCAGGTTGCCATCGTGTCGACGAGGACGACCTTGCCGGAGAAGTCGCTGATCTTGAACGACTTGCCCGTGTTGACATCGGTCATCTGCACGTCGAACCAAGAGGGCACGGTGGGCGCGGGATTGACGGTTGGGGTCGAACCGCCGGAGGCGGCGCCGGCCGGCGAAGAGACGGTCGGTTGCCTCTGGGCGGTGGTCGCGCAGCCCGCGACGATCACGACGCAGGCCAGCAGGCCGGCGGCGCGAGATAGACGCTTGGTTCGGGCGCGCATTGCTTGGTCCTAAACGGTTTCGCCGCGGATCCGGACGCAACGGTCGTCTGATGCCCGGGCAGCGACACCGTCCGACTATGCGAAGACCCTCGAGCGACCTCGAGCCCGATCCTTGTCTAGATAACACCATCGTCGATTGCCCACGCTGGCGGCGTCGAGTGGGCTCGGCCAGCGCAACCGAGAAGCGCGCGCAGTCGGGCGAGTCAGTTATAAGGAGCGGCGTTTCGGAGCTTCGCAAGCAGCCCGGCGATCTTTGCGTCGGGGCCAAGGCGGACGATGTCGCCCAGCGCGGCGTCCGACAGGAGGACCGGGCCGAGCGCCAGCACACGCTCCAGGGCCGCCGTCGCGCGCTTCCGATCTCCCGCCCGAGCCGCGCTCCGCGCCTCCAGGATCGCGCTTCCCGCACCACCGGACCGCCCCAACATCGAGGCCGCGGCCATCGAATCCTCGAACCGGCCTAGCACGTGCAGGCCGACCTGTAGCTTCAGCAGGGCCGGCACTCGGTCGTCACCCGCGTCGCGCCGGAGCGCCCCGAGCAGCTGAGAGATCCGTTTTCCCTCGACGACTCGCGTCACGATTCCGAGCACCGCCAGCGGGTCCGTCTCCGACGCCAGGCGTGACGCGACGGCCGGATCGTCGCGACGCGCGATCATCCCGACCACTTCGGGCAGGAGGGGCGCCGGACGGCGCTCCAATTCGTCGAGGTCCAGCGTCGAATTTGCGCCGGTCACGCGCGGCAACGTCTCCACAAGAGCCTCGCCGAACGCGCGTCGCGACTCCGCCGCAGCCACAGCGGTGGGATGGCGATCCCGCCCCCGCCCCGCATCGCCCTTCCGCTCGCCGCCCGAGTCCAAGCGCGTCTCCGCTCCCACCCCGGCCCAGCTCCCCTTCGTCGGCGCCGCGCCCAGGGCGCGCGGTCCCCTGGGCCCGCCCGATGCAAGCCGCCAGAGCGAGAAATACGGCTCAGGGTTGAAGATCCCGAAGAAGACGATGACGATGGTCAGGTACACAAAGCCGATCACGACCGCGCCGATGGCGATCGCCACGCTGCACAGGCCGACCACGATCAGCCCGGGCGTCCGTCCGCGCTGGCCAATCACGACGACGAATAGGTTCGTCAGAATGTTGCCGCCGTCCAGCCCGGCGATCGGCAGCAGGTTCACGATTCCCCACCACAGGTTGACGAAGATCAGGTCGCTGGCCGCGTCCGTGAGGAGCCCGCTCGTCGGAAGCCAGGGCTTGACCACCATGACCGCGACGGCTACCGGAATCCCGACCAGCGGACCGGCCAGGCTGACAAGGATGGACTTTCGCGGCGGCAGCACGAAGCCCGAGATCGTCAGCCCGCCCATGCCCCACAGCCGTATCTCGGGCTGGATGTTGTACCGGCTCAATGCGAAGGCGTGCCCGAGTTCGTGGATGAGGATCGAGACCGCCACGACCACGACCCATTCGAGGATGCCGACGCCGGGCCGCGACGCCTGCAGGCCGATGAGCAGCGTGATCAGCAGGAAATCGACCCCGATCGTGACCGGGAAGCCGAACAGGTTGAATCGAATGCCGGGGAGCGAAGGCGTCACGAACGAATCCTGGCTGCGGAACCTGACGGTGCGCCGGATTGCGACGCGCCCTCAGGTTAGCCGAGCCAGGGTCCGCTGGACAGGGGCAAGTCCCTACCGGCTCGTCTGGGCGATCTCGCCGCCGCCCCTACGATCTGGCGATGAGCCATATGGTTCCCTGCCAGTAGACGGCGATGCCGCCGTTCGGACCAAGTGCCGCCTGGTCCGGACCTGACTCGCCCCAGTCGGGGCGGCTGACACCGTCGATAGCCAGCTGCGTCCAGACCACACCGTCGGTCGAGGTCCAGACTGCGGGCGAGACCACGCCACCTGCCGTGACGGTTCCGAAGGCCACGGCTCTGGACCCGTCCGCAAGGAAGAATAAGTGCGATTCCGTAATGGCATGCCAATCCCGGCCCGAGGAGGACGCCGCCCAGCCCCTGGTCTGGCTGGAGCCGCCCACCGGAATCGACTCAGCCACGAGAGCATTCGGTCCGGGAGCCACCAGATGCAGCAGCGAGGAAGGGCCGGTAGCGAGGTTCGTCAGATCCAGTGGGGTCCATGAAATCAGGTCCGGGGAAAACCACGCCGCCGCCTGATTCCCCACCCGACCCGCGGCGACGTAGCCGCCAGTCACTCGCAGAAGCTGGGTGACCATACCGCCGGCCGCGATTGCGGCGCCGGAAATGGGTTGGGCCCGCCAGACGGCGCCGTCGGAAGACGTCCACACAGTTTTCGTTGCGGTGCTCGACCCGGCCAGGTCGCCCCCCACCGCAACGTACCCGTCCGAATCGCCCAGCACTGCCGTCACAATGGCCTTTCCGAATGCGGACGTATCGAGCGCCGCCTTCCAGGTCAGACCATCGCTCGAGGTCCATATCCCCACCGGCCCCGGCTTGCCGAGATCGATCAAAGCCGGGCCGGCCGGTCCTGTAATGAATGCCGGAGTCAAGGAGCCGATCGACCCGGGCGACAAGAGCCAGGCGTACGGCGGAGTGCCCTCCTGCCAGCTGCGGCCATCTCGCGACGCGTAGAGGCCGAGGGTGTACTGACCGCCGGCCTCCGGGATCAGCGACGTGGCCACGTATCCGCCGCTCCACCCATAGATCTCGTCGAAACTGAGGTTGGCGACGTCGACGGCCTGCCAGCGGTAGCCCGCGGCAGCCATGCTCGCGCCGGCCGAAGTCGGGGTCGCGCTGCCCGGCGCGGGGCTTGCGACGCCAGGCGCCACAACCTCGTGGAGCTGGAAGGCGAGCGGCCCGTTGCGCAGAACCGTGGCCAGCAGCATCGCCTGCGAACTCGTGAAGTCGCCCGAGAACTGTCCCTGACCGGCCGTGATCGGCTCCTTGATGAAGGGGGCGACGACGACCTTGCCGTCGACGACCAGGGCCATGTAGTCCCCGACGTGGGCCGAACTGAATGTGGCCAGCTTGTCCGTGCCGTCGGGGTTCAGCGCGAACGACACTGCCCACGTGCCGGAGCTCGAGTCCGTCCTTACCTGGTCGCGCAGGAGATCCGCATCGGGGATCAACGCCGGCAGGGTCGGGTCTGTCGCATCGCCGACCGAGGGCAACGCCTTCGGGCCGGCGATCTGGTTGCCGGACGCGTCGACGTTGCCGTACTGGTCGGCGGGAAGGGCCACGATCTCGAAGACGCCGCGGTGGCCCATCAGGTAGCCGACGGAATCCCGATCGACAGGCCCGGAAATGTCCAACTGGATCGAAGCGCCGGCCGCCAGCGTGAAGTTGCTGATCCCGGCTGCCTGAAGCCGCGCCGCGATCACGTCGGTCAGTTGCGTTTCCTCCGCCTTCGTGGGCAGGCGCCCGCCGGTGGGATCGACCGAGTACGTAAGCTTCACTTCCTCGGGAACCGGGGTCTGGGCAGATGATGCGCTGGGTGCGTGTACCGGGCCGCCACGAAGACCGAGCGGCGCGACGGCCACGGCCAGAATCGCCACGGCCACGACGGCAACGGCCAGGCCGCCCAGCCCGTACGCGCGAGTCTGGAACCGGATCGGCGAGCGGCGCCGGCCGGCGGCCGATTGGGATCTCCAGGCGGGAGTGGCGGGCAGGAGAGGCTCGACGCCGGACAAGCGGGCTCGGATGCCGGTCAGGATCTGCTCATCGGAAGGTTCGGGCATCTGTACGTTCTTCGGGTCATGCTCGTTCATCGCCATATCTCCGGATTGCGGCGCAGCGTCGCGCAGGCGCGGGCCACGAGCGAGCGAACGCCCGAGGCGGACAGACCCAGGATCTCGCCGATCGACTCGTCATCGAGGTCGCGCTGGTAGCGCAGTACCAGCGCCTCGCGCTGGCGGCCGGGAAGCTCGCGGGCGAAGCGATCGAACCACATCCAGAACTCGGTCCGGCCGGTGTCCGCCTCGACCGACGGCTCGTGGGATGGATGGAGGCCGGCCAGCGGCAGCCACGACAGCAATCTGCGGCGGCGCGTCTTGTCGATCACCAGGCGGCGCGTGATCAAGAGCAGCCACGGCAGCGCCTGGCCGCCGGGCCCGTGGCCTGAGCACCAGGCCGCGTAGGCCCGCTGGAACGCCTCGCCCGTCACGTCCTCGGCGTCTTCGGGGCTGCGCAGCATCAGCAATGCGTAGCGGTAGACGTCTCTGTAGCGCTGCTGATACAGCGCCTCGAAACTCGCGCCCGCCCCCTCGACGTCAACGAAGGGGCGAACGCTTCCAACGCGCTCCAGCAACTCTTCGGTCCCTCTCTCGACTGTCACGATTGCCATCATGACCTGATTGACGAAGCAGGGGGCCGTTTCGTCCCGCGGCGCGAGGAGAAGGGTCGAGAGGCGGCGACCGTCCGGCGGCGGTCCCCTATCCGGCCGAAACCACTCCGGGCACGCCCCGCGGCAAGCCGGGGTTCGGGACCCACTCGCCGAGCGAGCGGACCTCCGCCAGACGCGTGACCAGGTCAGGGTCCAGCGCCTCGGCGGCGGCCACGGCCGTCTCGATGGCAGTCAGGCAGAGGATCCCTTCGGCAGTGGCGGCCAGGCGTATCTCCGCCGCGTCGCGAACCGGACCGGACCTGGGCGACGGCGTGTTGACGACGAGCCGCACCGAGCCGCCGGAGATTAGGTCCAGGATGGACGGCTGGCCCGTCGCGGGCTTCTCGTCCATCTTGGCCACGACCTGGGATTCGTGGCCGAGGCTCGCCAGCTCCGCCGCCGTGCCGGCCGTGGCGGCGAAGCGGTAGCCGGCACGGGCCAGGGCCCGTGCCACGCGCGGCAGTTCTCTCTTGTCGCGTTCAGCGACGGATATCAGGGCCAGCGCCCCGTCCGCTCCCGGACGCGGCGGGATCAGCGCCGCGCCCTGCATGGCCTTGGCCAGGGCCACGCGCGGGTCGGTATGGATGGCGATGACCTCGCCCGTGGATTGCATGCCCGGGCCGACGGACGGGTCCACGCCTCGGAGCTTGGCCGTGGAGAATGCCGGCGCCTTGACCGCAACCAGGGGCGGCGGCGCCAGCAGCCCATTCCCCCACCCCATCTCGCGCAGCGTCTCCCCGAGAGCGATCCGGACGGCGAGCTTGACCATAGGCACGCCGGTGACCTTGCTCATGAACGGCACCGTTCGGCTGGCCCGCGGGTTCACCTCGATCAGATACACGCCGTCGTCGCGGACGATGAACTGGGCATTGACCAGACCGTGCACGTTCAGCGCCCGAACGATTCGGTCCATCGCGGCGACGACAAGCTCCTGGTCGGCGGCCGAAACCGTCTGTGGCGGGAACATTCCGACCGAGTCGCCCGAATGTACGCCGGCTCTCTCAATGTGCTCGAGCAGGCCCGGGATCAGGACCGTCTCGCCGTCCGCGATCGCATCGACGTCCACCTCTATGCCTTCGAGGTAGCGGTCGATCCGAACCGGCCGATCCGGGTCGACGACGGTCGCGCGCGCCAGCTGCTCGACGAGATCCGACGGCGAATACGAGAAGTCGATGGCGAGACCGCCGATGACGAACGACGGTCGAACGATGACTGGGTAGCCGATTCGGTCGGCCAGCGCGAGCGCCTCCTCGATCGATCGGGCCATTCCACCTTCGGGCTGCGGGATGCCGACCGCCTCGACCAGGTTTGCGAAGCGGATTCGGTCCTCCGCCTGGTCGATCGTTTCCAGGTTTGCGCCTAGCAGCGGGATTCCGGCGGCGGCGAGCGATTCGGCCAGATTGAGCGGCGTCTGGCCGCCGAATTGGACGAACGCCCCGAGGAGCGGCCGGCCTGCCGGCGACTCGGCCTCCACGACCGAACGGACACTCTCCGGATCGAGCGGCTCGAAGTACAGGCGGGACGACGCATCGAAGTCGGTCGAAACCGTCTCCGGGTTGGAATTGATCATGACCGCCTGCCAGCCCCGTGAGCGCAGTTCGGCCGCGGCATGGACCGCGCAGTAGTCGAATTCGATCCCTTGCCCTATCCGGACCGGCCCGGAGCCGATGACCAGCGCCGCGGGCCGCTCCACGGGCGGCAGCTCCGGAGCCGATCCCGAAGCGGCATACGTGGCGTAGAAGTACGGCGTCTCAGCGGCGAATTCCGCGGCGCACGTGTCCACCATGGCGTAGCCCGGCACGAGGCCCAACTCCATGCGAGCCAATCGGATCGCCTCGGCCGTCACGCCGGCCCCGGCCATCTGCGCCAGTTCGCGATCCCCGAAACCGGCGCGCTTCACTGTCGCCAGGAGAGTGGCCGCCTCATCGTCCCGTGGCGCCGCGATGCGCGCCCCCATCCGCCGGACCTCGCGCTCCAGCGCGATCGCCCGCTCGAATTCCCACAGGAACCAGGCGGAGATGCCGGTCACGCCCCGGATCCGCTCCGCGGGCATTCCCCGCCGCAGCAGGGCCAGGATCCGCCACAGCCGCGAGTCGGACGGCGCGAGGAAGCGCTTGAGCACGATGGGGTATGCGGCGCGCTCGGCGTGGGCACGGGCCTCGCACAGCAGCCCGCCGCCGTCGACGGTCACGAACGGCTGCGCCACGGCCGGCTCCATCAGGTAATCGAGCGTGGCCTGCCAGCCGGCGTTCTCGGCCAGAAAACCGGCGCCCGCCTGTTCGAGCGCGCGCAACGCCTTGTTCAGCGCCGAGCCGAAGGTTCGGTCGATCGCCATCACTTCGCCGGTCGCCTTCATCTGGCTGCCGAGCGTTCGATCGGCCGCGGGGAACTTGTCGAACGGGAAGCGCGGCAACTTGACGACCACGTAGTCGAGCGCCGGCTCAAAGGCGGCCACCGTCGTGCCGGTCACGACGTTCGGGATCTCGGCCAGCCTCCGGCCAGCGGCGATCTGTGCCGCGACACGCGCGATCGGATAGCCGGTCGCCTTGGACGCGAGCGCGGACGATCGGCTGACGCGCGGGTTGACCTCGATGACGGCGTATTCGGTGTAGTCGGGCGAGAGCGCGAACTGGACGTTGCAGCCGCCCTCGACGCCGAGCGCGCGGATGATCGAGAGGGCGGCGCTCCGCAGGCGCTGGTGAACCGGGTCCGGCAGCGTCTGGACCGGCGCGACCACGATCGAGTCGCCGGTGTGGACCCCGAGCGGGTCGACGTTCTCCATCGAGCAGACGGCAATGCAGGTGTCGTCCGCGTCGCGCATGACCTCGTATTCGATCTCCTGCCAGCCCACCAGGCAGCGCTCGATCATGACCTGGTGGATCGGGCTCAGGCGCAGTCCGGTCCGCGTGCGCTCCCAGTAGGCAGCCTCCGTTTCCACGATGCCGCCACCGGTCCCGCCCATCGTGAAAGCGGGCCGGATGATCGCCGGCAGGCCGATCTTCTCGAACGCGATGTGGGCGGCGGCGTCGCGCTCCTCGTCGGTGTCGCCTTCGACGATCCAGCTCGGCGCGTACGGCTGGCCGATCCGGTCGAGCAGGTCGCGGAACTTCTCGCGGTCCTCGGCCATCTCGATCGCTTCGAGCGGCGTGCCGATCAGCCGGACGTTG
>Ga0182021_10002575_pt1 | contig 21176 bp, 28 predicted proteins | sample 612E3MmetaG_FD_120493 | JGI IMG/M metagenome (GOLD analysis project Ga0182021, IMG submission 120493) | Permafrost microbial communities from Stordalen Mire, Sweden - 612E3M metaG (Illumina Assembly) | ecosystem: Environmental > Terrestrial > Soil > Wetlands > Permafrost | place: Sweden... | reverse complement strand
CTAAACGCCATCAGCCTATTCATTAGACCGATACTAAAAATTGTAAGCATAGAAGACACACGAGAAATACGCTTACCCCACCAAAACTGGGAAATGATGGTTACAAGGCAAGGCTTAGGCACAGGGGCAGGTGCAGTAGGGGAAGCAGGAATTGGCAGCATCAGTATGTTCGATCTATTACGCGCCGCTCTAAGACAAAGGCCAGATTTTATTATTGTAGGTGAAATTCGAGGAGAAGAAGCATACGCTCTATTCCAAGCCATGGCAACAGGACACTTAGGCTTAACAACAATTCACGCTGAACACGTACAAGGTGTTCTCCACCGACTAACAACAAAACCCATGAATATACCTCAAACCCAAGTTGAAAACCTAAACGCCATCTCAATAGTACGAAGACTTGTCGTAAATAACGTCTCCTTAAGGCGAACAATAAGTGTATCTGAAATGGTGGGTTGGGACAAGGAAAAGAACGACTTCAAAATTCAGGACATATTTAAATGGGATGTAGAAAAGGACGTCTTCGTTAAGGTAGGAAGGAGTCCGTTATTGGATAGAATCGCAACCCAATGGGGATACTCACAGGAAGAAATAGATCAAGAATTGCAGATGAGACAAACAATTCTTGAGTACATGGTAAGGAAACACATACGATCATATGAAGAAGTGTCAAAATTAGTGTTAGATTACTTCTCTGACCCACAACAAATATACCGAAAAGCAAAAGTGAGCTAAAAATGAAGTTCGAGCCTTGGGCCATAGCATTCCATCTTCTTAACAAGAAATTAACAAAAGTGTATCCGCAGTTCCAAGAGCTCCATATTCAACTCAAAAAAGGCGGCGTATTGATTGCATTCAAAGCATATATTGCCTTCATGGTCTTCACTTCAATGATTGTTTTTGGAGTTTCCATCCCTATATCATTTATTGTCTTGCCTCTTTTGTTCGGTTTTCCATTTTTGTCAGTAATGAATTTCTCATTTACATTAGTTATTGCTGTTTCAGCGGCATTGATTACCTTATTAGTAATGTATATTTATCCTGGCTTGAAAGCAAGTGGCAGAAAAGCACCGATTGACAAAAATCTGCCGTACATAACCAACTTTTTAACGCTTCTTTCAAGCTCAAATGTTCCACCAAGTATTATTTTCGAGTCAATGGCCAAGATCGATTCTCTCAAAGAAGTACGACTGGAATTCAGCAATATTATCCGAGATATAGGACTTTTTGGTAATGATCTCATGAGTTCAATCGTAGCGAATGCCAAATTAACTCCAAATGACACCCTTGGCGAAATTCTCGAAGGATACGTTGCAACGGTGAGAACTGGCGGAAACCCAACAGAATATCTAAAGATTACTACAGAAAACGTAACCAAAGAACGAATGGGCAAACTAGATATGATGTTAGAATCACTGTCAGCAATGGCCGAAATCTACATTATGATGTTAGTCGCTGCACCATTACTTTTCATAGTCCTTTTCGTCACGCTAGGAATGATAGGGAGCAGCTCAATGGCAGGAATGAGCATGTCAACGATTCTTTATTTAATGACATATTTGGGAATTCCCATATTGGGCGCAATAATGATGGTTATAATGTCAACATTCGAGAAGTGATCATGAACACATGAGAATAACCAAAAAAACTCTAAAAAAACTGTCGATAATTTCGGTAGTCGCAGCGGTCGTTTTCTTTGTCGGCGCTCTATTTTTCTATTTACTGTCGCCAACGTTAGATTTCATGTTGGTGATCGCTATGGCGATAGGCGTAACTCCTCCAAGCATAGCAACTATGATCCACAATAGATGGAGAATCAAAATTGAGAAGGCAACCCCAGACTTTCTAAGAGACTTAGCCACTGCATCAAGAACAGGTATACCTCTACAAGTAGCTTTAGAACATGCCTCAAAACGAGATTATAGTGCACTTACACATGAACTAAAAATATTGGTTGCCCACATGAGCTGGGGGATGAATTTTAATGAAGCTCTAATGGAATTTAGTGATAGAATAGAATTACCCTTAATCAAAAAAGCAACAGTGCTGATAAATGAAGCAGGGAAACATGGAGGAGATTTATCAAACATCTTTGACTCAACAGCAAAATACCTTGACAACATGAACCAATGGGCTGAAAAAAGGAGACAACAAACCACACCTTACGTTTTGATATTTTATTTCTCAGTTTTCATGTTCTTATTCATTATTATCGTTATTTCAAATATGATGTTTGCTCCCCTAGCTCATTCTGCAGCAGGCTCGGTATCTTTTATTAAGCCAATAATATCTCAAGCACAGTCGAGTCGACTGTTTCTTCATGCTGCTTTAATAGAATCGTTTTTCGGAGGATTGATTGCCGGAAAAATCAACGAAGACTCATTTGCCGATGGTCTAAAACATGTAGCGGTTTTGTCCGTAGTGTCTGGAATAGCATTCTATTTGTTCCTTCACTAAACAAAATAATATAAGCATAATATCAAATGATAATGAGATAATAAGGGCGCTGAAATTAATGAAGAGAGCACAAGAACAAAAAATAGATATAAGAAAACCAGCGGAGCGACCACTTAACGCTTCTGACAAAAAAGGATTAGTTAATTCTTTAGACGTTGAAGATAAAATAGAACTCGAGAGAAGAGAGGCGTACATGTAGCCTCAAACAAGAGACCTTCTTAGAAAGCTACTTCAAGAAGGCGATAAAAAAGAATTAATTCCCGTTTATACCCCAGGCATTGGATTTGTTTACCAAATAACTTGCAGCAGCTCCGGTAAAACCGAAACAGACCAGCTCTCAAGAGATTGCTTAGAAAACCTCGTTGAACTAGATATACTTCACAAGAGCTTTTATGATTCGGCATCAGTATGTCCAAACTGCAATTCAACAATCATGACCCTACATAATCGATGTCCAAAATGCAAAAGCCATAATGTTGACAAAACAAGCTTAACCGAACACATTCCGTGTGGATATATTGATCAAAGAGACAAATACATAGATGATCGCTGTCCAAAATGTGGAGAACCTCTTATTGAAGGTCAGTACAAAAACATGGGCCGCTGGTATGTGTGCCAAGAATGCGGCGAAAAATTTGAAAACCCCGAATTTGACCTAATCTGCCGTAACTGTAACAAAAACTTCACGATAAAAGAAGCGAAAATAGTTGAAATGCCAAAGTTTTCGCTAAACTTAACAAGAAAGAAGGAAATACGACAAAACGTTGCCAGTCTTGAAAACATTAGAAATATCTTAGGTGATTTGGATTTTAGAGTTGAAATTCCTGGTTTGGCGATTGGTCAAAAAAGTGGTATGCAACATCACTTTAGTTTAATAGCTAAAAAAGAAGTGAAGGGACAGGAAATCATCATAGCCCTAGATCACGCTGTGAGCGAATCAGAAGTTCAAACTTCACCATTAATATTGTACATTTATAAGACTTCAGAATTGAAAGTTGATATACCCATCTTTATAGCCATGCCAAAATTGAATGAAAATGCGAAGAAGATAGCTCAAGGACATGAGATTCTGATAATTGAGGGATCAACTGACGAAGAAGAAGAGATGGAAAAAATTAAGGTTGAAATTGAAGAGAAAGTAAACCAAATAGCTGATAAAATAATAGCTGCTGCCGAACCAATGCCGGATCAAGCAGAAACAAAACAAGAACAAAAATCCTTCTTTGGCAAACTAATAGGAAAGAAATAGTCAAATAGAACTTTTCAATGTGAGAAAAAACTGTGAGTTCTCACTTTCAGAAGTTATTTTGGTTTAAAAATATAATCAACGATGCTGTGGTTCAAACAAAAGACTTGAGAATTGAAAAATTATGAAAAGTAAAAGCTATTTTTTTGGTTTTTTCAAGAATTGTTTGTGTTGCAGATCAAATAGTGATTTCTTTAACTCGGCTTTCGATAAATTCTGCTACTTTGTGTTCACTGTAAGTCTTTTCTTCTTCTTGAAGTCTCAGTTGTTCTTTCACTAAATCAAGAAGTTTTTCAACGTTTACAGGTTTAATTAGAAAAGCGTCGGCATTTTTGTTTAGCGCTGTGATTGCATTTTGCATTGATGGATAACCAGTTACCATTATTTTGCGTGTTCGTGGAACATTGTCTTTTATTAGTTTGAGCAATTCAACGCCTTCCATGTCGGGCAATCGAATATCCAAAAGTGCAATATTGTAGTTATTTTCTTGAGTCATTTCAATAGCTTCATTTCCCGTCGTAGCTAAGTCTACTTTGTATCCTTCATCTTCAAGTATTGTTTTCATTGTTTTTCTTATGCTCTCATCGTCGTCTACTAATATTATTCTAGCTTGTTTTTCCATTATTCATTCACCTATTATTTTTATTACCTTGAAACTTTTACTCTAATTCATGTCTCATCATGATATCTCTAGCATGAACTGAAATAATTTTCGCGTACTCTTTGGACATAATCTGTAAATGACATGTCCTCGATTATCCACCTAGACAGAGGCCACTCACACCCTTGAATTTCGATGTTAACTTTTATTTTTGAATGAAGATTTTTCATGAATTTAATTTCGAGACGGCTTGCACCTAAACCAAAAATCTTGTGCATAATACCTGTGAATTCATCGATTTGATCAGGGATTTTATTCTTCGTGATATTGAAATTGTTCTCTAACTGAAAATATACTGTGTTTTTAACTGGTTCTCCTAAAGATGTTAATGCATCATCAATCGATTCAATTAGATATTCATTAAACTTTTTTTGGGCCGAAATTTCACTTGTAGTTTGATCTAATAATTTATCGTCTTGTTTTTCTGAATCAAACAAGTTTATTTCTAGCAAATCCGTCTTTTGGATTGATAGTGAATTTACATTTGATAAATTATTAATGCCTGTTTGACTTCCCACTTCTTTTTTTGTGAAGACGGTTGGTTTTGGCATATTATTTTCCTTCATGTCCTTTTTCAATTTCCATTGCTTCAAAGCATTAAGCAACTATCGTTAAAATAATAGGTGTCATGTATATAAATATTTAATACACAATACTTAATACGGAATAAAGATCTAAAATTCAGACAATAGATCCATTATCCAAACTTCAAACTCCAACGTGTATTCCATCTAAAGAATAACCTGCGAGCACACCCATAGTAAGAGGTTTAGACCTACTGCTCAGAATTGATTATTAATTCTGCTCCTTTTTCAATCACTTGAAGAACTAAAATAACAGATCTTCCCATTTTGGATTGATGATTCAAGATCAAATTGTCTATCCAAAATTCTCAAATAACAAAATTTGAAATATCCCTTTAATTAAGGTAAAGAGAAACATGACTTGTTCAAGCATAGAAATCTAAGAACAACTATCTAATGGAACGTCTAACTTCAGGCGTCATAAATAAGGAGAAAGAAAAGTCATGAAAAAATCTAAAAACTGTAACCGTAATAATTCTCATATGTTTAGCTTTTTCCGCCTTTAGCGGAACAATAGTCATGGTCCAAGCATGCTCATCAGTTTCAAAGCTGGTTATTTCATCTGGAGCCTCCCAAGTTTTGCAGGCAGGTGCTGTTTCAAATCAGATTACCGTTCAGTTGCAAGATGCATCTGGAGGTTCTGTTGACGCCGATTCAAATGTTGCCGTGAATTTGGTCACAAGTGCATCTTCAAGTGGGCATTTTTACTCTGATAAGAACGGTCAAAATCAAGTTTCAGTGTTAACAATTAAGCAGGGACAAAACTCAGTTAGCTTCTTTTATAAAGATAAGGCAGTCGGCAACCCGACACTTGTGGCGTCTTCGTAATCTTTGACCTTAGCAACACTCAATTTTCAATAAATTCTGCTAGTCCGACTCCATCACCTACTTCTTCTCCAAGTCCATCTCTCTCGCCCACCCCTTCGCCGACCCCATCTATTTCCCCAACTCCCACACCTATGCCCAGTTCTTCACCAGATCCAAGTCAACCACCTTCTTCTCCAACTCCAAGCCCCAGTCCGTCGCCTACTTCCTCTGTATCTCCAACTTCAACCCCCTCAAGTTCACCAACTCCGACCCCTTCACCAACTTCCTCACTGACTCCAAGTCCTAGTCCATCCCCCACAACCATGCCAACCCCTAGTACATCACCCACAACTAATTCTCCAAATCCAACTCAGTCACCGACCTCCTCGCTTACTTCCTTACTAACTTCAAATCAGCCAGCATCTTCAACCTATAAGATAACCTTTCTTAGCTCTCGTGGTTTTCCAACCGCCTCAGCAAATGTCAAATCAGGTGATAGCTTCATAGTTCAAGTTTCAAGTCCTGTTGGGAATGCAACCCACAGATGGATTTACACTGGTTTTAGCATCGATGGTGGGAAAGAAATTATGGGTGTAATTTACACATTTTCAAATGTTCAGCTGTCCATACAATTACTTTCAACTGGTAAGAGCAATACTACCTTACCGTATTTTCTAAATATGGATCAACAGGCGGAGGCGGATGGTACAATTCAGGTTCAACTGCACACTTCACTGTAACATCAAAAGACACAGCAGAAAATGGAACTCAAGTCTCATTCGTTGATTGGAATGGAATGGGTACAGGTGCATATAATGGCCCAGAAACTTTACCATCTGTAATCATGAACAACCCAATTAAGGAAACAGCCAACTGGGACAATATACACAACAAGCTTAGCTACAACGAGTTTATACACAGTAGCAGAAGCCTCATTGATCCTGTTTGCCCTGCTAATCCTGATGTCATTCTTGTTAGCGTGGCGAACAGGACGAAGAAAGTTACAAACTATAATGCCCATCCAGAACACAAAGAAATAAACAAATTTTTTCTATTTTTTTATTTAGTACGTTGAGAGTTGAAACTAATTTGTATCAAACGGTACTATCCCAAGTTTCCCACCAAATTTCTCAAGAAAATTTCAACATACCGAAATTACTTCAAAAAACGATTCTGCCCTAAAAATTCTACTTCACCAATAATAATTGATGCAACCACTCTGATCCAAGGTAACTTTCAACCGCAATATAGCTAAACTCTATTCACAATCGCAGAATTCTTCATAATCTTCTTTGTTGATATTTCTACCATTTTCACTATGGTTGGCTTAACCCCAGAAGAAGAAAAAAGTCGCAAGCAACAAAGCTGATCCCTCACAAACAAGCGCAGCCTAAAAAACTTCCTTTCTTTTTCATTTACTAATTTTTTAATATATCAAAAATTGGATTGTTTTTCGGCTTGAAATAAACGTATTATATATGCTGATACAAGATGTAGTCAATAAAGGGGGCTAAGAATGGAAGCGCAATACCAAACCAAGGAAAACATCGTTATTGAACTTGAAAAACTATGCGGCAACTCGAACGTAAACGCAAAGCGCATTGATATGGCAAAACCAAAATCGTTCATAGTCACAAAAAAACGGCCTATAAAACATCCCGAGATTCCGGAATTGAGTAATTATGTTGATCCTCAGTTCTGAAGTTTTATAAGCACTCGCAATAATGTTAAGCAATCCATAGTATGCAAAGTATGAAATGTCAAATCTTAAGACAGAAAGGAGCAAAGAGTGTGAACTGCATCAAATGCGACGGTGAAGTCGTTTATCCTGAAGGGTTAAATGGTGAGAAAATCTGCAGCAAATGCGGATTAGTTGTAGATGATACTCCTTCTTTCAAGGGTTATAATCAATGGACGCCTGAATGGTATTCGAATTGGAGCGAAGCAGACTCAGAAACGCTTAAAGAATGGTTAACAAATTTAAGATCAGTTTCCTGCCAACTGAACCTACCAAATTATCCATATCGGGAAGAGGCAGCGAGAACAATAAGAACACAAAATCACATAATTTTTAAATCTCAAAAACTTTCAAAAAACAAAAGAGCAACAATTGCTGCCTTAATGCATATAGTTCTTAAAGAATACGATAAAATGCGACCCATTAAGGAAATAAGCAAAGAACTCAGCCTTGATAGTAAAGCTGTTATGAAACAGGCGTGGCTTCTCAACAAAACCTTAATTGCAAAGAAAGAGCGAGGCAGAATTCAACACAAAACAGCAATAGACTACTTACACGAGTATGCTGGAAAAATGACTTCAAATCGAGAACTGATTCTTGAAGCAGAAAAAACATTGCAAATAATAAGAAGATCTGGAGGAAATCCAATCGGCATAGCTGCAGGAGCTTTTTATTATGTTTGCAAGAAACAAACAAGAATTTCTAAAGAGAAAATCGGTTCGACGTTTGGGATCTCTGCAAGAACTGTTTATTCCAATGAATCAAAAATCAGGAGATTAATTGATGCTTCGGTTTCTGTACATACCTCTACTCCTTTGATGTTAGTCTGCAACGAGAGAAAGAAACTGTTTTTCTAAACACTTGTCTGCATTTATTTAGTTTTCTCAATGCTGGGGTTCAAGAAAAAGGACGTTTATTCTTTTTCTTAGTTTATAAGACAACTTTGTCAATTAAGGCTTGGATGTAAGGTTTCACATGGTTACCGAAATTGATGAACTGCACAGACGCGTTGATAAGATTGAAAAGCAGAGTTACCAAGAGGTCTTAACTCTTGTTGAAATATTATCAAATGCCACATTTTTCGGAGAGTTAAAAAAATCAAATTGCGAATACGCGAAAGATGGGCAATGCAGCTTTTTCATATTACGAAACAAAGAGAAAAATAAAGTTCCAATTGCCACCGAATGTCGAATTAACGAGTGCAATGAACCAAACCCACATTTTCATATAGAAACATCGAATATTACCTGCACTCTTTGCCAAAGAATGAGCTTTGCAAAAGAAAAAGGCATTCTGACACCATCTTCAAAAACAAACAAATCTCAAAATGAAGTTAATCAAAATATTTTAAAGAAACCGAGGAAACAAAAATGATAAAAAAAATCCTAGCAATAGCCGTAACTTTACTAATTCTAACATCAACATTTGTTATATTTGACCTAAATGCTTCCTCTGCATCAACATCTGGGCCCTCTAAACTCTTTATTTATACAGGTCCAACCAGTGTGCTTGCAGATAATAATACGTACAGCTGTGTTTTTGTTCAATTGCAAGACTCTGTTGGACAACCATCTAGAGCGTTACAAGATACAGCGGTTAGCTTGTTCTCCTCTCTTACAAACATAGGGGCCATAGATCCATCAATAATTATTCACAAGGGAGATACTTATGCGTCAGCAAACTTCAACACGACGTTTAGCCCAGGAACCACAACAATTTCAGCCTCATCAACGGGCTATGCAACCGTGCAAGCGATTATGACTACTATTGGTCCAATACCGTCTCAAATTGCTGTTTACGGATTTCCATCCACTCTTCCAGCAGACGGTAACAAGTATAACGCAATAATGGTGCAACTGCAAGATTCAAGTGGTTCCCCTGCAAGAGCTCCACAAGGAGGAGTGCAAGTTACATTATCATGTTCTGATACCAGCGTGGGAACAGTGGATCCTGTTGTCTCAATTCTTGAAGGTCAAACTTCAGCAACCGCAAATTTCACAACAACAACTAAAGCAAACACCGAAACGAATCCAAAACCAGAATCAGCAATCATTACAGCAGTACCGCAAGGTTACACTTCAAAACAGGTAACAATAACTACAACACCAATCGCTTCAGATTCGAACCAACTTAGAATCTTTTTAGGACCGACGCAAGTTCTAGCTGACCAAAATTCCTACCCACAAATAGCTATTGAACTACAAAATGGCTCAGGCTATGTTGCCTTATCCCAAGCGGACATTGCAGTAACGGTAGCATCTAATGATCAGAACGTAGGAAAAATTGATCCTCAAGTTACGATTCCACAATTACAAAGCTACGCGTTAGCTACCTTTAATTCAACATACAAGGCGGGCACTACAACTATAACTGCAGTAGCTACTAATCTTCTCAGAGACCAGCAAACCATTACAACAACGGGTTTTGTACCTTCAAAGCTAGCCGTTTACTGTGTGCCATCAAGCCTACCGTCAGATAATGGTGCTTATCAAGCTATTATCGTTCAACTCCAAGATTCACTGGGCAGACCTGCGAAGGACCCACAGAGTGACGTTAGCGTCACGCTATCATCGTCACAACCAATAGTAGGAGTTGTCAGCTCAACTCTTACAATTCCCTTTGGCAAAACACAAGCAACTGGAACGCTAACAGTAACAAACGCTCCCGGCGCAAATACTGTTACTGCTCTTTCTTCGGGTTACATTACGGGTCAAGCACAAATAACAACTTATCTCATCGATTACTCACCTCTACAAATAACAGTAACAGCTAATCCGAACAGCGTAAACAACGGATATACTTGCACAATCTTAGCTTATGTAACTGCAAATGCAGCTCCAGTAACGGGAGCGACAATAACTTTTGCGTCAAATAATGGCGGAACATTCACCTCAACTATGGAACAAGGAAACGGCTACTATAATACCAGCTTTACAGCTCCAAGCTTCTCCATTTCTACAAACTGCACTCTTACGGCAAGCGGCTCAAAAACAGGCTACCTTAACGCCCAAGGAACAACACAAGTAACGGTTACACCCGCGCCAGCTCCAACTCCAACACCCACACCAGTTCCAACTGCAACTCCAACACCGACCCCAATCCCAACAGTCACACCAACATCAACTCCAACGCCTACACCAGTAGCAACTCCAACACCAACTCCAGCCCCAATCACCGCAGGAACATTAGCCTTCATAGTCAAAGATGCACAAGGAAATCCTTTGAGCGGCGCAATTGTGTCGTCAACCACCCAACCAGCAGGCATGTCTACGTTATTTAACGTAACAGACGCAACGGGTAACGTTGCTTTCCAGAATGCAAATGCAGGGACATACATATTCAGAATAGTTAAGGATGGATACCCAACACAAAACGAAACACTTGACTACAACGTTCAGACACCCACACTTAGCATAGCACTCACCGGAAGCTCTAACGGTAACAGTTCAAGCAACAACTTAGTCATAATCATCATTGTAATTGTGATAGCGGTTGCTGCAGCAGCTGTGGGAAGTCTTTTGATAGTAAAACGCAGGAAATCACCAAACATCAAGAAACTGCAAGAACTCAAGAAACAAATGAAATCAAAATTCGAAACCTAAAAACTACATTTTTTCTTTTTGTTTCACTTAAAGAACTAGTGGTATCAGAGATCGCAATGCCCATTTACTGGATCTTTTGTACCATTTAAAAACATAGATTCCTATTTTATTATATAGCTAAGTCTTACAGGAAAAGAAATTATTATACAATTTCTAAACGTAAAATTAGTGAGACAAAAAATAAGAAGTTGTTAAGATGAAATTTAATTTACCTAACAACTAATAGTTCGCTTTTTGACAAAACCGCTATTTTAATAGCATCATCAACCGCATTTTTAGGATGGCTTTCATTCTTGTTTATGATTTCTTTATAGGAAATGAAATAATTTAACAGTCTGACTGCTTCTTCATTTTCGAATACCGCCTTCAATTCTTGCATTCTTAGCGTTTCTCCTTTCTGGGGATACCCTACTATCTCCAGAGAGCATAAAGCATTTCATAATATGCGCATATATTGCTCACTAGTCAAATCAGGCATATGACGTCTAAACAAACAAAACTAGTTTTCAAAAACAAAAAAAACAGCCCTCCAGAATAAACATGAAACAGTTAAGAAATAACAAACCAGAAAGACCTGCACTCAAATTTTAAAGGTAAAACTGTAAAACAACGAAAGAAGAATCTAGTCCCAACTAGATCTGCTAAACGAGCACGACATTGCTCAGACTATTCGTAAAGCTCACAGGGACAACTTCCCTGTCTATACTTGAGTGCGAGACAACTATTTTTGAATCTGCAATTAAGATCGGCGCTCTCAGGCTCAAGTCGTGCGGTCGAGTAGATGTCTACTTGATGTTCCAACGAATTCTTCTTGCTGTATTCGTCAAGATCCACATTTAATTTGCTAAGAAATGTTGGAATCTTGTTGCCTTCTGTCACCTACCTACTCCTTTCCTAAATTTAATTAAGCATTTTCAAAATATAAGACTTTCTGCTTGCCTGCTTAGGTCACAAACATCCAATCTTAATTTTATTCATTAGAAACAGCTAAGGCTTTAGCTAAAACTCCGACTTCCTCGCCACGAATAGTATTTTTGATAATTGCGACAAAAAATTATTAAAAACCCCGAAATAACCATAAAAAACATTAAAAATTACTCAATATAGATTCTGAATTCATAAGTGACTTATATATTCACAGTAATACTTGGTGCTAAGAATTAAAAAGGAGAACCAAAATGACTCAATCAATAGGAAAAGAAAGAAAGCGTCTGAAAGTTAAGATGGCTGAGACTTTAAACGGCCAAATCAAACCGCTTTCTTCAGAAAGGCAAGAAATATTGCTCGATGACCTCGTCACAGCGCTAGAAAACAGACTCGAAGTACTGAGCCACGCACAATTAAATCTGCATTGCTTTGCAAATGTTGGAGTGAAAGTACCGAATGCGACGATCAAAGCTTGAAATGTACCTTGACATACTCGACGTGTTAGCTTTCAAAGGACCACTAAAACTAACACACATAATGTACAAATCAAACGTCAACTGCAACGTCTTAAAATCGCAACTAGATTTCCTGGTAAAGAGTTGTTTAGTTGAAGAGAGAATACTCAGAAAAGAAAGAGTTGTCTACGCTATTACGCCAAAAGGCATGTCAACACTGAAGGCATTCAATCTGGTGAAACAAATATTTCCTGATGAAGAAAAAGAAGTCAGGCAAGTACCTCTTCTATACTAAACCCCATTTCACTTTTTATTGTAAATCAAAACCCAAATTCTCGAGTTTCTTTTAATTTTTTGTTTCTATATTCTCCGACAAGCTACTGCCTATTTTTCGAGTTATTTTTTAAAACGAATCGAGCTTTTAGACAAATCTAAAATGACTTTGATTCTACGTAACGTTCTTTGGTCTTTGAATTTTGGCCGACATTAAATTGCAGATTTTCATCTGCTGATTGACCATTATTTGTTTCGATCAGTCTGCATATTGATCTCAGTGAGCCGGTGGTATAACTGAGCAGAGATTTGCCCTCTGATGTCAGTGTGTAGATTTTTTTTGGTCGATCTCCATTCATGTTCCATTGGCATTTTACGAACGTCTTTTTTTCCATCGTGTTCAGCAAGGGGTATATTGTGCTTGCTCCAAAACTTACACCGTAGGATTTGCGAATAGTTAGAATTAGCTCGTAGCCGTGCATTGGTTGTGTGTCGAGCAATTGGAGAATTATTAGGTCTAATAGTCCTTTGGTGAGTTTTGTTTGAATATTTTTGTGTACTGTGTTCATCTTTTTTTTCTCCTGTATTTTTGTTGTACAGCTATACAATATGTCCTTTTTCAGACCTATTGTCACATGACTCTCAATAAATAAGAAAGCGCCATATAAAAGCTCCGACATACCGCATACATACCAAAGCGCAACAAAAAAGCATCTTCACCCAAAAAAAGCTAGAAAGATACATAAAAAACCACTAAAACACACTCAGAAATGCCTGCGAGAAACAACAAAAGAAACTGTACAACACAAATACATACAAAAACAAATTAGAAAGAATTAGAGACTTTCAACATGCTCTCTTAACGAAACTGCATAAGCCTCAAAATTCAAACCTGAACTATTCGCCTCAAAACAGAACGAAGGAACACTCTGCCTCAAAGTCTTGATGATTTCAAGTTCCAGAAGTGATGCACCTGCACCAAAAATCTGTTCAAGCCCATCAGTAAAATCACCTATTCTGTCAGGTATTTCTTCTTTACTTAAGTTGTATTTGCGGTTTAGGAAAGAAAAGAACGCCTGTTTGACGCCCTTTCCCAATATTGAGACAGTGTGATCCAGTGCTTCAAGAAAAAGTTCATCAAACTGCGAAGATTCAAGGTACAAATTTATTTTTGGTAAGTTTTCAGTTTGTGTTCGATTCACTTTATCTGCCCTCTTACTGTTGGTCTGCTATACTTTACTACAGATTGTCTTAAATGTATTAAGACTTAATATATCGATTACTTTATTTCATGATATATTCTGAAAATCGATATATACAAAAAAGACATAAAACCACCAACAAATGATCATAATTAAGTTACGATATATTGCCGAAAACGAAATATCCCTTTTTAAGCTAAACCCAACCTAAAGTTGATTTGAGGAGCAAAGGAGAAGGCTTCTTACGGGAAAAGAGGGAGCGAACCTTAACTTCCCCTCTCTAACGTCAAAAAATAAAAATCTCCCTCTAACCCGTTAGATTTGGGCTGAAATTATTCTTAATTTTCTTTTGTTAGAAGGATAAATCTAATAGTGCCAAATAATTCAAAAAAAACATCTCAACCTGCAAGCAACTTGGCTTTAGATTAAGAAAGCAACCAAAACCCAAAAAATTGTCCGCAGTTTGATTTAAGGAAATCTCATTTATTCAGGTTAACGTCTATCTCTTTTTTCTTGGACAAAAAATCCTTCGGTGAAACGATACCTTCGAACACTAGGTAAGCAAGCTCAGCTAACTCAAGGTAAATTGCATTCAACTCCACTGCATTAACCTCCAATCTCCAAGCTAAACAACCAACCGCCCTATTAAGAATTTAACTCTTGAAAATCAAAATGCACCCTTTAGCAATAGAACCTAACATTCTCAGCGAATAATTACCCGTTGTTGTTGGTAGGCAACAATCACACAGTAATATTAGACCAAAAGAGAATATCTAATTAGCGCCTGCAAGTCAAGCGTGCACAAGGATTTTTATTGTATGGGAAGTTGGAGTTTGCCTACTCTTTCCATTCATAACGTTTGGAAAATAATCAAAATCCTAATGGTAATTCAGGTTTTTAACGCAGTCATGGATCTTTTGCCTGGCTGAGTCATGGGTATTTAGTTTCCGGTTGGACACTAGCCACGTTAACCGTTTTCTACACGGTTACCCTTTTGACAATAAAGGTGGCTCAGGAAAGACTTTCAAAAGCCCCTGAACAATAGCGAACAGTTAGCACAATTGACTTGCTTTAGGATTTTTCAGTGAATTTTGCCAGTTGCTTTTTTGACAATCCTTCGCCAGGTGTCGCATCAAGTCTTTTTTCAACCTTTCCCTTTTTGAACAGAAGCACAGTTGGGTAATAGTCAATTGAGTATTTTTCGCAGAGGTCTGGTTTGTCATCGATTACGACGCTTAAACATTCTTGGGGATTGGATTTTGCATATGTGGTAAATATTGGTAGAAACATCCGGGAAAATGGGCACCATGAAGCATAGAAGAGAACATATGTCTTGTCTTTGCCTCGCAAAGTACCTTCAATATTCTCGTCAGTTTTGCCTTTCTTTTCGCTGGGTGTTTTTTCGTTTCTTTTACTCATTTTTGCACTTCCCTATCTTCTTCTGGATAATGACTACTGTCACAAAAAGGTTTGTTGGTTGATTTTCCACATCTGCAAATAGTCACGCGTTTTCTAACTTCGTAGAGTTTTCCATCTGCAGAATATATTGGGATTCCGCCGCGAACCCAAAATGGGCCGTTTGTGCCTGTAGCTGGATCATCAATTGCGCCAATCGACTTCTCTAATGCGGGCTCAATTGTTGCTCCAGTAGATTTGTCTACCACAACAAGCCTGCCTGAAGGACAATCACAGCTATTATCGATTACGTTTTTCTTAGCATTGGGGTCATCTGTTTTGTGAATTGCATCCCAAATATCCCCTCCTCGATGACAGAATCGAGCAGATGCACAAAGGATCTCGGCATCCTTCAACTTCAAAGCTGGACCATCAATTTCCTTCGCCATTTTATCAAATGGTTGATTGTCACTTGCTTCAGTTCCATCAAAATTCACTTTTATGTGAGTGCCATCGCAAAATGGCTTATTACTTGACTGTCCACATCGGCAAAGAGCGTAGTTTTCAGAGGTTTTCAGTTTTTCTCCGATAACCCATTTCGCAGGGGTTGCGCTGTTATCACATTGTATTGTCATCGGCATTAACGGAATTCTGCCAAAAACTAGATACGGACCATTCTTCGCAACTCTTATGTAACAGCCTTCTTTTGCACCTAAATCCTTTGACAAACCAGCACCTTCACCCTAACTGAATAAAAACCAAAGTAATAAATTTAATTTGACAGTGAACTACGCTAAGAGGAAATTAACCCGTCTTTTGATTGAATCTTTTATTTAACAATTAGGGTTTCGTACTGCAAAACCATTTCTTCTATCAGAGGGTTGCTTTGGTGGCTGTCTAGTTTTCCTAATTTCCAGTTGCTTGGCCAAGCATTTGTCAATTCAAATTTTAAGATGTCATTGCATTTTCGGTCCATAAGCGTGGCATTTTCTCTGATCATCCGTTGAAATTTTCTTAAACTGTTTACATAAATCACAATAATTACAACTATTGTTTACATTGCATTAATTTTAATGCAGTTATGTTTATATATAGCCTGACTACCTAAACAAACGTTAAATTGACTTGGGATGTGAGATTGCTTGGGCTTCAAACAAGAAAAAAGCCCACCGAAAAAACTGGACAGCGTTGATCTGCAAATTATCCGAGCATTGGAAGAAGACTCGCGAGTAAGCCTGCGCAAATTAGCCCACAGGATTGGATTAACCCCAAATATTTTGCATCATCGCATCAAAAATTTAGAAAGCGAAAGCGTAATTCTAGGTTACATGCCGATTGTTGATGCCTCAAAAATGGGTTACGCCTTAACCGCCATAATCATGATTCAAGTTGAAGGCGGCCACATGATTGAAGTAGAAAACGAAATAGCAAAAGAAAGCAACGTCCTGTCAGTTTACGACATAACTGGAGAATACGACGCAGTCATATTCGCAAAATTCCGCGACAACCCAAGCCTAAACAGCTTCTTGAAAAAACTGCTCACTGACCGTTTCATCAAGAGAACCACAACCCTGGTGGCACTTAACGCCATAAAAGAATTCAGCAAAATAATTTAGTTTATAAAATGAAATGCAAATTTTAATAGTTTCACCCGTACTCTACATTTCAAATTAGACGAGGATGTTGGGTTTGAAGAGCCTTAAGGGTATCTGGGTTGTAGGCGAAAAAAACATTTTTAGCCAGTTTACTCAAATTTTTACAATCGCCGTAGAAACCAACTCAATTGTTTCAAGCATGTTCAAAACTGGCTACAAAGAAAAAGAGTTAACCCAGTCACTGCACGCAGTTCAGACGCTTGAAAAAAAATCCGATGAAATAGCCTTCAAAATAAGCGAAGACATAACCAGTGGCGCTATTAGCCCTAATATAATCGACAACCTTCTTGAATGTGTCCAAACAGCCGACGACATAGTTGACACATACTACTACATCAGCAGAGAACTTGATCGAATGGCGAGAGCATACTCAGCAGGCTTCCAAGAACACCATGCAGACTGGGATTCTGTATATGAAAATATGCTTGCTCTTGCGGAAAAATCACTATTAAAAGTCAAGCAAGCTCTTTCCTCAGCAAATATTGCAGAAATTTTGGGTATAAGAAAAGAAATTGAAGACATTGAAGAACAGGGTGATGATATAAAGGATCAAGGGTTTGATCGACTTTATAGTATAGCGCCACAGTTGCATTTTTTAGAATTTTATCATTATCAGGAGCTTTTGCATAAATGTGACGACGTTCTTGATTCTTGCGAAGACCTCTCCGACCTAATAGTTTCAATAGTTACTTCCATTCTTAAGTGATCTTATTCATGCTGTGGCTTTCAATTGTTGTTTTTGTGTTGACTTTCTTTGCGGTAATGTTGGTTTCAGGCAATAACCTGTCAGCCTGTGTTGGTCCAGCGATAGGCTCAAGAATCGTAAGCAAACGATTCGGTATGTTTCTGGGTGCTGTCGGTTTTTCATTTGGACTCGTTATCCAAGGGGCCGGGATGACTAAAACCGTGAATATATTGTTGCCAAATGCAACTTTACAGTTTCAAGCTGAAGCTTTGTTTGTGGCAATTATAATTTTTGTGGTCGCTGACTTAATTCGGGCGCCGATGCCTGTGAGCATGTCGCTTGTCGGTGTCTTTGCTGGGTTATCGATTGCAACTGGCGTATTTAGCAATGGGCTTTATGTGGCTGAGATCGTGGCAATGTGGGTTGCTGCGCCTCTAATCGCAATAGCTTTTTCATTTTACCTTATCAGGGCGATTAATAGGACTCCGCCGAAAAATATTTGGAGAAGATTACAAGCTTACAAGATTTTGCTTATTGTTTTAGCATTTTCCACTTCATATGTTCTGGGGGCAAATACTATAGGGTTGATAGTTGCTACGGGCGGATTTAACTTTGCAAGCATAATAGGGGCAATCGTTGCAATATTTATCGGAGCTTTCTTTTTGAGTGCTGGAGAGATTCGCAGGGTTTCTCAAGAGTTCTTTTTGATGCGGTATCCAAACGCGATGAGTACGCTTTTGACTTCAACTGTTCTTGTAGAGGCAGCCACAATTTTTAACATTCCATTATCCAACACTCAAGCTTTATCTTCAGCGGTTTTAGGCGCTGGTATTTCTTACAAATCCAAGTTTGTTTCACTCAAACCATTCTTGGTGACAGTTTTGAGTTGGGTAATCGCACCACTGTTGAGTTTCACGGTAGGTTTAATTTTGGGCCTTGTTTAAATTATTAATGGGTCAAAAGTTTGTTGATGACTACTCAAACGGTTTTATATGTTCATGTTAAAGCGTTATTATTGAAAATTCTTTCATTAATTCATAAGAGTTATGAACAATTATTAACTATATTTATATTTAGCTGAACACATCAATTCGTAAATTAAGATTGGTGTTAATATTGAAAAAAATGTCAAAAATCACACGAAACATCGAAGAACTGATCATATTAGACGCCAAAGGACAACCACACAGCATCTTCCAAAAAAGAATCTCGGGGGCAAACTAAATGGCAACTAACCAACAAAACGCACCCGCAACTGAGATGAAGAAAACCCTTAGCCTCTCAGGACTAACCATCAACGCCATGGCATTAATCGCCCCAGGCGCATTTCTCTGGCTCACTTTCCAATTACAAGCTGCTCAGATAGACCCTTCAGGAGTCTCCACAGCACCAGACATATGGACTGGTCTAGCCTTAGCATTGATTCTGTCTTTCTTGACCGCCGCATGCTACTCATGGCTATCCCGCCGTTACCCAGACGCAGGCGCAGGCAGCTCATACTACTTTGCACAACGTGCTTTGCTTGACCGAGGCAGCAGCAACAAAACCGCAAGAACCGCAAAGTTCTACGTTGGCTGGCTTTCACACCTATACTATTGGGTCTATCCAGGTGTCATGGTCGGAATGATGGGCTTCTTCATAACATACATTCTGTCAACTGTCGGAATCGTAATAACTCCGCTAACTGAAGTTGCAATCGTAATTGCATTCGCTGTTCTGGTAGGTTTCATAGCTTTCCGAGGAATCAACGGTTCCACAAGAACCAACCTCATAATCAACATTGCACAACTTGCCATGCTAGTCGGCGTAACAGGTCTGGCGCTTGCATATCGCTTCATAAACCCTGATCATTTGACGTATGTATTCTCAAACCCTGCTGGTCCATTAATTCCAAGCAGTGCAAGCCACATGCTCTTTCAAGCAACTATTGCCATATTGGTCCTAGTAGGCTTCGAATCCGTAACTGCATTCACAGGTGAAGCGAAAAACCCAAAAGATGTACCAAAAGCCATTATGCTCTCACTCGTTATTCAAGGCGCATTTGCCTATCTGCTAGGATTCTATGGAGTTCAAGCGTGGATGAACTCACATTACGGATTTGCAGCGGCAGCAGCTTCCAACTCTCCCATAGGCGATATGATAATTCAATCGGTTAACGGATTGTTTGGTGGTGGCGGCTTTATCGTAATGATTGTCGTAGCTGCAGTCGTCGCAACCGCAATACTTGGCACTACACTATCATGCATGAACACAGGCGTAAGAGTAACATATGCTATTAGTCGCGATACCGAAGTTCCAGAACCACTCGGAAAACTAAACCCAAGATACGGCACTCCCGCAATCGGCGTATGGATAATGACAATCGTCACAGCTGCAATAGGTGCCTTCGGTGTCTTGTCACTAACAAACCTTACCGCTATAACACTACTATCCAACTTTGGCACATTCCTACTATACGGAATAACTTGCATAATAGCAATCTATGCTTTGGCAAAAGAAAAACGCTCAATCCTCACGAAATACATCGTCCCCATTGCAGGCTTTGCAGCTAACGTTGTCATGCTAATCACATTAGTCTGGCTCGGTGTAATAGGTGGAGGAGCAACACAAACAGCAGCATTCATAGCGATAGTGGTAGCAGCAATTTGGATGGTAGTGGGAGTAGGATACTTCTGGCTGAACTCAAAAAGCAGAGAATCCCGCATCTTACCCTTCCCAGGCGGCAAAACGAAATAAAAAATAACAGAAAAACAGGACTGCGTAGGAGTTCATAAGTTTGAAAATAACTACACAACAAAACCAAATTTCCATTTTTTTTAAGATTCAGGCAAAACTAGTCCAAAATTTACTTGAAATTGTGAACAAATCACAACCAACCTTATATAATACTGCCAATATGACTAACGGAAGGCGAAAGGAACCTCAAAAATGCAGTACTTTGGAAAAGAGTTTCAGCAGTTTGATGAACAAAGCAAAATTTACCGGTCGGCTTTCTTTCTTGACAACTTTTGATTTAAGGAGAAATTGATTTGAGCCGATTTACAGCAACAGTTAACATTTTCGTTGAATTAACCCAAATGAATAGTGTCGTAACAGCATTATCAAAGCTTAAAGACATAGAAGAAATCTATGAAGTTGCAGGCGAATACGACATCGTCACCCTGGTATCTACTTCTACACTTGAAGAATTTCGTGATATTTTGCAGAAGCAAATCATGAAAATAAAAGGCGTAAAAAGCACGATAACCACTATATTATTGCATCCGCATAAAGGTCATAGATGTTGCCACCACGGAAAAACCGCTGTAACATCAACCACTTAGTTGGAGATAGGAGCAATAACGAGTAAAAATGTTATCTGGAGTTTCGGATTAATTGATCGATGCAGTTCAAGCGCTTTCAGTCATTCTTATTCTTGGAGTAACCATACTTTTAGCTTGGCTAATAGCACCATATATTACTGGAGTCTTTAAGCGAAAAACAAGTCGT
>Ga0182021_10002574_pt1 | contig 21181 bp, 20 predicted proteins | sample 612E3MmetaG_FD_120493 | JGI IMG/M metagenome (GOLD analysis project Ga0182021, IMG submission 120493) | Permafrost microbial communities from Stordalen Mire, Sweden - 612E3M metaG (Illumina Assembly) | ecosystem: Environmental > Terrestrial > Soil > Wetlands > Permafrost | place: Sweden... | reverse complement strand
GTCGCCGCCAAAATTATCAACTTACCGGGGTTTGAAGGGAAGACGATTGTCGGATTTGAAAATCACGGGGGGCGGACGACGCTCGGACCTAAAATGAAGCCGCTTGCGAAAGTGATCAAGGGTTACGGTAATAATGGCGAAGATGGGTACGAAGGCGCGGTGTATAAAAATTCGGTGGGATCGTATTTTCACGGACCGCTCCTGCCTAAAAACCCGATGATCGCCGACTGGCTTATTGGGAAGGCGTTGGAGATGAAATATGACAAACATGTAACACTGAGATCTCTTGATGACACCCTTGCAACCCGCGCCCGCGAAGTAATCCTTCACAAGATCTGACGCTCACCTATGATTGATCCAACCGATTCAATAATTGAGGTGTATGACACAATCGCCGATGCGTATGTGGCGAAGTATGGGGAAGATTCCACCGATAAGTCGCACGTTAATTTGCTATTAAAAAAACTTCCGTATAAAGCCGAAATACTGGACGCCGGCTGTGGTGCAGGACAAAACGCATATCATATGGCCAAAAAGGGATTCCGGGTGACCGGCGTTGATTTATCAAGGAATATGCTTGCCATTGCAAAGAATCATTATTCAAACTGCACATTTGTTTATATGGATATTCGCAGGCTCCAGTTCCCGCCTAATAAATTTAATGGGATCCTCTCCTCGTATTCTCTTATTCATATATCTGACACAAAGGTTTCGGGAGTATTGTCGGATTTTTACCGAATACTGAAATCCGGAGGCTGGGTTGCGATATTCGCTCAGCAGGGAAAGCCTGATCATTATGTAGACGAGCCGTTTGCGCCGGGTAAGAAAACATTTTTCAATTTCTTTACCAAGAAACGGATCACAGAGAAACTTAAAGAGGTCGGATTTTCGTCAATCACCATACAGTCAGAGCACTGTGACGATAAGTACAATATGTCGGATACGAATCTGTATATATTTGCGAAGAAATAACGTTATCCAACAGTAGCACCCACGAAGTCGATTTTTTTGTAGACTTTCCGTATCTCATCCCAGAATTTCTGCGACAGGTTCTGTGAGAATGCGCCGTATGCGCCCGAGTTCATGTTGCCGCAGAGTTTTCGCTCGTATTCGCGGATTACATCAACCACTTCGCGTCCGATATCGTTGAATTTTGCCTGGTTGAGCTCGGGGTTAAGGACGTATGCATCATGTATTCCCTTGAATGTATCAAACAGCTCCTGATTGTCCGCAATCATCTGTTCATAAAATTTTTGATACTGTCTCATACAATTAGCGTACGAAATATCACGCATTTACGCAAGAGTGGCGTATAATACCCCATATGACCGATAACGAAGTTGCGAAATTGCAGAAAGAAGTAAGCCTCTTATATCGTGTCGCGCAAACGGTCCATAGTCTGGAACTTAAGGACGTCCTCAGGGAGATCGTTTCCGTCGTCATTGAGGTATCCCATGCGGATTCCGTCTTAATTTACGTTCTTGATCCAAAAAAATCAGAACTCATTCTCCGTGCCTCCAAGAATCCTCATGCGGCCTTACTTCAAAATATTACGATGAAAATGGGCGAGGGGATAACGGGATGGGTTGCCCGTCAAAAGCAGCCGGTTGCAATTGCAGAGGGCGCCTCGAAGGACTCGCGATTTAAATATTTCAGAAATTTACCTGAGGATACCTATGAGGCATTTTTATCAGTGCCTATTATAACGAAACGCGGAGTTGTCGGCGTCATCAACATCCAGCATAAAGCGCCCCATGCCCATTCTCAGATGGAGATAAATCTATTAACAGCCGTAGGAAAACTGGTCGGCGGAGCTGTTGAAAACGCGCTTCTTATTGAAGAGACACTATCTCTTAAAGAGTCGTTGGAACTGCGGAAACTCGTTGAAAAGGCCAAAGGAATTCTCATGAAACGGAAAGGACTCTCCGAGGAAGCAGCATATAAAGTTTTGCAGAAAAAAAGCATGGACCTGCGGAAGTCGCTCAAAGAGATGGCCGACGCCATCATCATCGCTGAACAATTGAGCGTTACCCATTAATCCCATAAAATCGAGTGTTGACATTATGAGTTATTTTTTTTAGGATAGATATAATATCCTCAACGACGAGGGTTACATATAGGGAGACAACGATGTCCCGCCAAGTGGCGGGATTTTTAGTGGTTAGTTCGTAAGTCGAGTCATCGAGACGAATGAACTAACCACAATCCAGCAACGCTGGAGTCATATAAAAACATTTAAAAGGGGGTTTCTATGGCAAAAGATGAAGTGAAAGAATTACTTGCGAAAGCAAAAAAAGACAAAGTAGCATTTGTGGATCTACAGTTTAACGACTTCATGGGCAACGTCAAAAGTTCGACCATCCCTATTTATAACCTGGAGGGGGCTCTCACAAGCGGCGTCTGGATAGACGGATCTTCAATCGAGGGCTTTGCACGTATCCACGAGTCGGATATGTATTTGGTACCGGACGTCTCGACTTATGCACTTCTTCCATGGCGCAATGAAGTAGCCACCGGTAGAGTCGCGAGGCTTATCTGTGACGTCTATACGCCGAACCACGAGCCGTTTGAGGGTGATCCGAGAAATATATTAAAGAGGGTTCTTGCCGAAGCCAAGAAAATGGGTCTCGACTACTACACCGGCCCTGAGTGTGAATTTTTCCTGCTTCCGAAAAATGAGGACGGCACTATCCGACGCGAATCGCGCGGAAATGGGTATTACTTCACCCTTATCATGGATGAGGCATACACCATAAAGAGGAAGATTATGGAAGGTTTAGACAGCATGGGGATAGTTTCCGAAACCAGTACCCATGAGGTTGCCGATAACCAGCATGAGATTGATATCCGCTACGGTGAGGCCCTGAAAACCGCGGACAACACGGTGACTCTCAAAATGGCAGCCCGCTTTATAGCCTACCAGCACGGGTGGCACGCGACATTCATGCCCAAACCGTTTTACGGCATAAACGGCAGCGGCATGCATACCCACCAGAGTCTGTGGATTGGGTCTAAAAACGCCATGTACGACCCCAAGGATGCTTACGGATTGTCGCAGGTGGCATATCAGTTTTTAGCGGGACAATTAAAGTACGCGAAAGAATTGGCCGGAGTATTTGCGCCGATTGTCAATTCGTACAAACGGTTAACTCCGGGCTTTGAAGCGCCGGCGTACGTATCATGGGCGAGAATTAACAGGTCAGCTCTCATCCGTGTCCCCAAGATTTCCAAAGGAACGGAAAACAAAGCGACACGCTTTGAGATACGCTGTCCTGATCCGTCGGCAAGCCCATATCTCACCTTCGCAGTTTTGCTTAAGGCCGGGCTTGAGGGCATAAAACGGAAAATGAAAGCGCCCGCGCCGGTTGAGGAAAACCTGTTTGAGTTTGACGATGCGAAGCTAGCCAAACACTACATCACCAAACTCCCTGCGAGTCTGGGCGAGGCACTTACCGAAATAGAGAAAGGCACAATTGTCCGCTCAACATTCGGTGAATATACGTGGAAGCGGTATCTGGAAGCCAAAGGCGAGGAATGGAACAGCTTTAGGCGTTGGGTGACGGACTGGGAACTGTCGCGGTATCTCGTCGACATGTAACGTTGGGTATATAATATGTTCTAATGGCAACGAAATTCACAACAGACGATGTGACGCATATCGCGTCCCTCGCGAACATTCCCGTCACGGACGGGGAGAAGAAGAGCCTCGCCGATGGGTTTACCAAAACAATCGGCGTTGTCGAGGAACTGAACAAACTCGACGTTTCCGTCGTTACTGCTGTCCATATGACGGGGCTATCAAACGTGCTTCGCGAGGATGAGGTTGATAAGAAGCGCATGTTTACCCAAGAGCAAGCCCTCGCCAATGCGCCCAATACCCATAACGGCTATTTTGTTGTAGACCAGCTCATCGAACAGGATGACTAAGACTCCCTATGAAAAAATTGAACACGCTTACACTTGCGTCTGCCGTTAAAAAACTCAAATCCAAAGAGATTTCCCATAAGGAGCTTTATGCTGATGTGTCGGAGGCGATTGCCGGCAAAAATAAAGAGCTTAATGCGTACCTCGCTCTCAATACTGAAGCGGTTAGTCAAGCTGAGAAACTATTGGATACGCCGCTTGCGGGTGTGCCGGTTGCGGTCAAAGATAATTTTCTGACGGTTGGGTTGGAAACCACGGCATCCTCGAATGTTCTCAGAGGCTTCAACCCGCCGTACGAATCGACCGTCACGTCACGGCTTAAGAAGGCAGGTGGCGTGGTCGTTGGCAAAACCAACATGGATGCTTGGGCGCATGGCAGCAGTACCGAAACCTCTGATTTCGGCCCGACAAAAAATCCGAATAATTTAGCTCACGTGCCCGGAGGTTCATCCGGTGGAAGCGCAGCAGCTGTTGCCGCTAACATGTGCATCACGGCATTGGGAAGCGAAACCGCAGGCTCTATCCGCATCCCATCCGCATGGTGCGGGACGGTGGGGTTGAAGCCCACCTATGGCCGCGTGCCCCGCACGGGGGTTGTGGCAATGGGAAGCTCCCTGGATTCACCGGGCCCCATGACTAAAACGGTCGAGGATGCGGCAATACTTCTATCTGTCATCGCAGGGAAAGATCCGTATGACGCAACGACCGGAGAATTGCCGGTGCCCGATTACGCCTCAAATCTCAAAAAAGGAGTGAAGGGACTGAAGATCGGCATCTGCTACATGGACCACCCGCAGTTGAAAGGTACACAAACCGAGAAATCCGTTGAAGAAGCGGGAAAACTGTTTGAAAAGAATGGTGCAACAGTAGAGAAGGTTGCCCTTTCAGATCAATTAGAAGACAACACCATACTCAATCCCGATTATGCAGTCGGCGTCTATACCGTCGTCCAACGGAGCGAAGTTAGTAGCAACTTAGCCCGCTATGACGGCATCCGTTACGGTCATAATAGAAGCACGTTCGGTGCGGAAGCCAAACGGAGGATTATGCTTGGCACCTTTACGTTGTCGAAGGGTTATGCGGATAAATACTACGTTTTGGCGGAAAAAGTACGCAATCTCTACATAAAAAACTTTGCCCAGCTGTTTTCAAAATATGATCTGCTCATTTCTACCGCAACACCCGGTCCGGCACTCAAATTCGGTGAGAGCGAAGGGAATCCTCTTTTTGGAGAGCTTACTGACTTACTCAACGAGCCCAGTTCATTATCCGGACTCACGGGCATAAGTGTCCCATGCTATTGGGATAAAAAAACGGGACTTCCCTTAGGACTTTCCATCATGGCAAATCACTGGCAGGAGGAAACGGTACTTCGGGCTGCATATCTCTATGAACAGGAAACGGACTTCAATCCGTGGACGAAGGAGGCGCATGAGTGAGTGGGAGCCGGTTGTCGGGATGGAGATACATGTAGAGCTTAAGACCAAAAGCAAAATGTTCTGCGGATGCAAAAACGACCCGTTCCACGCGCCCAAGCCCAACATCTATACGTGTCCGGTCTGTCTCGGGATGCCGGGTGGACTCCCTGTGCCGAATAAAAAAGCAGTCGAGTGGACGATCATGCTCGGGCTTGCTTTGGGGTGCGAAATCCCGCTTCACAGCAAATTCGACAGGAAAAACTATTTCTATCCCGACTTGGCAAAGGGCTATCAAATTTCACAATACGATGAGCCGTTCTGTGTGAATGGCCGCGTCCACCTTCCCTCGGGCGACGTACGCATCCACCGCGTGCATCTGGAAGAGGACACGGGTAAGTTGCTTCATAAAACCGTCAACGGCAAAAAAGTATCACTCATCGACTTTAACCGCTGCGGCGTACCGCTTATGGAAATTGTAACGGAGGCTGATATCCATTCAGCTGAGCAGGCACGGGAATTCTTAAAGAAACTCTACCAGATTATCCGGTATCTCGACGTTTCCGATGCAGATATGGAAAAAGGCACGATGCGCCTGGAGCCCAATATTTCGGTCCGTCCTGTCGGTGACACGCACCTTCCGGCCTACAAAGTGGAAGTGAAAAACATCAACTCTTTTGCATTCGTCAAAAAAGCAATTGAGTACGAAACCGAGCGTCACATTACCTTCCTGGAAAAAGGCGAAAAGCCGCCTCAAGAGACACGCGGATGGAACGAGGATAAAGGCGTTTCGTTCCCACAACGATCTAAGGAAAACGCCGAGGATTACCGCTATTTCCCGGACCCTGATATACCTCCTATCGTGTGGGAACAAGGATATATTGATGGTTTAAAGAAACAACTCCCTAAACTACCAGATGATAAATTCCAGGAGTTTGTAACTATGGGTTTTCCAACTTCATATGCAAGTTTATCATCGGTATCCCCAAGTTCAGTTGTTTTCGTAGAAACTGCTTACAATCTTACCGTTAAGAAAGACCCAACGATAAATCCAAAAACATTTGGAGATTGGTTATTTAATCGTCCAATAGATATTGAAACCGCTAATCCAAATAAAATTGCGGAGGAGTTAATTCAGTCTAGAAAAGTTGTTTCTATACCGGATGAGGAAATCCAAAAGGCAATTTCAGACGTCCTTGCCGCCAATCCCAAAGCCGTCGCTGATTTCAAAGCGGGCAAGGAACAAGTCAAAATGTTTCTCTTCGGCAACGTGCTTAAAACCCTAAAAGGGAAAGGCGATAAAAAGAAGGTAATGGAGATACTTCAAAAGAGTCTTACTGTTTAACTATAATCATACCCTAAGCGTTTTCTCATTGAGATCTATTTTTTGCCTCATTGCGCGCATGGAAACGCTTGCGGAGTATAAATGTGACCCGTTTTCATGAATATTTTTGTGTAATTTGGTACTATCGCATTATGACTGGTGCAGATTTTGGTGAAATTCCGAATATAACGCCTATTGTTGAACAGCTCATATCTCGTGGTGAAATATCGATTATTAACCCTGGCTATGGACCAGAACAAAATAAATTATCCATGCCCATAGCTGCTGCCTATATACAAACAGATAGTGGTGACCCTGCAATTCTAGTTTCAAATTGTTGGTATACAGAAAAAACACTACAAATATTCGGCACAAATGGTGAGTATCTCGGCAATTTTTTTAACTCGAATTTTGATCAGGCGTCAGCAATTACAACTGACAGCGATGCTGTGTATATTACCGATGATGCGACTGGTACGATTGTCAAAATATCCCGTGATCTTCACACGCCTCAATGGATTGTTAATCAAGAAGACCAGAGACTTCACACACGAAGGATTGGTTCGTTAGCTGTCGATGATAATTACCTCGTCGCATTTGATACAGCGAAATCAAAAATAAGAATATACGATAAATTTACTGGCGAAGAAATGAATAGCATTGGTGAATTTTTACCAATGACCTTTGAAGAGGCAGGACATGAAAGTCTTAAACCAGATGGAAAAGTAGCTTTTAATGGGCATCACGATATTGCTATATTTGGAGATTCAATAGTCGCAGTGAAGAGCGGTGTTGAATGGGGTGAAAAATTTCATATTCCAGCTTCAATTAAAGTAATATCATTTGATGGGAAATTATTATCAGAAAGGAAGATCAGCACACAAGTGGGTGAAATTCATTCTATAGCAGTTGATAATTCCAGACGTCAAATATTTCTTGGCGTAGACAATACCGTGCAAATAATTAATGAAAAAGGCTTAATAGGAAACATTGAGGTGCCTGGTTGTCCAAAAAAAGGTGGTGGAGTTTTAAATTTACATATAGACTCTGATTCTGGAAATTTAATAATTTGTCACGGAGGAATGAACGTCCCAGAAAAATACGTAACTACAAAAGGTACGCAAACGGTAATAGGTGATAGAGAAAGATCAAGCGCTACGAGCTATAGTCAAATAATTACTTTATCACCTATTGCCAGGGATAAACTCATGAAAAAAACATTAGGATCTAATGAATTTGAGATTGCGGGGTTACTGAATTAATTTCCTTCTCTCATTCCTTTCATAGGGTAATTATAGGAGTGGAAGCAGAAGTGTCGATTCAAAACGGGCTAAGAGCAGATGAAATGTTCCTCTTCGGCAACGTGCTAAAGACTCTTAAAGGAAAAGGGGATAAGAAGAAAGTGATGGATTACTTAACGAAGCAACTTATTGACTGATTCTTAAGCGGGATTATTATTCCCCATATCTACCTCTACCTTCCAAGATCCATCATCTTGTTTTCGCCAAACATTTAAGTATTTACCTGTTTCTATTTTCCCATTAGCTAATGAAAGATTAAATATACCCCAGGTGTAGCCCATGTCCGCTATTTTTGAAACATCCCCACCCTTTGGTTCCCAGGTTAATACTTCATTCTTTCCCAGGCTCATGGATTTATATATCGCGGCGATTCCTACAATTGGGGTTCCATTATTCGGGAGCATGGTGGCGTCCTTCACAAGATACCGAGAGAATGCTTCAGCCGCGCCTTTTTCTTTTGACAGGTCGGAAAATGATTTGTCGGTCGCGAGTAATTGTTTTAATTCTGTGTCCATGTATGCGTACAGTATATCAAAAGTATATTGAACGTTCTTTCTTTCAATCTTGTCGGATCAAGTTTTTCTCATTTCTTTTTGGATAAAGAGCGACGCCGTGAGGATGCAGGCGCCGCCGATGACCATGTTGGGCGTCAGATGCTCTTTGAAGAAGAGAATACCGAAGAGGACGGCGATGACACTATCGATTGATGCCAGCGATACGGCGGATGCCGCAACTTTCTTGAGGGCCGCGAAGTAGAAGATAAAACCCACGATGCCTATGAGTAATCCGGATACTGAAGCCAAAGATATTTGCCAAAGCACCGGAGCCGGATGGTTGATGAAAAGGAATGGTAAAAACACAAACGCTCCGACGACGTTCTGGTAAAAAATGGTTTCTGCTTTTGTATATCGTGAGAGTTCCTTTTTAAAGATAATTACTGTAAATGCATAGAGAGCCGTTGAGAGGAGTGCAAACGTCATGCCGATAAAATCTTTGTTCCCGAATGAGATCGGTTGGTTGCTGTAGAGGACGACAGCGCCTGATATCGCGAGCGCAAGGAGGAAAAAGCGTTTCCTGCTGATTTTTTCTTTCAGGAAGAAATAGCTGTAGATAAATATGAAGATCGGTGTTGTCGCGGTCATCAGTGACGCGTTTCCAATCGTCGCCATCGTATATGCGATGAAGTACATGAGAAGTCGGACGGCGTTAAGAGCGGAAGCGATGAGAACAAGTTTATTATTTCCCCGAAAAAGCGGAATCTTCTTTGCTGTCAGGTAGATAAAAAGTACGATTGTCGGGACACCGACACGGAAAAAGGTCAGCGTCGTTGACGGGAGGTGCAGGATTTTTACGAACACGCCCCCGGAAGCAAATATGATCGATGCAAGAATTAGTTCAAAGTATGCATTCATACTATTTACAACGCAGTATAGCATAGCCAATCTCCTTAACATCCTCTTGCATCTCCCATAGGTTTTAGCTATCGTGAAACTATTACGATGATTTTAACCGCCAAAATCTGCCTCATACATCATGAACGAAGTAATTAAAAAAGAATCCGTTAAAGAGCTTCAATTTGCCGACATGCAGTCTATAGTAGGTTCCGCGAGAAGAGTGTCTCATCTCTACTCTGTTCCCTTCGTCGATGTTCATAATGTGAGAATGGGCGATATACTCTATGATCTGCAATCATACGCGGACCATGTGTACACTGAAACGGATGTGCGGGAGGGTCTGTTCCGATTTGAACAATATATTTATAACAGTTTCAGTAAGTTTAAAAAACACCACATTCTCGATGATGAGATTACGGAGCAGTATCAACCGCGGGTTGAGGATTGGTTAAGAAAGTATAAGAAGGTTGATACTGTTCGAGACGAAGAAGATTTTATTCACCAAATGGATAGGTATATATTCCGCATAATGCCTATCATGAGTAGAGTAAATAATTTTAGAGAGATTCAGGCAACCGACAGGATCAGAATGGTCCACCACGATGATTTTGATGACGGTGGAGATGACGACTTTATATTTCCTGATGAATCAATGACACCGGAACAGATCGTGGAACAACGGGAATCTCTGAATGAAATATCACAGGTTGTTGACTCATTATCAGCTTCACAAAAAAAAGCACTTGTTGCTTGGATTGAAGATGGCGCGCCTCCGGATGATGACGTCATAGGCCCAGAAATTAAAGCGCTGGTACAAAAAGGGCAAAATGATTTTCAGTCACTGCCAACGTCTGAAGACTCAGGTTCGGTAGGTATACCCTCTGCTAATTCTCTTCGACAGCGGTTTGCTGAGGTGTCCAAGCAGTTAACTATACGGCAGATTTTTAACTTGTTATCAGAATTACAGCCTCATCAGTCGTTTGCAATATTATATTGTATGGGTTATGTGTATTCGGAAACAAAAAAACCAGAGTTTTTTGCACGCTTACATTTAAATCGTTGGCAACTGCATGGAGACTTTAATAAGGGTGTACAAGCATATGCAGAGAGACTAGGGAGCACTAAGGTTATTCCAGATGACCCGGTGAATATAAAAGGGTATGTTTCGGCAATTGAAGCGGATTTTGAAATCAGTAGATTTAATTATTACGCAAGGCATCAACCTTTGCGTTTGGAATTAGAACAATTGACACCCGAAGAAACAAAAAAACTATTTGGGAGCTTAACGGATCTTGAAAGATCCTTCGTAAGAATGATGTTTGAAAAAGATGAACATAATAGATATGCATATGAATATATTTCTCAGATTAAAAAACAGCTCCCTGATAGCACGCAAACAACATATATCCTAAGGAAAATTCGCGGGTTACTATCCAACAGAATACAAATATTTTGTGACACAAACGGAAACAGGATAAGGAATAATTCAGCTCACCATTATTTGTTGCATCGTAAATCTACTGTCACAAAATTTGATCTCGCCAATTTAACGCAGGATTCATGGAAGCTTTTTCAATTGCTTACCACAGCTGATTCAACTGGGCGATATGCAAACCTTGATACTCTTCAAAGTCAGGGTTTATTACGTTCTAATCATAGATCAAATATCGATAATCTCAGACACTATTTGGAACAGAAACCGGATTTCGTAGTATCGGTATATGAGGGAGCCAAAAAGTTATTAGAAAAACGTAGCTCATTGTCCGCGCGTGAATTGTTGTTCTGCAATAATCTTATTAGTCGTATAGATCAAGGTTTATCTGTGAGAAAACAAATGCGGCCACTAGCAAAAACAAACGGATTATCGAGAGAAGGATTAGAGCTGCTCTTACGAAAAATGGATATTAACGCTATATATACGGGTGGAAAAACGTAGAAGTATTCAACAAAATCGTTAACGATGTAGATGTGATTTCCTCTTGCATCTCCCATAGGTTTTAGCTATTGTACGAACAGCGTTCGATCGGTCGTTGCGAGCGAAGATTTTTGTATTTGACCTGCCTGCGCAGGGAGGGATTGCTTCGCCGTAAGAACGGGCTCGCAATGACAACCGCACTAATTATGGGAGATTTTGTACACTTGCACACGCACAGCGAATTTTCACTCCTTGATGGACTGGGGAAATTGGACCACCTTATTGAGCGCGCCAAATCGTTCGGGATGGATGCCTTGGCCCTCACCGATCACGGCGCCATGTACGGCTCCTTCAAGTTTTACCTTAAAGCCAAAGCCGCGGGCATTAAACCGATTTTAGGAGTGGAGACGTATATTGCCCGCCGGAGCCACCTCGATAAAGAGGGAAAGATTGATACCGACCCATACCATCTCATTCTCCTTGCCAAAAACGAGGAAGGATACAAGAACCTCATGAAGCTCGTCACGATCGCGCACCTTGAAGGCTACTACTACAAACCGCGCATCGACTTCGAACTTCTGACCAAATATCACGAAGGGATCATCTGCACCAGCGCGTGTCTTCAGGGGCAGATATCCGTACTCCTGCGTGAGGGGAAAGACAAAGAGGCAGAGGATACGGCGAGGAAGTATAGCGAGCTTTTCGGCAGCGATCATTATTATATAGAGCTTCAGAAACACCCCCATATTCCCCTCCAGGACGAAATCAATGAGAAGCTCGTTGCGCTGTCGCGCAAGCTTGGCCTTCCCTTGGTCGCGACCAACGACATTCATTATGTAGACCCCGAAGATGCGGAGGCGCAGGAAATTCTCCTTTGCGTCCAGACCCAGCACACGATGATAGAGAAGGACCGGCCGCTCTCGATGCTTGAGTCGCCTGATTTTTATATGCGTTCGCCCGAAGAGATGCGCGGACTTTTCATCCAATATCCTGAGGCGATTGAAAATACCGTCAAGATCGCATCCATGTGCGACATCACCTTATCTGTCGGAAAATGGATTTTGCCGCAGTATCCGCTTGAAGCGGGAGAGACGCCGGCTTCGTACCTACGTAAAATGGTTTGGGACCGGGCGCCTACGAAATATCCAAAGATGACGGAAGCGGTACGGGAACGGATCAATTACGAGCTCGACATTATCAATACCAAGGGCTATTCGACGTATTTCCTTATCGTCCAGGATTTCGTCAACTGGGCTAAGAATAACGGGATCGGGGTCGGACCCGGACGCGGATCGGCTGCGGGGTCAGTTATTTCGTTTATCCTCAACATCACCGGCATTGATCCCTTATTCTTTAACCTCCCGTTTGAGCGGTTTTTAAATCCATTCCGCCCTAGCCCCCCCGATATCGACCTTGATTTTGCTGATGATAGGCGTGATGAAGTCATCAAATACGTCACACAGCGGTATGGTTCGGACAAGGTCGCCCAGATTATCACCTTCGGCACGATGGAGGCGCGCGGTGCCGTCCGTGATGCCGGCCGGGCGCTCGGGATGCCCTATGCACAGCCGGATAGGATTTCAAAGATGATTCCCATGGGATTTCAGGGAAGTGCGATGACAATCGATAAAGCTATCCAGCAGGCGCCAGAGCTCGCTCTGGCGTACCAAAGTGAACCGGAGACCAAGCGGCTTCTTGATGTCGCGCGGAAGCTCGAAGGCGTTGCACGCCATGCGTCGGTTCATGCAGCAGGCGTTGTCATCGCCGACAAGGCGATCGTCGAGTATACACCGCTCCAGCGTGAGAGTAAGGGCGAGCGGATTGTGACCCAATACGATATGTATACCGTAGGCGAAGACGGCGTGGGGCTTCTCAAGATGGACTTTTTGGGCTTACGGAACCTGACGATCATGACACAGGCCCTCAAATTTATTAAACAAGTGCGCGGGGAGACGATTAACTTATCCTCAATCCCGCTTAACGACGCGAAGACCTACAAAATGCTTTCAAGCGGCGAGACAACAGGCGTATTCCAGCTTGAGTCGGCGGGCATGCGGCGCTACATCAAGGAATTACGGCCCACCAACATCTTCGATGTCATGGCGATGGTCGCCCTTTTCCGGCCCGGACCCATGCAGGTCATCCCCGAATTTATACGGCGGAAACACGATCCCACACAGATTATGTACCCGGACCCCCGGCTTAAGGATGTTTTGAAACAATCCTACGGGATTATCGCCTACCAGGACGACGTGCTTTTGACCGCCATCACCCTGGCCGGTTACTCGTGGGGGGACGCCGATAAGCTTCGGAAGGCAGTAGGCAAAAAGATTCCTTCGGAAATGAAGAAACAGAAGGAGAAATTTGTCGAAGGATGTATCAAAAACGGGATGGCCAGGCAGGGCGCTGAGGAGATTTTCAATCTCATTGAGCCCTTCGCCGGCTACGGATTTAACAAAGCGCATGCGGCATGTTACGCCATGATTGCCTATCAGACAGCGTACCTCAAAGCCAATTATCCAGTTGAATACATGACTGCGGTATTGGCTGCTGAGTCCCGGGCAAATACGGGGCCGGCACGCGACGATAAGATCTCAAGTATCGTTGCCGAGTGCCGGAGGACCGGAATCGCGCTCCTCCCTCCAGACGTGAATTCATCGGACGTGGAGTTTACGATAGAGAATGAAAAGATCCGTTTCGGACTGTCTGCGGTCAAGAATGTGGGTGAAGCGGCAATCGAAGTCATCCTTGCCGCCCGCGCTGCCGGTAAATTCGTGGGAATCGGGGATTTCTTGGGCCGTGTGGAAACCGGCAAGGTCAATAAGAAAGTGCTTGAGAGTCTCATCAAAGCCGGCGCCATGGATGCATTCGGGAAACGCGCGGCACTCCTTGCGTTCCTTCCGGCGGTTCTTGACCAGGTTCATAAGCAAAAAAAACAGGTCGCATCAGGTCAGGTCGGGTTGTTTGCCGAAGATGATGCAAAACAGATTCTCTCTGACATTCTCCCTCAAGTGCCGGAGATCGCCCAGTCTGAGCTTCTGGCGTACGAAAAGGAATTATTGGGATTTTACCTCACGATGCATCCTTTGGAACCGTACCGGAAGCAGCTAAGCACGCTTTCCTTAACCTCAATTGCCGATATCAACGTTAATAGGGTCGGTGAACGGGTATCAGTCGGCGGAATTGTCGTCAATGTGAAGCGGATTACGACAAAAGCCGGCAACCATGAGATGGCCTTCGTGAAGCTCGAGGATCTGACCGGAATAATTGAAATAGTCGTATTCCCTAAGGTGTATGCGCGGACGATGGATTATTGGCAGATGGACCAGATCGTGACGGTGGGCGGTAAAATCGACGAGAAAGACGACCGGCTCACCATCCTCATTGATGATGCGAATTTACTCTCAGCTCAAACCTATTCAACAGAATAATCCCACTACGCGGTATCCCGGGAGTCACCAACCCCGGATGGGAGCGTTGTTAATGCCGCTTCGTGGAATTTCAGCTTTGTGATAATGAAGAAGATTGATATACAATAAAAGAATCCTAGGGCTGAAGGTGCTCAAGGCTTCAATATGCCCGTGCCTAAATGTAACCTACCTTACACACATGCATCACGGTTACGCATTGACGGAGTAGGCTTTCATTTACTACAATGAATACGAAAATAGAAAAGTTTGGAGAACAAAAAGGACCGAAGAAAGAATCATATCGGCTTCACATAAAGGATATTAACGGGATTGTTGAAGTAAGCGGGAATTCACCTAAAAAGAAGAGGAAAGAAGATACTGGTGCATGGTTCTATCTCGGGTTTGTCGGTCAAATCGGATATGCGATCGCGCTGCCGATTGTCGGTGGGGGGTTACTCGGGGCATACATTGATAGAAGACTATCAACGTACCCAAAAGCAACCCTCTTATTACTTTTTGTCGGCATCGTCATTTCAGTTGTCGGATTTATACAGACTATCCGTGAACTATTGAATCAAAAAAAATAATATACCCTTCAAATAAAATTTGTTCGGGTATTAACACAATCGTAAACAAATTAAGGAATATATGCTACACATATCGCTTGCAGCGGAAAGAATCGGAAGCATTCTCGGAATGCCGATCACCAATTCGCTTCTTGCAACATGGGTGACCATGGCGGTTCTCATTATTTTTTCCTGGGCTGCGACACGAAATCTTCAAATGATCCCATCGGGAATACAGGTAATTGCGGAAGTGTTGATCGGAGGCCTCTATGACTTTTTTAAGTCCGTTACGGGAGAGAAGCATATCAATAAGTTTTTCCCGTTGGTTGCAAGCTTTTTCCTTTTTATCATTACAGCAAACTGGTTGGGGCTTTTGCCCGGTTTCGGAACCATTGGATTTTTCCATGGTGAAGAATTTGTACCGCTCCTAAGGGCTGCAACCGCTGATCTTAATATGACGATCGGACTCGCGCTCGTTGCGGTTATCGCAATTCAGTACTTCGGGTTTAAGGTAGTCGGATTTCATTACAGTTCGCGCTTTATCAATTTTTCAAACCCTATTATGTTTCTCCTGGGTATTCTTGAGCTTGTGTCTGAACTGTCGAAAGTCATTTCGTTTGCGTTCCGGTTATTCGGCAATATTTTTGCAGGCGAAGTCCTCCTTGCAGTTATGGCATTCCTCATGCCGTTCCTCGTGCCGCTCCCTTTCTTAACCCTGGAATTATTCGTCGGGTTCATCCAGGCGCTTGTTTTCTCAATGCTGACCGCAGTATTTCTCAATGTCGCCGTATCACACGGAGAGGAGCACGCATAAAATTTTGATCGGAGGTGAGTTTTAATGGATGTTTCATCAATAAAATTAATCATGTTCGGACTGACAGTCGCAATCGGCGGAAGTATGCCGGCAATTGCAATCGGAGTTCTTGCAGGAAAAGCACTTGAAGCTATCGGGAGAAATCCTGAGGCCGCGAGCGAAATCCGTACCAATATGATTTTAGGTATCGCTTTTGCTGAGGCTATCGCTATTTACTCGCTGGTTGTCGGACTTATTATTAAGTTCGTCTAAAGAGTGAGTGGAAACAATGATGTTTTCTCATCCCGCCCTAAGCGGGATGGTAAAATGGCATTGATGTGCCAGATGTTATAGAAAGGAACATTTATGGATAAATTAGGAATTGAACCAAAATTACTGATCGCACAAATCGTCAACTTTGCGATTATAGTGTTTGTGCTGTCAAAGCTTTTATATAAACCGATTCTCGGTATGCTTGAAAAACGGAAGAAAGAGATCGCTGAAGGCCTCAATCTGACAGCGAAGATGCGCGAAGAGGAAGAAAAATTTGAAGAGAAAAAGCAGAAAATGCTCGTCACGGTCCGAAAAGAGGGTCAGGACATTATTGAGGAAGCTCGGAAACAGGCCAAAGAAGAGGAAAAGGAAATTATTGCCGAAGCGCATAAGGAAGCGGAAGTGATCCTTCTCAAAGCCCGGGCGGATATCGATCATGAGCGGCTTGCGATGCAAAAGCAGGTTCAGGCCAGCGCAGTCGAGCTTGCTATCGCGATGGCTAAACGGCTGTTGACGGGAGTTTTGTCCAACGAAGAAAAACACGCGATGATAGCCAAACACGTGAGTGAGCTGGAGTCGATGAAATCGGTTTAACTATGGATACACCTTTAACCAAAGATGCACGCGGACTCGTTGACGGGGTTGTCAATTATCTCCGTCATGAAGACCGATCAAAAGCAGTGTTACCGAAGGTGCAGGCGTTTTTGGGGAAAGTGACGGCGACCGCCAAGAAGGAAAAAATTGCCAAAGTGGAAACGAGCGTCGCTCTTACTGAAGAGGAAAAAGCGCGGCTCGTGAAGGCTCTTGTCAAATTACTGGGACACGAAGTACAGTTGGAAAGTACCGTTAACCCTCTCATCATTGCAGGTCTGCGGATTCAGGTGGGGGACTGGATCGTGGATACGACAATGAGAGGTCAACTTGAACAGCTGGCCCTTCTGTTAAATCAATAAAAAACATATGAAAAACGATATCACACAACAAATTGCAAAAGATCTCGCCAAAAAGATGGAGTCCTTCGAGCCGAAGATGACGTCAAAGCACGTCGGATATATTACGTCCATCAGTGACGGCGTTGCAAAAATCAGCGGGCTTCCAAATGTCGCGTATCTTGAACGGCTTGAGTTTCCACACGAAATTTACGGATTTGCCATTAACCTCGAAGAAGATTCAATCGGAGCCATTATTTTAGGTGATTATCTCAAGTTAAAACAGGGCGATGAAGTGAAAGCAACCGGACAATTATTGTCCGTGCCAGTCGATGAGGCATTTTTAGGCCGCGTTATTAACCCAATCGGAGACCCGATTGACGGTAAAGGGAAAATTACGGCGAAAAAATTCTATCCTCTTGAGAAGATTGCTCCGGGCGTCGTTGTTCGTCAACCGGTCAATACTCCCCTTCAAACCGGTATCAAGGCGATCGATGCCATGATCCCTGTCGGCCGTGGACAACGTGAACTCATTATCGGAGACCGCAATACGGGGAAGACCTCGGTTGTCGTCGATACGATCATCAATCAAAAAGAAGAGGGAGTGATCTGTATTTACGTCGCTGTCGGTCAAAAGACGTCGCGTATCGTGCAGGTGGCAACTGAGCTTGCCGAACATAAAGCGATGGCACATACGATCATTGTAGCGGCCTCGGCAGCCGATTCCGCTGCGTATCAATATATCGCACCCTATGCAGGATGTGCCATGGCTGAGTATTTCATGGATAAGGGTAAAGATGTCCTTATCATCTACGATGATTTGACCAAACATGCATGGGCATACCGCCAGATTTCCCTTATTTTGAAGCGTCCAAGCGGCCGAGAAGCCTATCCGGGAGATGTGTTCTATCTTCACAGCCGGCTTTTGGAGCGCGCATGCCGACTGGACGCGGCACACGGCGGAGGATCAATTACGGCGCTTCCTATTATCGAAACGCAGGCAAATGATATCTCAGCATACATTCCGACCAACGTTATCTCTATTACCGACGGTCAGCTCTTTTTGGAGTCTGATTTATTTAACGCAGGACAGAGGCCCGCTATTAACGTCGGATTTTCGGTTTCCCGTGTCGGAGGAGCCGCGCAGGTGAAGGCGATGAAAAAAGTAGCGGGCAGCCTTAAGCTGGACCTTGCCCAATATCGGTCGCTTGCGGCTTTCGCACAGTTTTCGACTGATGTTGATGAGACAACCAAAAAACAGATTGCACGGGGTGCCCGGATGATGGAACTGTTAAAGCAGGGAAGGGGTGCGCCGCTTTCGATGGCACAGCAGGTTGCAAGTATGTGGGCGGGTTCAAACGGATACCTTGATGACGTTCCGGTTCCCGACATATCACGGTTTGAAAAAGAATTCTTAACGTATGTTGAACGGTCACACAAAAAAGTGTTGACGGCGATAACCAAAGAAAAAACGATTACGCCGGAAATCGAAACAGGATTAAAAAATGCAGTTTCTGAGTTTAAAAAGACATTCACGGCTTGATAACATGGCAAACATTCGACTGATCAAAGGACGGATTAAATCGGCAAAGAATATCGCACAGATTACCAAAGCGATGGAACTTGTGTCGGCGGCGAAAATGAAAAAAGCCCAGGCTCAGGCGCTTGCGGGGAAGCTCTACGCGCAGAAAATTTTTGAAATGGTGGTCGTTTTGGCGTCACGGACGATTTCCGCTAAACATCCGCTCCTTCAAAAACCGAAACATTTGGCGGGTCGTCGGCTCGTTATTTTAATCTCAAGCAATAAGGGTCTTTGCGGAGGGCTCAATACGAATCTGTTCCGCTTTTTTTCGCAGCACTATCATGCATCCAAAAATTTCGACGCGGTGACTGCCGGGAAAAAGGGCGCGTCGTTTCTTTCCCATTTTGGCGGGTCACTGAAGGCGGACTTTTCCAACAGTTCTTCGTTTGTCGCGGAAGTTCCTGCGATTACTGAACTTGTTACCCGTGAATATACAGCCGGCCTCTACGACGGCGTTGACCTTATCTACAACGAATTCGTTAATGTCGTGAAACAGGTGCCGAAACGGAAAACAATTCTTCCTTTAACCGTTGAATCGCTGGAAACACCGGTTGAAGAGCATGGTGATTTTCTTATCGAACCGTCCATCGACGAAGTGTTTGAATCGCTTCTCCCACATTATCTTGAAAATCAGATCCGCGATGCGGCCCTCCAGGCTGAAGCAAGCGAACACTCTGCCCGGATGGTTGCGATGCGCAACGCGACCGATAACGCGCTCTCTTTGGTTGACGACCTTACGTTGGTTTATAACAAGGCTAGGCAGGAGAAGATTACCTACGAAATTACGGATATGATAACGGCATCAATGACAGTATCGGTGTAAATTTATATTGGAGGGAGTATATATGAAAAAACCAGAAGCGAAACCACAAAAAACCAAGCAAACAACCGGCGTCATCACCCAGATTATCGGTGTTGTCGTTGATGTGCAATTTCCCGAGGGAAAAGTTCCGGCGCTCTATGATGCACTTGAAGTGGCAAGTCCGTTTGTCGGATCAGGAACATTGACCCTCGAAGTTGCATCCCATTTAGGTGACGACCGCATCAAAGCCGTGGCACTCGGGCCGACAGATGGTTTAAAACGCGGCGATGTTGTGACGGCAACCGGAGCTCCGATCAGCGTTCCGGTTGGGAAAAAGACATTGGGCCGCATATTCAATGTCGTCGGTGAGGTTATCGACGGAAAAGCAAAACTCGGCGAAACGAAACGGTATCCGATCCACAGGCCGGCTCCTCTCTTTGTTGAACAAAGCACAAAACCTGAAATTCTCGAAACCGGGATTAAAGTCCTTGATCTCATTGCCCCGTTCGTAAAGGGCGGTAAAGTTGCTATTTTTGGAGGCGCCGGAGTCGGGAAAACGGTGACAATCCAGGAACTTATTCATAACGTCGCGGAAGTCCACGGTGGAGTCTCTGTATTCTCAGGAGTCGGAGAGCGCTCCCGTGAAGGCAATGATTTGTGGCATGAGATGAAAGAGTCGGGAGTTATCGAAAAAACCGCCATGGTATTCGGCCAGATGAACGAGCCGCCGGGATCGAGGCTTCGCGTTGCGCTCACCGGACTTACGATGGCTGAATATTTCCGCGACGAAGAGGGACAGGATGTTCTGTTGTTTATCGATAATATTTTCCGGTTTGCCCAGGCTGGAAGCGAAGTCTCAGCACTTTTGGGTCGTATTCCATCGGCTGTCGGATACCAACCGACCTTGGCCTCAGAAATGGGAGCGCTGCAGGAGCGCATTACCTCAACGAAAAAAGGGTCAATCACCTCAGTCCAGGCCGTTTACGTGCCGGCTGATGATTATACGGATCCGGCGCCGGTTGCCACATTTGCTCACTTGGATAGCTCGATTTCTCTTGAGCGCGCGATTGCAGAGCAGGGATTGTTCCCGGCAGTTGATCCGCTCGCCTCGAATTCACGGATTCTTGAGCCCGGTATCGTCGGGGAGGACCATTATAATGTAGCCCGGGGAGTGCAGCGGGTTTTACAACGGTATAAGGACCTCCAAGATATTATTGCTATTTTGGGAATGGAAGAGTTAAGTGACGAAGATAAGTTGTCGGTCGCACGGGCCCGGAAAATTCAAAGGTTCCTCACGCAGCCGATGTTCGTCGCTGAGGCGTTTACGGCACGCGAAGGGAAATATGTGCCACTTGCCGAAACCGTACGCGGCTTTAAAGAGATCCTTGAGGGGAAACATGATGCAAAGCCGGAACAGGCATTCTACATGGTAGGTGGAATAGAGGAAGTGAAATAAAAGTTCGTTATTCGTTAACCGTTAATCGTCAATCGCGGTTTACGCTTAACTATTTACGCTTAACGATATGACAAAATTTTTACTTGAGATCATCACC
>Ga0182021_10002573_pt1 | contig 21183 bp, 16 predicted proteins | sample 612E3MmetaG_FD_120493 | JGI IMG/M metagenome (GOLD analysis project Ga0182021, IMG submission 120493) | Permafrost microbial communities from Stordalen Mire, Sweden - 612E3M metaG (Illumina Assembly) | ecosystem: Environmental > Terrestrial > Soil > Wetlands > Permafrost | place: Sweden... | reverse complement strand
TTTAGGCCAAATGCGGAGGGATGACAGAGCGGCCATGTGGCGGACTGCAGCCTTCAATGGCGGATATCCGCACACCCGTGTTCAAATCACGGTCCCTCCTCCATTTTATTTTTCTATCTCAACGTCTCCAACCATGTGTTGAGCTTATCGTAGAACTCAGTGAGTGAGGCTAATTGCTCTTCGTCATAATGATCGTGGCGCAATTTCGCGTATTTTGCCCGTTCGATCGGATCGGTGTGTACGATCTCTTCCCGCTCGACCACTCCGAGCATCATTTCCGAACTACCATTCCAGGAACGGTTCACTTGGAAGGCCACCTTGCCCAACGGCAGGTCGCAGGTCGGATCTATTAGGACCCAATTGCCGTCGATCTCCGCTTTGAAAGCTGTATGGAAAGAGACCGGGATGGCTCGGACATATTGCTTCAGGCTGGAAGGGAACTCCACCCTCAGGTTCTCCCAGCGGAAAGAATAGGTCACGTACATAACCTTGATGTTGAGCATCTCGAACAAAGAACCTAACAATATGCTCTTGGCCTCGCTGCTACCGAAGTTATGTGCTATCGTCTTCTCTGGGGCGTCCCGGTCGCCATAGAGGTTCACGGTCGGCTGGAAAGGGATGTCCCTCACACGTTCAAAGAGAGCTATCCTCATCTCGATCGGGTCTAGACCATCTGTCCAGGACCGGAACTTTGCCAACAGCGCTTCGTAATCGACCATGGTAATCTCCCCAGGAACATGCGCTACAAGGGCCATCCTGTTTAGGTCTGTGAGGATAAGAACTTGGTGGTAGAACCCTGCCGAAAGGACCGGGAGGGGCTGTTCACTTTTCGACATCATTTCACCCCGACATCCGAGACGCAGCCTTCTCCGTGGAAAGTATTATGTTCAAATATCCTGGTGAGTACCGGGATCGGGATGAAGTTAAGGACCTTATTGATCGTCGCGGCACTGCTGACTCTGACTGTGTCATCGATGGCCGGACAGACCATGGCCTCAGAGGTCAGCACGGCACCGTGGCCTATGTTCATGGGCGATCCAAATCATACCAGCAGGTCGGCCTACGATACCTCCGGCGATCCCGGTCAGGCGGTCAACTGGGTCTCTTATTGGGCCACTGGAAACACTTCTGTGGTCATTTCAGCCCGCGGCACGTACTTTGCCAGCACCGGTTCCGTCCTGTACCGACTGAGCGCTGACCATACAGCCATGAACCGGTATATCGGTAACGATAGCCTCATGGGAACGCCGGCCGTCGGTTGGAACGACTCCGCTTATGTCGGAAGTTTGGACCGTTTCATTTTTGGGTTGGACGGGAATGGCACCATGTGGTGGGAGTACAACACCAGCCAACCGGTCTGGTCCTCACCCACCATTGTGCAGAACCACACGCTCTATGTCACCTCGGCCGGCCTCATGTCGTTCACGCTTGAAGGCAAGCTCAACTGGAGAGTGCTTCAGAACGTCACCTCGAGATCATCTCCGGCGGTTTCGGCGGATGGAACCATCTATTTCGGGGCTGAGGACGGCAGATTGTATGCCGTGAGCTCGAACGGCACCGTGCTTTGGAACCGATCGACGGCCGGGGCGATACGTTCGTCACCTTCCGTTGACAGCGCGGGTAACATACACTTTGGATCGGACGACGGATATGTCTATTGCCTCGATCCAAACGGAACGCTGATATGGTCATATGAAACTGGAATGCCCGTACGGTCCTCTATCGGGATCAGGGCCGATGGCTGGTCCATGCTGTTAACAGGCAATGGCAGCCTGCTCGCCCTCGACCAATACGGCATACAGGGCTGGACGTTGAAACTCGATGGATACAATGTGACCCGATCGTTGGCCATCGATTCCCAGGGAACATGCTACGTCGGTTCAGACAGCACCATTTACTCGGTCCAACCCGATGGGAAGGTCCGTTGGACATACAGGATCAGCACCGGATTTGTCGGTTCGCCAGCCATCACTAGGAACGGTACCGTTATTTTCGGCTCCTCGACCGGACTGTTCGAACTGGGGCACACCGATGAGGGGAACGAATGGATCATACTGGCAATGGCGTTGGTGCCGCCCCTGATACTGTGTGCCTTCCTGATCTTTACGGCAAAGAGGCTGCGAAGGGTCAAGACGGCGGAAAAGAAGGGCGACTGACCTGCTTCTCACCGCTAATTCCTCTCAATAGTATTGAATGCATAAAGGAGGGTTCGAAGCGATTCTGATTACAAATAAAGTTGATCTCGATTCTTTCCTTTGCACTGCGATCATCTCCAACGGGGGTTCAAATCGACATCATTTCATTAATCGGCGTTAACAATAACATTTAACTATAGTTGACTATGGAAACAGGCAAAGGTCGTGTTAATAAATTCAAATATGACTCGATATTTTGGGTACTTGACCAAAAAGATCTACAAATTGAACTTCAGTCGAAATAACTGGCTTATATTCCATTATCACTGGTCGATTTCATGGTTTGCGTCCGGGTTATGACATAGTTTAATCTGGCTCATTCATGGACCTGACCTATTATCCTATTTTTTAAAAGGATTTTCGAACTGATTTCGATTAAAAATAATATTCCTATAGTACTTTGATTATTCTATTTATCGTCAATCCGAGCACGGTTCTTTTACTGTTTAATTGGTTTTTAGTCTGGACTGAAATATGTCCGATTACAAATTTGAAAAGATTATTGATTATAAGAATCAATTTATATATTATTAATAATCAATTATGATTGTCAAATATAAGTATTTAATTTGCTTTTTTTAGAATCAAATCTAAATTAAATGTATCCAGCATAAAAATAATTAATGAATTTTAAGTGTATTATTTCTGTATTAATATTTTAATTATAAAGTTATGAATTAAAAGGATTAACAATTGATTTATATATAGGTAAAATGAATGACCCAGATTGGAGGAGACGCTAAGATCCTCGATTGGGATTTTAGGATATCTGAGGTGTATAAAAAGGGCAGCCGGTATCAAGGCTGCCGAATTGATCGCCGAGTCCGCCATGACCAAGAACGGCCTGAAGCTCTCCAAGCACGAGAGCGACATGCTGAACAAGGTCATGGCCGACCTGAAGGCCCTGCCGGACGAGGAAGGAAAGTTCCTCGACCAGTGCCTCAAGGCCTACAAGGACGTCCAGGCGTTCAACCCGAAGAACTACGATTTGTAAGACTCTTAGTCTCGGAAAACCTCTTTAAAACCTTTTAATTTCTTTTTCTCGATCTGATATCCGATCCAAAGGTTATAATTTCTGAGGGTAATGCTCTTTCTGGGACTTTGGAAAAACTAGCCAGACCCCTATCTAATTTAATATTTAATACAATTGGTGGCTCCTTTCCTAGATTCTTAAAGGCCTATTTCTGGTACCAATGTGGATGAGTTCTGAAACCAGGTTTCTAACGTTAAAGAGAGAATTAAATGGACTATAAATACAATCAAAGCGAATTCCCCTCCCGCGGGAAAGGTTAATGGAATCTCGTGATTCATCACGGAAGGAGGAATTTTAATGATTGACCTTACGGGTATCGATTTTGAAGTCATCTTCAAAAGATATGATATCTTAGTTGAGGCCAAGGAGAAGCCCGAGGATATAGCCGCAAAGATACTGCCAAAAGATCCTCTTCTGAAAAAGATCGCCGAGGATGTGGTCATGATGCGCTACAAGGACATAGAGGCCGATACCAAAGCGGCCTTGACCAAGTTCAGTCCCGAAGAGATAGTGGACAAAGGGCTCCTCAAAGGCATGGAAGTGGTGAGCGAACTTTACGGACGAGGCATCTATTACCTGCCCCAGGTGATGGTCGCCGCCGATGCCTTTGATATCGGTCTGAAGTTCGCGGAAAGGACAATGAAAGGTCAGTTCCTCGGAAAAGGGAAGGTCGTGATGCATGTGGCAGAGGGAGACCCCCACGACATCGGTAAGAACATCGCCGTCGTTCTATTCCGTTCGAGCGGTTTCGGGGTCGTAGATATGGGCCGGGACGTACCGGTCGATGACGTGGTAAAAACGGTCACCAAGACTAATGCAGATGTGTTAACTGGTACTGCACTGATGACGGCCACGATGTCTGCCTTCCCCAAGATCGCCCAGAGGTTGGTGGAAAAAGGGATCGAGATCCCATTCATATGTGCTGGCGGAGCAGTTAACCGGAGCTACATCGAGTCATTCCCGCTCGGAATATATGCTGAGAAGGCGGCTCAAGGTCTGATCTTGGCCAACAAGGCCATTGATGGCTGGGACTGGAAGAAGATCAGGCAGAATTGGGACGATATCAAGAATGGTAGGGTCTGACCGAACGATCATCCCGATATTTTCCATTCAGCATTCTTTATTTTGCATCATAGATAGCTCATTCCGCCAAATAATTCAGTATACTCAGATCGCTCATCAACGTCTTTTAAAAGTCGGTCTGGATTGAACCATATCGACCAAGGTTCTGTCATATTTGGTAACTTAGCAATTGCTCAAATAAATCTTATGACTGTTTAGAAGATGGTGTGACAAGGATGCTCTACAACAATGTTCTCGAGACCATCGGCAAGACCCCAATGGTGCGTTTGAATCGGATCGCGCCTGATAGCGCTGCCACCATCTATGCCAAGTTGGAATCGTTCAACCCTCTGCATTCGGTCAAGGACCGGGTCGCGATGGCGATGATCGAGGATGCGGAAAGGAAGGGAATACTGGTACCCGGGAAGAAGGTCATCGTGGAACCAACTTCAGGCAATACCGGGATCGGTCTGGCGATGGTATGCGCGGTCAAGGGCTATGACCTAATCCTGACCATGCCTGACACATTCTCCTTGGAACGCCGCAAACTGCTCGCCGCACTGGGAGCGAGACTCGTCCTTACCCCGGGTGCAGATGGGATGGCTGGTGCCGTTGGCAAGGCCAAGGAGATGTGCGAGAGCGACCCCAAGAACTTCACTCCCCTGCAGTTCGACAATCCGGCTAACCCATTGATCCATTTCGAGACCACTGCCAGAGAAATTCTGGCGGACATCCCGGACCCGGACGCTTTTGTTTCCACGGTGGGGACTGGCGGAACAGTCACCGGTGTTGGTAGACATATAAAAGCCAAGGGCCTCAAGACCATCATCGTGGCGGTCGAGCCTTCCGGCTCCCCGGTGTTGTCCGGAGGAAAACGGGGTCCGCACAGAATTCAAGGGATAGGGGCTGGTTTCATTCCCAGCATCCTTGACCTCAAGATAGTGGACCGCATCATGCAGGTCGAAGACGAGGAAGCGGCGGAATATACGCGCTCGCTAGCCAAGAAGGAAGGTATTTTGGCAGGGATATCTTCCGGGGCCGCATTGGCCGCCGCCGTAGTGGTCGCAAAGGAGCTAGGAAAGGGCAAGAAGGTCGTATTTATCGCTCCGGACACCGGCGAAAGATATCTGAGCACGGACCTGTTCGGCGAGATATGATGGACCTAAAATGACCGTTCCATGACGGCTCCTGTCTTCCCATTCGTCATTTCAATATTTGGTTCAGATAGATATCCCATTGTCTGATTGATGGCCATTTCGAATTCCTTCATTCTGTACGGTTTCGGCATGACATATGTGAAGCCATGGTTCCGATAGTCACTCATCACCGGGTCGTTGGAATATCCGCTGGAAACGATGACCTTGGCTTTAGGGTCGATCTTCAGAAGCTCGGCAATCGCCTGCTTGCCGCCCATTCCGTTGGGGATCGTCAGATCCATTATGACCAGGTCATAGGGATTCCCAGAGGCCAGGGCATTGGCGTAGTGCTCGAGCGCTTCTTGGCCGCCATAAACGCAATCACTGGCATGTCCTAGGACCGCGAGCATCTCCGAGGCGACGTCCCGTATCAATTCTTCGTCGTCCATGACAAGGACCCTAAGGGAGCTCTTCTGAGGCATGGAACTATCGGATATCTGTGCTATCGAGTGGTCCTTTTTCAAGGAGGGGATGTAGATGTGGACCGTTGTTCCTTTATCCGTTTCGGACTCGATCGATATGTGTCCGTTATGAGCCTTCACAATGGAGTAGGCGACCGCCAATCCCATTCCGGTGTGGTTCTGTTTGGTCGTGTAATAGGGCTCGAAAACATGATTCAGTTCGGACATTGGTATCCCGGTACCGCTGTCCTTGATGCGGACATGGACGTACTCACCTGGTGCCAGGAACATGCTCTCTCCGTCCACGTACGAATGAACAGCGGAAACATCCAGCAGCCCGCCTTGAGGCATTGCCTCCAGGGCGTTCTTCATGATGTGCAGCAATGCTTGCTTTACCTGAACATCGTCTATGTTGACCTTGCCGAGATCATGTGGGAATTTGACGCTGCGATGGACATCATGGCCATCGAAAACCTCGCCGATTGTTTCGTTGACCAGGTCTTCCAGGGCAGTGTCCTTCTTGACCGGGGCGCCCCCCTTTGAGAAGGTGAGCAATTGATTGGATAGGTCCTTGGCGCGTTCCAGCGCCCTGGAGATGTCATCGAACCATTTGTCGGCATCAAAGTGTGACATACCCGATTTGCGGGTCAGTTCAATATTCCCCATGATAATGGTGAGGACGTTGTTAAAATCATGCGCGATCCCGCCCGCCAGTGTGCCGATGGTTCGAAGGCGCGCGGCCTTGGCGATCTCCTCCTCCAGGTTCTTTTCTAAGGTCACGTCATGGAAGGCAAGGACCGCCCCGACCATCCTTTCGCCTTCGAATATGGGCGATGCGGATTCGTTTATCAGCATGTTCCAGGCATTGGACTTGAAAGGGACCCGGTAAGTGGTGGAGACCAGTCCGGTCCTAAGGGTCGTGCTGATCGCACTGTCGGTCTCTTCCCCAGTGGTCGGGTCCTGGATCCGATAGATATCTTGCAGCCGTCTTCCAGGTAGTTCTTCCTTCTGTCTATCAAGCAATACCGCAGCTGAAATATTTGCCAGAACAACGACTCCCTGCAGGTCGGTGACGATCACCCCTTCGTTGATGTTGTTCAGAGTGACGTCCAACCGTTCCTTCTCGTTCCTCAGAGCCCGTTCTGCTTCCTTCCTTTCGGTGATGTCGCGACTACTGATGAGAAGCGCTTTCGCCCCTGAGATAGTGATCGTCTGGCCGTTTATTTCGGCTGGAATCCGTTTTCCGTCTTTGGAGAGACCGGTCAGTTCACGGAAAGTGCTTCCCGTGGACCACAATTCCTTCAAGCCCGCGACCACTCCCGGGATATCGTCATGGGCGATGAAATCGGCGAAACCCTTGCCCACAAGCTCGTCATGGGTGAATCCCAGCCTGTTCAATGCTTTGATGTTGGCGTCTATTATCGTGCCTTTCATATCTGCGATATAGATACCGTCACCAGCATGGTCGAACAATGTGCGGAACTTCTCCTCGTTGCTCTTGATGAGCTCCTCGATCTCGATCTGTTCTGTGACATCCTCGAGGACGGAGAGCATACAAGGTATGTTACCCAGATCTATCCTCTGTGGGCTGGCGGTACAGATCCTCAACATACCGTCCTTTCGTCTATAGGTTAACTCCAGATTGCGCTTGGTATCGTTCGTTTTGGTCAATTCCACCAATCTATCGCGATCGGACGGGTCCTTCCAAAAATTTAGTTCCGTGGATGTATGGCCGATCAGCTCTTCCCTGCTGAAACCGGAAAGTTTGAGGAACATTTCGTTTACTTCGATGAAATTACAATTATCGAGGCGCGAGAGAACCAACGCCGCAGGACTTGCCTGGAAGATCTTGGTGTAGAGTTCGCGGGACTGTTTTCCCTCCTCCTCCAATCTTTTCCGTTCTGTCACCTCCTTGATGATTATCAGACTGCTGATGGTGATGTGTTTCTGGTTATGGATCTTGGATATTTGCAGGTCGAAGAACCGGCTTGGGAGCAATTGCACCTCCCTCATTTCCTGGTTCTCCGAGCTGAATTTGTCGTCTAGAAGTTGGAAAGGGAAGTCGGGCAGAATGTTGCTTAGGGTCTCTCCGGCCAGATCCTTTTGGATTGGTTGGTCTATCAGACCAAGCAGAGCCGGGTTAGAATAGAGGAGCTTTTGATGCTCGTCGACGATCAGGACACCATCCTTCAAGGTCTTGACCGTTCCATCGAATGTGAAGGGCAGCATCCGGAACATTTCAAATCCGAAGGTACCGACGAATAACAGCACGCTGCTGATCATGATACCGGTAACGACCAGGACCTCGGATGAGATCCATTCCTCCAATATCATTCCCAATATGACCATCGCTGCCGGCGCAATGAATGAGAATTCGAGGATCTTTGTGCGCTTTCTCTGCGCTACTCCGGCGGTGAGGTTGGAGAACCAGGCAACGAAGGTTGCAGTCAACAGCTCTGCCAATGCCCAGACGAAAAAGATGTAGAACAACGGCCCTCGTTGGGTCTGGAAAGACCGAGCCGGGTCAGCCGACAGGCTCATTTCCAAGTAGAAAAAGTGATGGTAATCGTTGGTGACCAATGCAACGAAAAATACAGTGCCAGCCCCCAACAGAATGAGCATCCTTGTGCGGGTCAGCCATGCATTCCATTTTGAAAGCTGTAGCGAAATAATGAGGACGAGTGCGGGAGTATAGATGAGACCTAGATACTCGAAATTGTTCCAGAACATCTTCTCGTCTATATTTGGCGAAAGTAAATCGCAGGTGTATGCCAGGACCAGGATGATGATCAATACCTGGATCATGACGAACGTGATGCGGCTCGACAGTCGGCTGTTCTTCCACACCATCACTATCAATATCGATGATAAGATGAAGGTGATGGCGTTGAACAATACCAGTGCCGAAACGGTATCCATGAATAGTCCTACTCTTATTCGATGCACACCCCTCGGAGCATATAAAGGGGTCAAGTAAGGGTATCAAAACTGATAGGAACCAGATTAGATGGCTAGGGTGAGAAAACAAAAGTATCTTTATTTGCCCTTCATCAGCGGACCGTAGACGTTGTAATGAGGGGAACAATAATATGTTCTTTCAATAGACAACGGCCAGCATATCCTTTCTGGGAAATCTATTTGAGCCCGAATCTGTTTCAAGCATAGGCCATGAGCTGGAAGGATTCCGTCTACACGGTTATCGAACGAGACCCCGCCGCCAAATCGTTCAACGAGGCGTTGTGGTTCAGTCCGGGTCTTCATGCCATCCTGCTCCAGAGGATCTCCCACCGGCAATTCCTCAAAGGCAACTTCATGCTCGCCAGGGCGATCAACTACTTTGGTCGCTTCCTCACCGGGGCGGACATCCATCCGGGGGCGACGATCGGTAATGGTTTCTTCATCGATCACGCTACAGGCGTCGTAATCGGCGAGACCTCCATCATCGGCGAGAACGTCTCCATTTTCCAAGGAGTGACCCTGGGCGGCGTTAGCACCAGCAAGGCGAAGCGCCACCCAACCATCGGAAACAATGTGACCATCGGCGCCGGGGCCATCGTGCTCGGAGACATCACCATCGGTGACTGCGTGAAGATCGGAGCTGGTTCGGTCGTGACCAAGGACGTGCCCCCGAACTGCACTGTCGTCGGTGTTCCGGGGCGGGTCGTCAAGAGGGAGGGTGTACCGGTGGTCAAGACCGACCTACGCCGAGACGAGCTCCCGGACCCATTGCGCGATGCTATCACCAACATGTCCGACAAGATTTCGGAAATGGACCGGCGACTAGCACTGTTGGAAGAGCAGCTAAAAAAGCAGAAATAACCATAGTTGCATGTCACGCCGGCGATGCGCATGGGATTGTCAATTTATAACACGATGACCAAGCAGGCCGAGGAATTCGTACCCATCGATGACCGAAAGGTCAGGATGTACGTCTGTGGCGTCACCGTTTATAATGACATACACATGGGGCATGCCCGTTCCATCATAGTTTTCGACATGATCGCCAGGTACCTCAAGTTCAAGGGATATGGGGTCACGTTGGTCACCAATTTCACCGACGTCGACGACAAGATCATAAACCGCGCCAACGAGATGGGGATAAAACCGCTCGAGCTCTCAGCGATGTACATCGAGAAGTACTTCCAGGACATCGAGAAGCTGGGGGTGGAGAAGGCCGACATCTATCCGAAGGCGAGCGAATGCATTCCTGAGATCATCTCCATGGTCCAGCGGATCATCGATAACGGTTATGGTTATGTGACCGGCGACGGGAGCGTATACTTCTCCGTCGACAAGGTCGTGGATTACGGTAAATTGTCTGGCAACAAACAGGAAGAGATGATCTCCGGCGCTCGTGTCTGCGTTGACGACATCAAGCGCAATCCGATGGACTTCTGCCTGTGGAAGGCGGCAAAGCCAGGCGAGGTCTCCTGGCCCTCGCCCTGGGGAGAAGGTCGTCCGGGGTGGCACATCGAGTGCAGCGCCATGTGCCTGAAATACCTGGGCGAGACCATCGACATCCACGGCGGTGGCAACGATCTCATATTTCCCCACCACGAAAATGAGATCCTCCAGTCCGAATCCGTGACCGGAAAGCCGCTGGCCAAGTATTGGTTGCACAACGGCATGCTGCAGGTCAATGATGCCAAGATGGCCAAATCGATGAAGAACTTCTTCACCGTCAAGGACATCGCGGAGAAATACAAGACCCAGGAGATCCGGTTCTACCTGCTCAACACCCATTACCGCGGTCCGCTCAACTACAGCGAAGACGCGCTCAACGAAGCGGCGTCCAGCCTGAAGCGGATCCAGAACGCCTACACCGAGCTGAAGGAATATGCACCGACGGCGACCGGCAGCTATGACGCGGCCGACCTCACGGAGAAGACCCGGAAAGGGTTCATAGAGCAGATGGACGATGATTTCAACACGCGCGGTGCCATAGCGGTGATATTCGACGCCGCGCGGGAGGCGAACAGGCTCATGGACCACGAGATGCTCTCGAGGAAGGGAACTGAGAACCTGATAGCGCTTTTCGATGAACTGGACACCATCTTGGGCATAATGCCTCAGACGGAGAAGCGGGCGGACCGTCTTGACGACGTGATGAAGATCATCATCGAAGTTCGAAAGGAGCTGCGCAAGCGCAAGGCCTACGACCTGGCGGACCAAATCCGAAATCAGCTCGCCGAGAAGGGCATCGTGCTGGAGGATGCCGCGGAGGGCGTGAGATGGAAGCAAGCCTGAGCGTCGCGATGAAGAAGGCCATTATGATAACGGGTGGTCAGCTCAAGATCCCGAAGGACCTGGTCCTGCCGTTCAATCCAAGCAGGTCCACGGCCGGCCCGGGGGCCGGTTCCACGTCCATTGTGATCGCGTTCGAAGGGGTTCGTTGCAAGAAGGCGATCAACCGCGAGTCGGGAGAGTTCGAGCTGGTCCCAAAGCTCGGCGGTTATCGCATATTGAGGAACGGAAAGCCGTTCCTGGAGGACGTGGAGATCAAGCCTACGATCGCTCACGCACCGGAACAGGCGTTCTTCAATTTGGCGCAGGACTGCATCTACGATTGCAAGTTCTGCACCTCCCGCAAGCTGGACAAGCGCATCACCAAGAACCTATCACCTGAGCGGGTGGTCCAGATGGCCGTCGATGCTTCGAAGAGAGATGGATGCAGGTCGGTCGCTTTCACGAGCGCGGTGGTCGATTCCCCGGAAAAGACGGTCGAACGCATGCTTTTTGTGGTCCGAGAGGTGCGCAAGGAGCTACCGAACGTTCCAATTGGCGTGGAGCCATATATCTCCAAATTAAACGACGTCGATGATCTGAAGGCGGCCGGCGCCGACGAGATCAAGCTGAACATCGAGACGTTCGACCAGGAACGGTTCACAAAGGTGTGCGGGAAACTGCACTACGACCTGATCCTCTTGGCGCTGGACCATGCCGTGGAAGTGTTCGGAAGAGGCAAGGTCACCACGAACCTGATCGTCGGATTGGGGGAATCGGACCAGAACCTGCTGGACGGTGTCAGATTCTTCGCAGAAAAGGGAATCGTGGCCACTCTGCGTCCGCTGCGGATAAATGATATCAACCGGGAGGCACTGACCGAAGTCCTGGGCCGCCTGGAACCCGTCACTCCGGAAAGGATCGTGGACCTGGCGACGAAGGCGAAGGCCATCATGGAAGAGAACGGTATCACCACAAAGACCTACCATACGATGTGCCACGAATGCGGCTGCTGCGACATCGTGCCTTTCCACGACCTCTGACCAGGATAGATAGATCATAACGTGATATCCATAGGTCTGGTCTATTGTTACACGAACCTTCCCTTCTTGATCGCAGAGACCTTTAAACTGGCGACAGGCAGACCCTTGTGCTGGTCCTTCGACCCGGGTGTCTCGGTCACTCGCCCGAGATCAAAACCTGCCTGGGTGATGATCTTCAGGTAGTCGTCCCTCAATATCGCCCCCCCGACACACCCGTTTATCAGGTCCTTATCGTCCCTTTGTTTCTCAGTAAGTTCTTCCAGGAGCACCATGTCCGAGATGTACATCCTGCCCCCCGGCCGGAGCACCCGATAGGCCTCTTCGAAGACCTTGGACTTGTTCGGTGCCAGATTGATCACGCAATTGCTCAGGATGACGTCGACCGAAAGGCTGTCCACCGGTAGGTCCTCGATGTCCCCTTGCCGGAACTCAACGTTCGAGAAACCATGCCTCACGGCGATGCTCCGAGCTCTCTCTATCATTTCCTCCGTTATGTCCACACCGATTACCTTTCCGTTTTCACCGACCTTCTTGGCGGCGATGAAAGAGTCCATACCGGACCCGCTGCCCAGGTCTAGGACGGTTTCTCCTTCCTTTATCTCACCCAAGGCGTTTGGGTTGCCGCAGCCCAGTCCCAGGTTCGAATCTGGCATCACCCGGAGGTCGTCCTCGGAATAACCAAGCGAGGCGGAGACCTGCATCGGATCGGAAGTAGCACATCCACAGCTCGTCCCGCTGCAGCAAGATCCTCCATCCTTCGCTATCTTACCATATGCCTCCATCACCGATCCCTTGATCATCTCATCCCTGGAGCCGTCGATCTCGGAGCAGCATGTACCATTCCTTTCGATCCCCATGGCCAATAGCCGGTCCATCATGATGTCATCCTTGATGCTGTAGATCAGGTTACGACCCGAACGTTTGTACTTTATTATCCCGGCCTCGGTCAGCACCTTGAGATGCCTGGATATGGTGGTCTGGTCCTTGTTCCCCAATTGTTTGAAATTGCAAGCGCAGCGCTCGTTCATGAGGAGGAATCCGACTATCCTGAGCCTGGTCCCGTCCCCGAGCGCCTTGAAGAATCTCACTTGATCTTCGGACATTAATGTATGCATAAATGTGCATATATACATACATTATCCTATGAGGAACTGATGGTCCCGGCTTAAATTATCAATCGTACTACTAGATTTAGGCTCTCCTAAATCTTATATAGTGCAACATAGGTTCGCCATTCGATGGTGAGCGAGAACATAGAAGAGTACCTCGAATGCATCTGGGAACTTACCCAGCTGGGAAAACCAGCCAAGACCACGGACATCGCCGCGGAGCTGAAGGTATCGCCTGCCAGCGTCACCGAAATGGTGCAGAAGCTGGCCGAGGAAGGTTACGTCGTTTACGAGAAGTACAAGGGGGTCATGCTAACCGAGGAAGGGAACCGGATAGGTTCCAAAATAAAACGCCGGCATAGATTGCTGGAACGATTCCTGGTAGACATACTTGGCGTCAGCAACGAGAAGAGCCATGAGGAGGCTTGCCGTCTGGAGCACACGATCTCCGATACCAGCGAGAAGAGCCTCTGCCAGATGATGAACAATCCGCAGACCTCCCCCAAGGGAAAGCCCATCCCCCGCTGCGAGAACAACTGCCTTGATTGTATCGGCGAACCGACAATATCCATGTCCATGCTGAAACCGGGGGAGGCTGGGCTGATCACCCATCTCAAGTGTGAGGAGTCCTCAAAGGTCAGGCGGATTATCTCCATGGGCTTCGTCCCCGGCCGCAAGGTGTGCGTTGAGGAGGAGCTGCCCATGGGAGGTCCGCTCCTGGTCAGCGTAGAGGACAGCAGGATCGCTTTGGCCAGGGAGTATGCTGCCATGGTCTTCGTGCAGAAGGATGGGACCTGCGGCAAGGACCGAAGAAAGGTCGAGCCGAGGGTTTCCTGATGGAGGTCGCCCTGGTCGGGCACCCAAACGTCGGGAAATCCGTTCTTTTCAATCGGATGACCGGCGTGGGCGCGATATCATCCAATTATCCGGGCACTACTGTCGAGTATCTGGAAGGAACGGTAGTGCATAAGGGTGTCACGCTTCACGTTTACGACCTGCCCGGTACCTATGGGCTGAACGGCATAACCGAGGACGAGGTGGTCGCGGTCAAATTGCTCGCCGAGCACCGTCCCGACGTGGTCGTGGCGGTGGCGGATGCGACGCGTCTCGAGCCGTCCCTGGTCATGATCTACCAGCTCATTGAACTGGGTTTCAACGTGATCGTTGCCCTCAACTTCATGGACGTAGCCCGTAGGAGGCATCAGATCGATTACAAGCTTCTGCAGGAGATACTCAAGGTCCCGGTCGTCCCGATGGTCGCCCTGACCGAGGAAGGGGTGGACGTTCTCGTCGAATCGATCATCGAGAACAAAGCGGCAGTTTCTGATTTCAAGATCAAGTACTCGGAATCCATCGAAGACATAATCCGGCTACTCACCCCGGCCGCATCAAAGTTCGAATCGGAATATCCGGTCCGGGGGGTGGTCCTGAAGCTGTTGGAGGGGAACCAGTACTTCACTGGACATCTACCGCCGGAGGTCAAGAAAAAGTCGATGGAGGAGCGCGCCGCGTTCAAACTGAAGAACGACGAGGACATCGACGTTCACATCAACCGGGACCGATACGGGGAGGCCGGTCTCACGATACGCCGGGTGCAGAGTCGAGTTGAAAGGAAACTGACCCGGGCCGAGCGCATATCAGAGATTACCCTAAAACCGGCCACCGGCATACCGATATTGTTTGCCGTACTGATCGGCGTGTTCTTGGCGGTGGTGTTCCTCGGCGGTCTCATCGAGACCGTGCTTTCACAGGTCTACTTGAGCCTCACGTCCGGTTTCTTCTCTTGGATGGGGAACTCCATCGGGGGAACGTTCGGGCATTCCATCTCCACTGGCATCGACCTTTCGATCCAGGCGATCATATCGATCGTCATACCGTACATCCTAGTGTTCTACCTGATACTTGCTTTGCTGGAGGATTCCGGGTATCTGCCCCGGGTGGTCATACTGCTGGATGGGGTAATGCATAAGTTCGGCCTGCACGGCCGGGCCATCATCCCGATGATAGTCGGTACCGGCTGCAATGTGCCGGCGATCTTGGCCACCAGGGTCATGGAGTCAAAACGGGAACGGCTCATTCTGGCCACGATCACAATCCTTGCGGTTCCCTGCTCAGCCCAAACGGTGGTCATCCTCGGAACGATCGGGAAGTTCGGCAACATCTGGTATGCAGCGCTGATCTACCTGATCCTGCTGGCGATACTGCTCGTCCTCGGTCGGCTGCTGAACCATTACATGAAGTTCGAGCCGTCGGGCCTGATGTTTGAGATACCGGACATGGCCATGCCCCAACCGAGGAACGTACTGTTCAAGACCTGGCTACGGGTCAAGGACTTCTTCGTGGTGGCATTCCCGATCTTGCTTGTCGGAAGCCTGGTGCTCGAGTTCCTGATGAACTATGGAGTGCTCGGCGCGCTGGTCGACCCACTTTCCCCGTTCACAGTAGGGTTCCTCGGACTGCCGGCGATCATCATAGTGGCGTTAATCTTCGGCGTAATGCGTAAGGAGATGTCGCTCCAGTTGCTAGTGATTCTATTCGGCACGGCGAACCTGGCCATGGTGATGACACCGGAACAATTGTTCGTTTTCGCATTGATCATGGCTACGTATGTTCCATGCATGTCCGCCATGGCCGTCATGGTCAAGGAGTTCGGGCTCAAGGATACGATTAAGGTGACGCTGGCCTCGCTGGCGATTGCGTTCTCGCTGGGCGGGCTAGCGCATTTACTCTTCACGATGCATTGAGCAATCCTCAAGTGATGGTCCAAGCCGGCCAGCTGGGTTCTCAGGGATGCGTATAGTAAGCCTTGATCTTGGGAGAGACAGAATCGATGCGCACGAAGCCGAACCGTTCGAACTGGACCACCTTGTTCACTTCAAATTCGGGGATCCTCTCGGCGAAACCTTCCTTGGTGGTCCCGTCGGGCATGAAGACCGTCGCCTGTGGGGAGTCTAACGGCACCCAGTGTATGATCTTGACCTTTTCCTTAAGGATAGCCAGGTCGTTGCCGATGTACTTTCCCGAGCTAGGGGTGGTCAATTCGACGTTACCCAGGTCCTTGAGCCTTAGCTTACCCCTCTCCTGTGCGTTGGCCAGGTCCTCGCTTACCACACGTATCTCGATCGGGTCTCCGACCAGGATGTGCTTCCTCACTCCCTTCTCCGGGTGGTCCGGATGCAGCGGCGCATGCGATTCGAGCTTGTCCATGCCGGTCAATTTCAGCGAGGTCGGGTTCCAGACGAAGAAGTAACGGTCGGCCTCATTCTGAACGATGTCCCGGTTGTAGGCGTACAGGTTCTCCCAGGAGAACTCGATGTTAGCGTCCTTGATGCCGCAGTCGACCCAGAATTGACGGATGGCGTTCGGCGATATGCCCCTCTTTTCCATGGCCCGGACCGTTCCAAGGCGTATGTCGTCCCAGCCTGAATATTCCCCGGTCTTGATGCCCTTGCCAACCGTGGATGTTTTCAGTATCGCCTCGGGGATCGAGACGAGCCCATAGTGATGGTACCACGGCATCTTCCAGCCAAAGTAGTTGAAGATGTACTCCTGACGTAGCGTATTGTTCAGGTGATCGATGCCCCGGATGACATGGGTCATTCCGAGGAAGTGATCGTCGACGGCGACGGAGAAGTTCATGGCTGGATAGACGCAGTACCGAGTTCCAACACGAGGATGCGCCTGTTTGACGATGCGCAGCCCTACGAAGTCCCTCACAGCGGGGTTGGGGTGCTTGAGGTCGGTCTTGACGACCACAATGGCCTTCTCTTCCTCGAAGTGCCCGGCCAGCATCTTATCGAACATCTCTAGATGCGTTTCCTTCGGCAGGTCGCGGTGGGGACATGCCTTGCCCTCCTCCTTCATCTTTCGCCAGTCATCGGCGGGGCAGGTGCAGACATAGGCAGCGTTATTCTCGATGAGCTGCCTGGCGATGTCGTAGTAAAGATCGAAGCGGTCGGACTGAATGACGGTCTTGCTGACCTTCACCCCCATCCATTCCAGGTCCTCCGGGATCATCTTGTATGCGTCAGGGTCGATCTTCTCCGGGTTGGTGTCCTCCATCCGGTTGATGAAGCAACCGTTGTAACGCTTGCAGTACTCGTCATTGAGGATGGCGACCCGGGTGTGGCCCAGGTGCAGCGGTCCGGAGGGTCCGGGGGCGAAGCGCATGACGACGTTGCCGTCGGTGGCGCCTGGAAGATCGGGGAGCACGTGGATGCGCTCAACTTTCTCCTTCTTGTTGAGCATCGTGGAATCGATCCCCTCCAGCTCCTTGCGCTGGTTCTCTACCGACATACCGTTCACCAATCCGGTGATCTCGGCTATCAGAGGCAATATCTCCACGACCCTGGTCCTCATCTCGGGCTGTTCCGCCAGTACCTTCCCCTGGACTGCCTTGGGGTTGGCGGTGCCGTTGTGCTGGACGGCGTTCTGGAGGGCGTACTTCCGGATGACGAGCTCAAGGTTCATGTCTGACATAACATCCTGAGAATGAGAGATGTTCATATTCTATCTTTCGCTGGCACTGTCAATTAATCGCCCAGGGGATTTCGCTCCCATAATCGCTCAAGGAGTCAATTTTCTTTTGGGCGCTGTGATGCTGGAAGATCGGGCTCCGGAACCCTCTGTCTCGACCTTCTTCAGCTGGTCCTCTAGAACTTGGATCGCGGTGCTTATCCGAAGCAAAGCGGTTTGTAGATCCTCCTCCTTCGATCGCAATTCCGCAAGGGACTTCTTGCCCGCCTCATATTCAGCCCTAAGCTCGTTCAGCCTTTCGGTCAACTGGTCGCTCATTGAGAATCCCTTATTCCCCAATCGAATGTCCTTTCATCATCTTTACAATCTTTGTCGAGAGATTTGAACAAGTCATGCGGGTAGCTATTGCTTATTAATCGGGAAACGAATCACCCGTTCATGTCAGTCAGGGGCCTCCTGAAAGGGATGAAGGACGTCATGAAGGTGGACGAGTCACTCTCGCCCGACCTGCAGTTGACCAGAACGCTCGTGGAGAACCAGAAGGTCCCGGTCCTGTTCAACAACGTGAACGGCGGCAAGGTGGTCGGAAACATATGGAGCGACCGTTCACGCATTGCCTCCGCCCTTGGTATCACGAAGGAGGAACTCCTCCCGAAGATGATCGAGTCGATATCAAACCCGGTTAAGCCGAACGTCATCGATGACCCATTGTTCCGTCAGGTGGAGATGGATTCGTTCGATCTGCGCAAGCTGCCTATCCCGAAGTTCTATCCCAAGGACGGCGGCCGTTACATAACCGCTGGCGTCGCCGTCTCCGAGTTCGAGGGCAAGAAGAACGTCTCGTTCCACCGGCTATTGCTGCTCGACGATCACCGATTCGGGATCCGCCTAGTACCCCGTCATTTATACACCATGCATAAATTGAGCTTGGAGAAAGGCAAAGACCTGCCGGTGGCGTTCTGCGTCGGCGTGTGTCCATCTGTCTTGCTCGCTGCGGCAACTTCAGCCGATTACTCACTGGACGAGATGGAGATCGCTGCATCGTTGAGGAAAACCTGCATGGGTGAGCCAGTCGATGTCGCTCCGACCGACAATGGGCTCATGGTCCCGGCCTATGCCGAGTATGTCTTCGAAGGCCGTCTCACCGCGGACAAGGTCGACGAGGGCCCGTTCGTCGATATAACTGGCACCTATGATGATGTGAGGAAGCAGCCTGTTTTCGTGGTGGACAAGATATACCATCAGAAGGACCCGGTCCTGCATGTCGTATTGCCTGGTGGCCTGGAACACTTCATGCTAATGGGATTGCCCCGAGAGCCGGTCATGTTCAAGACGATCCGCCAGGTGGTTCCGCAGGTGCACGGGGTCCGCCTCACGGAGGGTGGATGTTGCTGGCTTCACGGCGTCGTTTCGATCACCAAGAACAAAGAGGGTGACGCTATGAACGCTGCCATGGCCGCTTTCACTGGACATCCCTCGATGAAGAAAGTGACCATCGTCGACAAGGACGTCGACATCTTCAACGACCAGGACGTGGAATGGGCCGAGGCGACCAGGTTCCAGGCCTCCCGCGGTCTTATGGTGGTGAACAATGCCGCAGGTTCCTCTCTCGACCCGAGCGCAGACGGGACGACATCGAAGATCGCGATCGATGCGACCAAGCCGATGGGCGTGACGAAAGGATTTGAAAAGGCGCAATTGCCCTGATCATCAAGACCAAAATTACAGTAGGAGATCCTTCATATTATTAGGCACTCGAACGTGATATTGCTGATCAATATTCGCCAACCCATCGAGCAATTGGACGTCTCTATCATGGCTAATGCAATATCGATGTTACAGTGGATTCTGGCCGATCGGATGCTCCTTGACAAAGTCCAAGACCAGTCTGCAATATCTGTCCGGAGCTATGATGTGACCGCAACCATCCAACAATACCAATTTCGAACCCAATATTCTTGAGGCGAGCTCTTCCCCGAAACGATAAGGGACCATGATGTCCTCATTGCCGTGGATGACCAGAGTCGGTACGTTGATCGTCCTCACCCGTTCGTGACTGTCAAAATTGTCTAGTGCTGCTTTCTGCCTGGCGAATCCGTCGACCTGGTCCAGGTCCCGCTCCCTCGCCCCGCGTCTTTCGTTCTGGGCGACGTTCTCCCTTCCGCGGAAGGCCGCGTTGGTCAGGCACCAGGCCTGCATCATGGTGAGGAACGTCTCGATACTTGCGCCTTCCCGGACGGTATTGATCATGGCGTCGATGCCTACGCTGGAGCGTTCCGGCCTCCTCATGTACGTGGACATGAGAGTAAGTGTGGCCACCTGGTCCGGGTGCCTAAGCGTTAGCTCCTGGGCGACATTACCGCCCATCGATGCCCCGAGGACGTGTGCCCTCTTGATCCCCAGTCCGTTTAGCAGACCGGAGGCATCATCCGCCAGGTCCTCCATGGTGAAAGGGCGGCCCGGATGTTCCGTCTTCCCGGCGCCGCGGTTGTCTATTGTGATGACCATGTGATCCTTGTCCAGCAGTGGCAACGCCTTCTTCCAGCTGGTAAGATCGCCGCACAGCCCGGTTATGAGCAGGAGCGGCTCCCCTGACCCGTGCACTTCGTAATGCACCCGTACGTCACCGACGGCCATGTGCGGCATCAAGGACTCCTAGAAATGAGGAAAGGAGAAAAATGTTTGGATTCCACCACCGGCCCAGGGATAGGACCGAAGGACATCGATGATTCCTTTGGGAATCCGTTCATCAAGCGTCCGACCATAGCTTCGCCGATTGCTCCCTCAGCTTGTATTTCATTATCTTGCCGCTCGCCGTCATCGGGTACTCGGCAACGAACGTCACGTACTTGGGCACTTTGTAGAACGAGATCTTGTTCCGGCAGAAGTCCTGCACATCGGTCTAGGTCATCGTCACCCCGGGCTGCAATATGATGAACGCGGCCGGTTGCTCGCCGTACTTCTTGCTCGGGCAACCGACCACCTGGACGTCCTTGACCCCGGGCATATGGTGCACGAAGTCCTCGACCTCCTTAGGGTAGATGTTCTCTCCACCCCTGATGATCATGTCCTTGAGCCGTCCGGTGACATAGAAATAGCCGTCCTTGTCCCGCTTGCCGATGTCCCCGGAATGAAGCCATCCTTCCCTATCGATGGCGTGTGCGGTCTCGTCCGGCATTTTGTAGTAGCCTTTCATGACGTTGTAGCCGCGGCAACACAGTTCACCATGCTCGTCTTCCTTGCAGAACTCGCCGGTGTCGGGGTTGATGATCGCCCCTTCGACGCCTGGCAGAGCCTTTCCGACGGTGGAGCACTTCCTCTCCAACGAGTGTTCGTCGTACCTCGTCTGGGTCATCCCGGGGGACGTTTCCGTGAGCCCGAACACGTTGGTCACTTCGGTCATGTGCATCTTCTCCACGCACTCGTTCATCGACTTGACCGGGCA
>Ga0182021_10002572_pt1 | contig 21190 bp, 11 predicted proteins | sample 612E3MmetaG_FD_120493 | JGI IMG/M metagenome (GOLD analysis project Ga0182021, IMG submission 120493) | Permafrost microbial communities from Stordalen Mire, Sweden - 612E3M metaG (Illumina Assembly) | ecosystem: Environmental > Terrestrial > Soil > Wetlands > Permafrost | place: Sweden... | reverse complement strand
TTGCAGCTCTGGGGTTTTGACAGCGATGCTGGACATCAGATTCTTCTCCTAGCGAGGGGTAGAACCCCAGTATAGCCGTATGCACGTCCTAGTCAATTTTGCGAAATTTAAAGGACACTATCGGATTGCGGCCACAACGGCGCTTTCATTCGCCTGCACAATTAGCGCACAACGAGCGGCAGGTAAACCTTGTTGGCAACCTGACCCAACAGCGCGAATTCGCTCAGGTGGGTGAGGGTGATGACTAGCCGGTGGTGGGCCGTATCGCGCTGGATCAGCGTAAGGCCGTCGCTGACCCAGGCGTTGCCATTCCAGTAGCGCAGCTCCAGCGAATTTTCACTCACGCTCAGGTTGGCCGGATTGTAGGCGAGGGTCAGGGTAATTGGAGTGCTGAATTGGTAATCCGGCTGCAACAGGTCACCCTGGTACATCTCCAGGCTGAAGTTTGCCCCCGCAAAAGTAAATTTGGCTGGCGCGGCGTGTGTGTTAGAGGGCAAAATAGTATAGGCGAGACTGACGGGGCTAGCTACTGCTCCGGCCGGGATGAACACTGTCAACGTGACTGACAGCAGCGCGCCCGGAGAGGAAGGAAAGACCGCGAGCGTGGGTGCTGTAGACGCGACAGACGTAGTCGCGTTAACGACGACCACGGCAACGGTCTTGGTCACGCGGCCAGCGCTGTTGGCGGCGGTAACGACCGCGGTGTAGTTCCCGGTGGCCGGGTAGATATGAGAGACGAGCGCGCCTGTGTCGCTTGCGCCGTCTCCAAAGGCCCAGGCATAAGTCACATTACTGCCTGCGCCGATGGTCGCGGTGAAAGCGGTGGCGTGGCCTAAAGCAGTTGGACTGTTACTAGCAACCGCCAGATTATCAACAGGCACAACTGGGGAGGTCACGGTCACCGTCACGCCCGCCGATTGGCTGGCATCGAACTGAGCATCGCCGCCATACACGGCCACGGCGAGGTAGGAACCAACAGCGAGGGTGTTGGTGGTGTACGTCGCTATGCCGCTGTTCAGGGAGCGAATGATAAGCGCGCCGTCCAGCGTGAAGGTAACCACACCTGTCGGGATGCCCACAGAGGAAGTGACGGCCGCGGTAAAGATAATGGGCTGACCAAACACAGAGTCAGTGGGCACTGAAGCAAGCGCGGTAGCCGTATCTGCCCTAGCAATGGTGAAGGTCTGCGTCACATCTGACGCGGCATTGTAGTTACCATCGCCTGCCTGATGGGCAGTGATGGCACAAATCCCAGATGTTGTGAGTGTGACTAAGTTCCCTTCCACCGTGCAGGCCAGGTAGCTGGTCGTAAACGTCACCGGCAAGCCGGACGATGCCGTGGCCGTGAGTGTGAAGGTCGGGGCACCATACACCTTATCGGCCAGCGTGTCGAAGGTGATGATTTGGTTGGCCTTGGCTATAAAGAAAGTCCGACTCACGTCTGGCGCGGCGTTGTAGGTCGTGTTACCCGTTTGATGGGCAGTGATTGTACAACTTCCCACTCCCGTGAGTGTGACTAAGTTCCCTTCTACAGTGCAGGCTAAGCTGCTGGTCGTAAACGTCACCGGCAAGCTGGATGATGCCGTGGCCGTGAGTGTGAAGGCCGGGGCACCATACACCTTATCGGCCAGCGTGTCGAAGGTGATGGTTTGGTTGGCCTTGGCTATAAAGAAAGTCCGACTCACATCTGGCGCGGGGTTGTAGGTCGTGTTACCCGCCTGATGGGCAGTGATTGTACAACTTCCCACTCCCGTGAGTGTGACTAAGTTCCCTTCTACAGTGCAGACTAGGTTGCCGGTCGTAAACGTCACCGGCAAGCCGGATGATGCCGTGGCCGTGAGTGTGAAGGCCGGGGTGCCATATGGCTTGTCAGGCAAAAGATCAAACGCAATTGCCTGGTCGGTCTTAGAAGTGGGAGTCAAAGCCAAATCCAGATCAGTGACCTCTGGCGGCACACCCACTAAGGGGCTGACCCGGTCCGTATAGCCGGATTTTTGCACCACAATATACCAACATCCCTGCGCAACATTCCAGCCGTAACGCCCCTGAGAATTAGTAAACAGCGGGTTGCGTTCCGGATCGATCTCACCTGATTGCGGATCAACTTGGATTCCCAATTCGATCGGCGCGGGCGGCAAGCTATCCCAATCGGCCGAACCTTTGGTTAGATTCGTCTCGCAGGTGTTGGTCGTTGTATCCGTTGCGTTGACTTTAGGCTGCCAGTCAGGGACTTTTAACAGATCCACCTGAGCGCCCTCTATGGGGTCACCTGTCAGCGCATCTGTAATCTTCCCACTTGGGTCATACAGATATATCTTGCCAACGGGGTTAGTGGCTGGAGGAATGCCAGGGCAAATAAACTGGGTAGTGAGATCACCGCTCGCAATTTGATCGGCTGGAAGGGTTGCTTGGTAAGTGGACCCTGTTGTTCCGGTAAGAACCATCGGGTAGGTTGTAAGCCCCGCTGTGCCAGACAAAATGAGAGTAACCTCAGTGGAGGTTAATCCACTCGCACAAGTGATCTCTTTCGTAACGGTGATATTTCCTCTATTCCAACGGGACATATCAATATTGACTTCGCCAGTCTTGGGATCAGTATGAACTATCCCGGTGGTAGCGGTAGCCTGAGCCACAGGAGGCGCCGGTTCGTTGAGGGAAGCGTCGATATAGCGTGTGATGGCGCCAGCAGTCACTGAAATGTCGGCCGCACTCTCAAGGTTGGGTTGGTCATGATAGTATTCGTCTGGATAGGCAAGTGACCAATCGTAGAACCGGACATGATAGACGCCAGGTTCGAGGTCGCCAATATCATAGTTCCCTGCCAGGTCTGTAGAACCCCCACCCACCACATTCCACCAGCCGCCCACATTACGATAGGCTTGGACGCTAATGTTTGCTAATGGGGTGACGCCGTCGGGCGCAGTGACAATCCCCGTAATGTGGCCCGGGAGGCTCCTGACGGTAGTCGTATAGGAAACGTTATTGTTCCCCGGATTAACATCCAGGCCAGTTCCGGAGATTTGAGCAATGTTCACCAGATTCATCCCCGGACTGACGGTGTCTGTCACTCGAACCCGCAGACTCAGATAGCCGTAGCCATATGGCAGTATTGAGGAAAACGTCCACACGATAGTATTACCGTTGACCACGGTTGGAACAATATTGCTCCATAAATAGGTGGTGCCAGCCGGCAAAGTGTCCGTGAGGCGGACATTTGACGCCGAAGTAGTCCCCTGATTCCAATAGTACAGAGCATATTCAGCCTCTTCACCTGGCCGCGGGTCACCGTAAGCGTACTTGTCGATTGCCAGATCCACGCTGGGGGCTTCTACACTCGTAGTATTGGTATAGACATTGTTCGCCAGGTCAAGATCAGTATCTGTGGTTCTAGCGCTGACCACATTGGTCAGGACTTCGCCAGAAGAGGCCGTATCTGCGATCTGTACCTGAAGGTAAAGGTCAGCGCTGCTGTTTGCCTCCAGTGCAGGGCGCGTCCAAACCACCGTGGTTCCAGTTACAAGGGCCGTAAACCCTGACCAGTTGCGGTCGGATACATAGATCACATCGGCTGGCAAAGTGTCTGTAATGACAATATCTCGAGCCGTTGCATTACCCTGGTTCCCAACGTGAATACGGTATTCGATATTGCCTCCGACCGTGCCTGGAGCACTATTCAAAGATTTGGATACATACACATCGCGGATGGCAGGGGTAAGGGCAACCGTATGAGTGTAGAAATCATTGGTGGGGTTTGTATCTGCGGTTCGAGTGGAGATCCGAACCAGGTTCGTCAAAGTATCACTGACGTTCGCCGTGTCCGTAATCTGCACGGCAGGATACAGATAACCATAGCCGCCGGCCGCTATTGGACCCAGATTCCACACCAATTGGTTATTAACCACCGTCGGTGGAATTACCAGGTCAGTGTAGGTTGGGTTATAAGCATAGCCGTACCATGACAGATACCTTACGTTCTCTGGCAAGGTATCCGTAATCACTACGTCCTCCGCCGTTGAGAAGCCGTTATTGCGGAAGTAAATCTGATATTGGACCTGTTCACCGGGCAGAGGCATCCCCTGTAACCATTTTGTGACAGACATATCTGCGGTCGGGAGGATTACATTCGTGCTAACCCCGGCCCAGTTGTCGCCGGGATTAATATCCGTTTCGTTGGCGCTGACCTGCGCTGTGTTCGTGATCATTCCCGTAGCAGAAGCCATCGCGATGATAAAGACCGCTGCGGTTCCAGAATAGGGTGACAACGTCCCCAGAGCGCAGCCAACCACGCCCGCGTTGTTGACACATTGGGGACTCGCGCCAACAAAGGTCACGTTCAGTGGCAAGCTGTCGGTCACGATCACGCCAGTCGCCGTCATGGTTCCATGATTGATCGCCATGAGCGAATAACTGATGGCCGAACTGACCATCACGGAGCTGGGTGCCCATTTGGTCAGGCTCAGATCGACGCTCGGCCCACCGCCGCCATCATTATCCACAATGGTCAACACGGCAGCGGTAGGAGAACCTAACGTAGCATTGACGGGATTACTCAAGGCCAATAGCACGGTTTCGTCCGACTCACTGAGAGCATCCTCTAAGATCGGCACGGTAAATATCGCAGCAGTCTGGCCGATTCCAAAAAACACCGTCCCGTTGACTGCGGTGTAGTCCACGCCCGCCGTGGCTGTGCCGGTCAACAATGAAGCATAGCTCACCATCGTCATAGTCGTGATAGCTGGAGCGCTGAGTGTCACGGTGACGATAGCCGTGCCCGCCCCTTCACTCACCCGATAGGTACTCGCATCAAATTGAACTGACGGGCTGGAACTGACGACGTTGGTGTTAGCCACGGCGAAGTTGTTACTGGGATTAATATCTGTTTCGTTGGCTGCGACCTGTGCCGTGTTCGTGATCATTCCCGTAGCCGAGGCTGTCACAATGATGGACACCGCGGCGGTGCCCGAATAAGGTGACAACGTCCCCAGAGCGCAAGTGACGATGCCTGTGGTATGCGCACATTGGGGACTGGCGGCGACAAAGGTCACGTTCAATGGCAGGCTGTCGGTCACAATCACGCCAGTCGCAGTCACAATCCCCTGATTGATCGCTGTGAGCGAATAGGTGATGGGTGAGCCGACCATGACTGAACCGGGTCCCCACTTGGTCAGCCCCAAGTCGGGGCCGGGAAGGACACCGCCGTCATTATCAGCAATGGTCAACACCGTAACCGTGGTGGAGCCCAGTGTGACATTGATGGGGTTGCTCAACACGAGTAATACGGTTTCGTCAGGCTCGCCGAGGGCATCTTCCAAAATCGGCACACCAAATGTGGCTGTGCTCTGACCCGCCACAAAAACCAGCGTCCCGTTAACTGAGGTATAGTCCGCACCCGCCGTGGCCGTGCCTGTTAGCAGCGAGGCGTAGCTCACCACGGTGGTCATGACGGCCGGGGCGCTGAGCGTCACGGTGACGAGGGCCGTGCCGACCCCTTCGTCCACACGATAGGCCGCAGCGTCAAACTGAACAGTGGGGCCAGAGGCCACCACGTTGGTATCCACTCCGGCCGAGTTATCACCGGGATCAATGTCCACTTCGTTGGCGCCGACCTGGGCAGTGTTATGAACCCAGCCCGCAGCAGAGGTCATGACCACAACAACAACCGTCGCCGTTCCTGAATAGGGTGACAACGAGCCCAGTGCACAGGTAACCAGCCCCGCGTTGTGACTGCACTCAGGACTGGCGGCGACAAAGGTCACGTTCAATGGCAGGCTGTCGGTCACGATCACGCCGGTCGCAGTCACGGTTCCATGATTGTTCACTGTAAGCGAATAGGTGATGGGTGAGCCGACCGCGACTGAAGCGGGTCCCCACTTGGTCAGACCCAAGTCGGGGCCGGGGCTAAACACCACATCGATTGGTGTGGCACTCCATACCAACCGCCCTGCACCTATTTGTCCATCGAAATCACCGCCCCAGCATTTTACTCCGGCACTTGCGGTCATTGCACAGGTGTGATCATGACCTGCCACAATGTCCGTGGTTCCACTGATGATGCCACTCGCATCAACGGGGAATATCTGGTTGGTGACTGTTCCATCGCCTAATTGCCCATATTCATTCTCCCCCCAGCACTTCACGCTCCCGCCTGCCACTACCGCACAAGTGTGCGACCAGCCAGGAGCCATGGCCAATACGCCACTTGTCAATCCGCTTACATTCTCGGGTGTGAGGCGATCAAGCGTAGTACCGTCGCCTAACTGTCCGGTATTGTTCCACCCCCAACATTTCATGCCCCCCTCTGTGGTGAGCGCACAGGTGTGGTTGTACCCCGCCCTAATCGCGACAACGCCACTGATGAGTCCGCTGACGTCCACCGGAGTAAGTCGGCCTGTGACTGTCCCGTCACCCAATTGGCCATTGCGGTTGTCACCCCAACATTTGACTCCACCATTGATAGTTAACGCGCAGGTATGGTTATAACCCGCCGTAATGGCCGTAATGCCATTGGTCAAACTGATTACATCTACGGGAGTCAGTTGCCCTGTAGTGGAGCCATTGCCTAATTGCCCATAGAAGTTGCCGCCCCAGCATTTCACCCCGCCATTCGTGGTCAGCGCGCAAGTGTGGCTCCAGCCTGAAGCAAGAGCGGTTACTCCACTTATTAGCCCGGTTACTTCCACTGGCGTGGAACGGCTAATGGTAGTCCCGTCGCCCAGTTGCCCGGCGTTGTTCCAGCCCCAACATTTCGCGCCACCGCCTGACGTCACTGCACAGGTGTGGTACCACCCTGGCGCAACCGTCAAGGTTCCGGTAGGTAATGCGGTCACCGCCACTGGCGCACCGCGATCATTGGTCGTCTCATCGCCCAGCTGGCCATAGCCGTTCAATCCCCAGCATTTCACGCCACCATTTGTCATGACGGTGCAAGTATGAGCCAGGCGCGTATCGATAAGCGCCGTCTCGCTGCTCAAGCCAAGCACATCGGTAGGTGTGAGAAAAACAGGAGACGTGCCATTCCCCAATTGCCCATCGCTGTTTCTTCCCCAACATCTTATCTGGCCGCCTGTCATCAAAGCGCAAGTGTGAGATCCACCTGTTGCCAACGTGCTGACTCCGCTTGTTAATCCGGTCACTGCCACGGGAACAAGGCGATTAGTGGTGGTGCCATCCCCCAATTGACCATAGGAGTTAATGCCCCAGCACTTCATCCCGCCGTCCGTTAATATGGCGCAGGTATGGTTGGAGCCGGCGGCAATAGCTGTTACGCCGCTGGTGAGACCGCTTACCTCGACCGGCTGATTACGCGAGAGAGTTGTGCCATCTCCCAGTTGACCCGCGTAGTTATAACCCCAGCACTTCACTCCGCCGTAGCCCATGAGGGCACAGGTATGAGAGTATCCAGCGGCAAGAGATACAACGCCAGAGATCAAACCGCTTACCTCGACCGGTGTGGTGCGGGAAAGGGTCGTGCCATCCCCCAATTGACCGAAGGCGTTATAGCCCCAACATTGCACGCCCCCGGTTGGGGTTATGGCGCAAGTGTGATTGCCACCGGCTGCAACAGTGGTGACTCCCGTTATCAAGCCAGTGACATCGATCGGGGCAGTACGGCTAATCGTTGTGCCATCGCCTAATTGCCCGTAACCGTTATTTCCCCAGCATTTCACACCTCCACTTCCCGTTACGGCACAAGAATGATAGGCGCCCATAGCCAGGGTTGCGACCCCGGTGATGGAGCCGGTCACGTCCACAGGCGTATTGTGATTAGCAAATGTGCCGTCGCCCAGTTGACCATAGAGGTTGTATCCCCAGCACTTCATCTGCCCATTCGCCATCACGACACAGGTATGGTCAAATCCAGCGGCCAGAGCTGTTACACCGCTGGTCAAACCGCTCACGTCCTGGGGTTGGCCGCGGCTAATGAATGTGCCATCTCCCAATTGTCCGCCGTAGGTGGCAATATTAACGCCCCAGCACTTTACCCCTCCGCTGTCTGACAGCGCGCAAGTATGATAGCCTCCCGCCGTAAGCGTAGTGAAACTCTGGCTTTGGGCAACAGCGAGAGACTCCTCCGTAGAAGGCGCGGGTAAAGAGGCAATAGTCCTTGAGCCGACAGGCTCATCTTGTACTGCGCCGCTTATCAAGTCAGCTGGGGCCAGCCTGGCCTCTGCTGGTCTCTTGTTCTCCGCCATAACCATGTTTGTACCGTTGAGCAACAGGCTAAATAACAAAACAATAGTGGTGAAGTAAGATGGGCGGCGCATGGAATTTCTCCTTATCTGGTTTTGATTGGTGGCATGAGTGAATAACGACCAACCCTGTTTTAGACTGACTGATCCCCTTAACTCTCGCCAAGCCGCCCCGCCGCGAGAGATTCGCGAAAGAATGCGATATAAATGTTCCGCGCCAGCCAACTTAATCGGCTGACGCGGAAACGGTTCATCATTTATGTGACGCCATCGTTTTCCAAGCGGCGCTTCATTTCTTCAAGGCTCACTGGCTTCTCTGCACGCCACTCGGCAACCAAGGCAAGATCGTGCAGGTCTTCCATGAGTTTCTGATACCGCTTCATCGATAGAAGGACACCGATCTTTTTGCCTTTGGCATCGACGACAAATTGCTCTTGAACAGCCATGGTCTGTATGCTCCTCGTATCCGTCCAGTCAAGGCTGGCATCGCTGCTGATATTATACGCCAGATGCGCTTGCATGCCTATCAAATCTTAAAAGACCTAGCAGGTTTTGATCGAATATCGGGCTGGCCGTGATCATCCACTCGATCGATCAACCAGCCTTGCATTCCAGATGGCTAAAACCTGCGAGGTCTGTATGGCGAAGCGCTATTCCTTACAGTTGGCGATAGACTTCACGCCGATGCCGCACGTAATGCACGACCACTTGTTTGAGGTCTTTGTCCACGCCGTAGATGACGCGGTAATCGCCTATGCGGATGCGATACAAGTATTCCGCGCCAGCCAACTTGGTCGACTGCCGTGGAAATGGCTCGTCTTTTAGCGTTTCGATCTTTTTGAAGGCCCGTCCCATGTCTGGCAACGAACAACCTGGACGACGCGCCTTTTTGACGGAGCAAAGTGCGGCCGAATTTCAGCTCAGTATTTAACTATCTTGGCTTTTTGGTAGTGTCCCTATAACTGGTAGTGTCCCCTTAACCGGTGCAAGGCGATTCACGCCTGAAAAAACGCCTTAAAATAAGGGCTTCCGTGCGTCCTAAAAGCGATTGCACCGTTTACAGGGACACTACCAATTTTTACAGGTGGAGATTTTTTATCTCATCCGGATCTCGCACCACCATGCCAACCTTCGTGTCGATCTTGAAAATCGTCATGGCGCCGACGTTGATCGGCCTGGCCAGTTTAGCCGGCCGCAAATGGGGACCGGCGATCAGCGGCTGGATTGTGGGCATGCCACTGACCACCGGCCCGGTGATCTTTATTCTCGCGGTGCAACAGGGCACGGCCTACGCCACCACGGCGGCGCTCGGCACCTTATCGGGCGGCTTGTCGCTCATGATCTTCGCGCTGACGTACAGCTGGCTGGCCCGTTCGTTCCGTTGGCCGATCACGTTAGCTCTGAGCAGCCTGTTATTCTTTGCAACGACGTTCGTCCTGCAACAACAGACCTTTACCATTCTCCCCTTGTTTCTGGGCATTGTCGGCTTGTTGCTGATCACCCTGCGGCTGATGCCGCCCGACCAAGCGCCCTCACAAGTTACACCGATGACTTTGCCGTGGTGGGACTTGCCGGCGCGCATGATCGTCGTCACGGCGCTGGTGTTAGCCTTGACCAGTTTTTCAACCGTCCTGGGGCCGCGTTTGACCGGACTCCTCGCCACGTTTCCGGTCTACGCCTCCACGCTCTCGGCCTTCGCGCAACATTTGCAAGGACCGGATGCGGCGGCGCGCGTGCAGCGCGGTTTATTGCTGGGCCTGTTTTCGTTCGCCGGTTTCTATGTGTTCCTGGCGACGATGCTTCAACCGTTCGGCATCGCGATCGGTTTTTGCGGGGCCATCATTGTGGCACTGCTGATTCAGGGCGGATCGTTATTCGTGTTGCAGCACGCGAGGTAAGTGGGAGGCATCACAATAAGCCGCGTTTGCGCGCCAGATGAATGGCCTCCACGCGGCCATCCGCGCCGAGTTTAGCGAGGACATTGCCCACGTGAAACGTCGCCGTCCGTTCGGTCACGCCGAGCCGGGCGGCGATTTCTTTGTTGCGCAGGCCCTCCGACATCAACTTCAGCACTTCTTCTTCGCGCAAGGTTAGCGGCGGCATGGGTAATAAATCGTCATGCGGCGCCGATCGATGCGGTGTATCCACTTCACGCAGCGTATCGACCTCATGCGGCGTGTCACCGTTGAGGTCGTTCGCTACGCCTTGATCGGCCCGCGCGGCGAAGATGGCCGCTTCGATCAGACGCTGCGCCACACTCAACTCGCGGGCCGCCTCAGGCCGATCGGTAAGCAGCCGCCCGGCGTGCTTCAAGCGATCGAGCGCGCGCTGTAACACCTCATCAACGGCTTCGTGTGTGATGTCGTCCATGATTGAGATGGAGAAACCGGGTTTCTGTAGATGTTACTTCACGAGCTTGAAATTAAACACTGGTGTCTGCAAAGTTCCCATCAAGCTCACCCACAGGGGCAGTACCATCTCTGTGCCGCGCGCTGTCGTAATATCGCCCAGATCGATGACCGACTTCCAGCCGAACCACTCTTTCAAGATCGTCGTCACGGTCGCCTTGGCCGCGGCGTCGTTGCCGCTGACAAAGACGAGATGATCTTCTTTCAACAGTCCGGGGTTCACCATGAGGTTGCAGCTCATCGTATTCAAACTCTTAACGACTTTCATCGCAGGGAAAGCGCGCTGAATCTGTTCGCCGAGCGAGTCAGTGTTGCAAACGAGGAGAGACGGCGGCATGCCGCGCGAAAAATCGAGCGGATTAGCGACGTCGATGAGGACTTTGCCCTTCAAGTTCTCCGCGCCCGCCTGGCCCAATGCCTCCAGCGAAGCCCCGCCTGATGTGCAGTTGAAGAGCACTTCACCGAAAGCCGCCGCATCTGCGAACGTGCCCTGCGAAGCCTTTGCGCCACTCTGCTTGACCCACGCGGCGGCCTTTTCATTGTTCGCCGTGCGCGATCCCACTTTGACTTCATGACCTAACTGGATCAGCTTCGTGCCGATCGCCTCGCCCACCATGCCTGTTCCCAAAACTCCGATTTTCATGTGGTGTCCTCCTGGTGAATTTAAGTTACTATGATGATACCAGACAAACACAAAAGGCAAGAGGACTCTTCCTGCCTCTTGCCTCCTGCATCTTACAACCTGCCAGCCTCACAACGGCACAGTCTCGCTCTTAATCGGCTTGGCTGGTTCGGGCTCTTGCCCTTCGGCCAGCGGACGCTTGAAGATGTGAAACGCCGCGCCCATCGGCTGATGCTGAATCGCCACGAGTTCCCAGCCCTGCGTACCAAGGCCGTTCAGCACGCGCCGGCCAAACGCCGTCATGCGCTCGCCTTCTTGAATCAACGTCTCGTCGCCTTCCACCGAAGTACGTCCTCGAAAATCGACGTACACGACCTTGTATTCGAATCGTTGTGCTGCCATGTTATCTCCTTTGCTTTACCCTATGTGCTGATACGCGCTCAGTGTTCACAGTATATTCCCAAACAACGCCGGTGTGACTGTCCATCCGTGCAGCTGTCACGACAGATTCTGGACAGGTTAGATCGATCAATTCTTGGATTCCTCCGGCACGATGTCGATCGTCAGCTTATCGTTGCGGCGGATGATCGTCAACGGCGCGCGTTGGCCTACCCGATCGTGCGTCAACAACCGATGGAGCCCATCGATCCCGCCGACCGCTTGATCCCCAAACCCGACGATCACATCGCCCTCGATCAATCCGGCACGCTGGGCCGGGCTGCGGGGCTCGATCGAGACGACGAGAATGCCGCTCTCCACCGTCAAGTTGTGATAGCGCACCAGCTGCCGACGCAGTGGCGTATCCTGTCCACCCACGCCGATGAGACTGCGCCGTACGCGGCCATGTTGCATTAACTGGCCCGCCACAAATTTCGCCGTGTTGACGGCGATGGCAAAGCACAGCCCCTGTGCCGGAAGAATCATTGCGGTGTTCACGCCGATTACTTCGCCCCGCGAGTTGATCAGCGGCCCGCCGGAATTGCCGGGATTCAACGCCGCATCCGTCTGGATGACGTTGTCGACCAATCGCCCTGCATCCGTGCGCAGCGATCGACCTAACGCACTCACGACGCCCGCTGTGACCGTCGTCTGAAATCCGTAAGGATTGCCAATCGCGATGGCGACCTGTCCCACGCGCACCTGCTGCGAATCGCCCAACGTGACCGGTGCGAGATTCGATCCATCGATCCGGATCACCGCTAGATCGGTGGCCGCGTCATCGCCGATGAGCTGCGCCTTGAATTCGCGTCCATCGGCCAGAGTCACATCCAACTGCGCGGCCTGATGCACGACATGGCTGTTCGTCAGGATGAAACCATCGGGCGTGAAGACAAACCCCGAGCCTGTGCCGCGCCGCTGGTCAGGCGCGCCGCGCCGTTCATTTGGGAAGCGCGACCGACTCGGCCCCTGCCCGTTGCTACCCTTGTTCACTTCGATGTTCACCACCGCCGGGCTTACCTTCTCAGCGGCTGCGATCACGGCCTGTGAATAGGCATCGAGTAAATTCACATCAGGTTGAAGTTCTGCGGCTGACATCATCCACCTCGTGTAACTGCTCAGCCGTCATGCCCGAGTGCTTCTGTCGGGCATCCAGATTCGCCGCTGGCACGGTCTCTGGATTCCCGCTTCCAGCATGCGGGAATGACAGCGCCGCGCGATGGCTGAGCAGTTACCACCTCGTGACGTAAGCATACCGCTCCACTGCGGCCGCGCACTGTAGGAACGATCAGGCCACCGGCGAGTTATCCAACAGGCTCTTGACAAGCAAGCTGATCGAGAGTATATTAGTGTACGAATTACACTAATTACTAAGGCGCAGCACGCGCTTCTCCTTTTAGCCATAGTTAGTGTAACTATAACACTTACTGGGGCCACATGAACTGGAACATCACCTCACCGGCCGACCGGCAGCACTTTGCTCCGGAAGAAATCTTTGCCGCCGGATTGACGCAGCATCATCTGGCGAATACTGCCTATCCGATCGGCCACCTCACCACCATGCGGCCTTATCGCGTGACCCGGCGGGCCGGCGAGGACGATCGAGTCGCCGCGGCCGCGTGGAACGGCATTGACGAGCTGTGCCTATACGTCCACGTCCCGTTTTGCGAGAAACGCTGTTCGTTCTGCGAATACACCGTGGTCGATCCCCATCAGAATCAATCGGCCGAGGATACGTACTACGATCTATTGCTGCGTGAGTTCGAGATGTGGGGACGCGCGATCGATTCACAGCAGAAGACGCTCAGCGGCTTCGACATCGGCGGCGGCACACCCGCCCTGCCCAAGGCCGCCAATACCGCCCGCGTGATCGAAGCCGCCCAACGGCAGTTTCGCTTCAAGCCCGGTATGCAGATCAGCATCGAGACCACGCCGCGCATCGCGGCGAATGATCCCCAGAAGATGCGCGATCTCCATGCGCTGGGTATCGATCGCATCAGCATGGGCGTGCAGATTATCCAGCCGAGTCTATTGAAGGCGTTGGGGCGCAATGCTTCGACGGTGGATTTCAATCTTAAAGCGCGCGATGCCATTCGGGCGGCTGGATTCGAGAAGTTCAACATCGATCTGATGTACGGCTTCGCGCGGCAATCCCTCAGTGGCTGGGAAGCGACGCTGCAACACGCCATCGATCTCAATCCGGAATACATCACACTTTATCGAATGCGTTACAAAGGCACGCAAATCGCCGGGCAAGCCGCACAGGTTACGCGCGAACAGATCAACGCCTTGGCCGATCTGGCCAAAGCGAAGTTGAGCGCCGCCGGCTATACGGCGAATGCGGGCAAGAACACGTACAGCCGCATCGCAGGCGATCCGGGCACAAGCGATTATCTGACCACCCGTGTGATCGATGGTACGCCGTATCTGGGACTCGGCCTCGGCTCACAATCGCTGTCACACGTGACCCTATCCTATAACGCGGGCGCTGCCAGTAAGAATCTGACGTTGTACCAGCAGAAGATCGAGGAAGGTCGTTTGCCGCTGCAAGACCTGTATCACCTCTCGCGGGAAGCCGCCATGGGTAAAATGATCTCGGTCGCGTTCTATTTCGGAGAGATCAACCTCGCCAGTTTTCAACGCAAATTCGGTGTGACAGTGGAAGAAGTCTTTCCTCATGAAGTAGCCTTCGTCCTGCAACGCGGCTTGATGGAATACACTGACTCAACGCTTCGCCTCACCGTTGAAGGGGCACGACAAATTAATGGCGTCATCGCGTTGTTCTATGCGCCCGCGGTGAAGGAACATCTGCTGCAACTCTCACTGGCGGATAGCGGGATAGAGAGACAGAGGGACAGAGTGATGGCATGAGTACGCACCACGCACCACGCACCAGTGCGAAGCCTCCCTGTGGGACGCACTACGATTTCGCCAACATCCTCTTCGCCGGGCCGTGCAATGCCCGCTGTCCGTTCTGCATCGGGCGGCAGATCGATCCGCGCTTGAGCGTGAACAACCTGCGCGAATTCCCGCCGAGCAATCTCGATCGCTTCGTCGAGATGGTTCTGGCCCACGCGATCAAGCAAGTGATCTTCACGGGCACCACCACCGATCCGCAGTTGTATCGGCATGAAGCCCGCTTGCTCGATTATTTGCGTAGTCAATTGCCCGGCGACACGCACTACTCACTTCACACCAATGGACGGCTGGCGCTGCAGAAACTGGAAACGTTCAACCACTACGATCGGGCCTGCCTCTCTTTTCCGACCTTCGATCCGGCCACCTACTTCAAAATGATGGGCGTGCGCGGCGTGCCCGATCTCGCGCAGATCGTCTATCGGGCACAGATTCCCATCAAGGTCTCGTGCGTTGTCAACGAGCACAACCGCTCCGAACTACCAGAGTTTCTCGAACACTGTCAGACGATCGGTATCAAGCGATTGGTCGTCCGTCAGCTGTATGGCGACCCCCATGCCTTGCCCATCGTTACCGGGCTAGCTCGTTCTTCGACTGCGCTGTGCTCCGCTCAGAATGAGCTAACCCAGTTGGGAGAATATCGCGGCAATCCGGTCTATGATTATCGGGGCATGGAAGTAACGTACTGGAATTTCGATCATTGTGATTGTCAGTCCATCAACCTCTTCAGCGACGGAACCATCAGCGCCGATTACCTGCTGGTCAAAGCATGACGAGTGACGAGTGACGAGTGAACCGTACATGGCAATTCACTCATCACTCATCACTCATCACTTCCCTCGTTTGACGCTTCCAACAATTCCGCGTATAGTTTCTCCATCTTATGGCGCAGGTCTTACTCCGACTGGCATGAACTGTCCAAACTGCGGATTTGGAAATCCACCCGGCTTTGCTTTCTGCGGCCAATGCGGCACACGGCTGACGGCCGTTGCCCCCACGCTCATCAACGAAGTCGATCTGGCTCGCCTGCGCCGATATCTCACCCCGGCACAGATCGAAGCCCTGCCCCCCGCCGCGGCCTGGCGCGAGGCCGACGTAGCCGTCACGCGCGAACAGTTGTCGCGCCTGTTCGTCTCCGTCGTGCCCTACTTGCCGCGCAATCTGGTGCGTGTGGAACTGGCGCTGCGCAAAGAAGCCCAGCAGTTAGCGGGCGGAGAATTCTTGAGCGGCGCCCTGCTCTTCTCGGATGTTAGCGGCTTCACCGCCATGTCCGAACGGCTTAGCGTCCTGGGCCGTGAAGGCGCCGAACAGATCACCGACATCATCAATCGCTATTTCGGCCAGATGATGTCCATCATCTTCGCGTATGGCGGCGATGTCTTCAAGTTTGGCGGCGATGCCCTGTTGGTCTTCTTTCCCGATGGCAGCGTGCCCGGCCTTCTGCCCGCGCTGCAAGCCAGTTGGCATATGCAGCAGGCCATGACGGAATTTGCCGAAATCAAGACCAGCCTCGACACGTTTCCGCTACGTATGAAGATCGGCCTTAACGCCGGATCATTTTTTGCGGCGCGCGTGGGCACCGCCACAGCGCGGCAATACATCGTGACGGGCAAAGAGATGAATGCGACCGCACGAGCCGAATCGCTGTCGGTGGCCGGTCAGATTCTGTGCACGCCGCAGGTCTATCAACAAGCGGCGGCCCAGCTTGGCCCCGATTGTTTTGTGCCCGGCCCCGAAGGCCACCATTTGCTGACGCGCCTCACACCCCGGCCGCCTGATGCGCCGCTATCCGACCCGTTCCCTTCATTGAATTCCATTCCGGATCTGCTCACCGGTCTCGATCGACTCTCGCCTTATCTTTCACTGGGACTGCTGCCCCGCCTGTTCGGTTCGCCGACCAGCCAGAAAGCGAGCGGCGAACATCGCCTGGTGGGCGTGTTATTCAGCAACTTCATCGGCGCGAGTGAACTGATCGAACGACTGAGTCCCGATCGGCCGATCGAGATAGCCGGGCACATCAATCAATATTTCACGCAGATGTTGACCGCCTTGGAGCGTTACGAAGGCGTGGTCAACAAGATCGATCTGTACGATCACGGCGATAAATTGTTGGCCGTGTTCGGCGCGCCGATCGCGCACGAAGACGACGCCGAACGCACCGTGCGCGCCGCGCTCGACATGCAGGCCGCCGAAAAAGAGGCCGGGGCCATGTTCGTCTCGCAATCCATCGGCGTGAATTTTGGCCTGGCCTTTGCCGGCGATGTGGGGTCGGGCGAGCGGCGCGATTACACGGTGATGGGCGATGATGTGAATCTGTCCGCTCGTCTGATGAGTGCTGCGCCGCAAGGTGAGCTCTTGCTATCTGACGCGCTGCAGCGCAAAGCCAGCGCCTTCTTTGAACTCGCCAGCCGCGGCGCTGTGAAGGTGAAAGGCAAAGCGCACCCCGTGCCGATCTTCGCCGTGGTGGGCCGCCGGGCGCAGCCCGAACCGGTGCGCGGTATTCGCGGCCTATATTCGCCGCTGGTGGGGCGCGAGCGCGAAGTGCAGATCATGCGCGAGATGGCCCTGAATCTGCACAGTGGACGCGGCAGCATTTTGTCGGTGATCGGCGAAGCCGGTCTGGGCAAAAGTCGCTTGATCGACGAACTGCGCGCCAACGAAAACAAAGCGCTGCCCTTCACCTGGCTGGAAGGACATTGCCTCTCTTATACACAGAACGTCAGTTACTCGGCCTTCATCGAAGTGATGCGCGGCGCACTGAACATCTTTGAATCGGACAGCGACACCGAACGGTGGGCCAAGCTGCGCCGTCGGGTGGATGAGCTGCTTCCGGGAGAGATCGGCGAAGATGTACTGCCCTACCTGGCGCACTTCTTGAATCTGCCTTTGCAGGGTGCGCAGGCCGAACGCGTGGCGTACCTGGAAGGCGAAGCGCTGCAACGCCAGGTCATCCGCGCCGTCGCCGTCTTTATCGAAAGGTTGGCGCAGCAGCGACCCACCGTGTTGATGTTCGACGATCTGCACTGGGCCGATTCGGCTTCGCTGGCCTTGCTCGAACGGTTGTTGGCCCTGCCCGATCGCGCGGCGCTGCTCATCGGCTTGTTGTACCGCCCCGATCGATCCCACGGCTGCTGGGCGTTGGGCCAGACCGCGGCGCGCAACTATCCGCATCGTTACACCGAGATCATCCTGAAGCCCCTGAACGTGGCCGCGCATGAAGATCAATTGATGGTGTGCAACTTGCTGTCCATCGCATCGACGCCGGACACGCTGGCGCACATCATCAGTCAGGCCGAAGGCAACCCGTTCTACATCGAAGAGATTATCCGCGCTTTGATCGAGGCGAATGCCATCGTGCTGCGCGGCGGACAATGGGACATCGCCAGTGATTTGAATCTGCAAGCGGTGCCCGATAGTTTGCAGGGCATCATCATGGCGCGCATCGATCGCTTAATGGAAGAAGCGCGGCGTGCCCTGCAGCTGGCCTCGGTGGTGGGACGCAACTTCCGCTATCTGGTCTTGAACTGGCTCTCGACAGCGGCCACGCTCACCCACCTCGATCTCGATCTGGCCGACTTGCAACGCGCCGAACTAATCCGCGAGCAGGCCCGTGTCCCCGAACTGGAATATGGTTTTGCGCAGGCGATGTTCCGCGAGGTAGCCTATGAAAGCCTGCTCGTGCGCGATCGCCGCACGTACCATCGGCTGGTCGGCGAACAGCTCGAAGGACTGTACACTGCCTCGCAGCGTGAAGATGTGTACGAACTGCTGGCCCACCACTACAGCTTGTCTGACGATCATGCTAAAGCCCTGACCTACTTGATCAAGGCCGGTGACAAGACCCGATCGGCTTACGCCAACAAAGAAGCCATCAACTTTTATCAACAAGCCGAAGCCCTGGCCGAAGAATACGGGGATGACGCCGACAAAGCGGCCATCGCCGAAGGCCTGGGGGATGTGGCGTATCACATCGGCGAGTATGATGAAGCGCTGCGGCAGTTCAAGCAAGCCCTGCGCTTTCGCCATGATCCGCGACAGCTGGCCGATCTGCATCGCCGTATGGGGGCCGTGTACGAAAAACGCGGCGAATACGTGCAAGCGCTAACCAGCGTGATGATGGGCACCTCGCTGCTGACACCCGATTACCCGCAGACCGTCGAAATGGCACGGCTGCTGACTTTGCAATGCCGCATCCATCATCAACAAGGACAGTTTGAGGAAGCGATCGAAGTCGGCGAGAAAGCGTTGACCATCATTGTAGAGACGGCCAACTATCGTGAAATCGCCCAGGCGCATAATGAGCTGGGCAACGCGTACGAGGGACGCAGCGAGCTGGACAAAGCCATTGCCCATTATGAGCGCGGCCAGTTGATTTTGGAACGCATCGGCGACGAGCATGGGGCGTCGCAGATCTACAACAACCTGGCCATCATCTACTATCAAACCGATTTGGTCAGAGCGGGTGACTACTTCCAGCGCGCCCTGGAGACGATGCGCCGGCTCGGAAATATCGCCGCCGAATCGACCATCTTGCAAAACCTGGGGATCATTCAGTATGCCAGAGGCAACTATCCCCAGGCGATTGACGACTATCAACAAAGCATTCGTATCAAAGAACGCTTAGGCGACAATCTGGGGATAACCGATTGCTATATCAATCTTGGCGAGGCTTATCGCGCCTTAGGCAATCCAGCCCAAGCGATTGTTTTTCTGGAAAAGAGCCTGGGAATTGCTCAGCAGATTGGCGCCAGCCAGGCCGAAACTGAATGTCACCGTCAACTGGCTGAATGTTATTTGGAAGTTGATGAAGCGGGACGCGCCCTCGGCATCTGTCAGCAGGCCTTGGAACGCGCCCAAGCAATTGGCGATCGCAAAGAAGAAGGGATCATCTTGCGGGTGATCGGGAATGCCCACTTTCGCCTGCGCGAGCTGAAGCTGGCACTGGCTTCGTTCGAGCGCAGCATAGCCATTCTGCACGAATCAAATAGAGAATTTGAGCTTGGAATCACATTGCTGGATTACGCTCAAGCTTTGCGAAACTCCAGCCAGATAGCTTCTGCTCGCGAACAATTACTTAAGGCCTCCGCCATCTTCGAGCGCTTGCAGCTGTCACAAGAACTCGTCAGGGCGCAATCGGCGCTGGATCAGTTAGAGTAGAAAACTGCCGGCCTCGTGCGCGAGACCGGCAGTTCCGTAGGGCGAAGTTGAATCGGGTGTTAGCGCATGATCAGCGGCAAGAAGATGTCCGATCCACTCTCAGCGCCTAGTTTGCCAAATCGACTAAACCCCAGCACGACTGCCGTAATCGTCTTATTATTCACATCCAGCGTCTGCGTCTCGCCGGGGCGATAGCCAATCGGCTTCCAGTCATTCACGCTTGGCTCAAAGCGATAGAGTTTCAGCGAAGTCTCATCGCTGATGCCCGCCGCGGCTAATTCGTCTGGCGTGTAACTCACCGTCAATGTCACCGGCACATTGAAGTTGATGCTGCCCGGCGTCGAATCATTGAGCGGATCCAACTGCGCGTCCAATTCAAACAACACGCCCGCCAGTCGCAGGTGGGGACCAGTCGGCAACGTGTTCGAATCGATCAAGCTGCAATAGATCGGCGTCGTTTGCGTCACGGCACCCGGTGGGACGTCCAGGTTAATCGTCGAGTACTGCGTAGTGGTGTAAGTAAAGTCGCCGCCCACTCCGGGCACCACCGAGACGCTGGCGACGCTGGCCTCATCCGCGCCGATGTCGAAGCCACCCCCCAGCGGCCGCGGATCTAAATCGATGTCGCGCCGCACGCCCACATTGGCGCCCTGGTTGACCGCGGGCGACAAACCCTTGATGTGATAGTCGCCCGTGAACGGATTCTTGAACAACGGATCGGGGCCGATTAGACTGTGGCCGCCGTTGCTGATCGACCCGGTGAAAGTGATCGGCGTACGGAAAAACAAGTTGTAGTCTTCAGTCAAGTAACCGCCAAATTGGCTCAAGCCGTGAGTATAAGATGCCACGATCGTGTTGGCCACCGTGACGACGCCGCTGTTGACCGTGAGCGCGCGCGTTAACACCTCCGTCGCATTGCCAAACGTCGTATGCAGCACGACCGAGCCGCCGCTGGAATCGAAGCGCACGCTGGAGTTCGTGCTGGGGAACGCACCATTCGCTTCGTTGCCGGCGATGATGGCATTCACCAGACGCGCCTGTGCCGTGCTCGTAATCTCCAGCGCACTGCCATCGTAGGCCGTATTCTTGAAGAACCTGGTGCCTGTAATGAGCAGCGTGCCGCCGGCATAGACGCCGCCGCCATAGCCACCGTTAGCGTCGGCGAAGTTGCCTTCCAGTTTGCCGTCGATCACCGCCACGCCGGTTCCGGCCATATCACGCACGTAAACGCCGCCGCCATCGTGAGCCGTATTGCTGACAATCAGGCTGTCGCGCAGCTCGGCGGTGCCGACATCGACAAACACCCCGCCGCCCGCGTTCTGCGCGCTATTGCTGATGATCTGGCCGGCCAACGTCTGGATCGTGCCTCCGCTTCCGATCAGCATACCGCCGCCCCAATTGCTGGCCGTGTTGCCATAGATCACGCCGCCCGTCTGCTTGAACTGACCGGACTGCACGAA
>Ga0182021_10002571_pt1 | contig 21190 bp, 21 predicted proteins | sample 612E3MmetaG_FD_120493 | JGI IMG/M metagenome (GOLD analysis project Ga0182021, IMG submission 120493) | Permafrost microbial communities from Stordalen Mire, Sweden - 612E3M metaG (Illumina Assembly) | ecosystem: Environmental > Terrestrial > Soil > Wetlands > Permafrost | place: Sweden... | reverse complement strand
GTCGTCGCGAAGTCGTTGTGAGATGACCGCCGACACCCCATCCCCACGCATGGTCACGCCGTAGAGGGCGTCAGCGACTTCCATCGTACGCTTCTGGTGCGTGATGACGAGCAACTGTGAGGTTGCTCTCAGCTCTTCATAGATCTCTAACAGGCGGCCCAGGTTCGTGTCGTCGAGCGCCGCCTCGACCTCATCGAGGATGTAGAAGGGGCTCGGCCGGGCCTTGAACAGGCTGACGAGGAACGCGACCGCCACCAGCGAGCGCTCACCGCCCGACAGCAGAGACAGCCGCTTGATCTTCTTGCCGGCGGGACGCGCCTCCACCTCGACGCCGGTGGACAGCCACTCCCCCGGGTCGGTGAGCACGAGTGCACCCTCGCCGCCTGGGAACAGTCGCGCGAACACGCCTTCGAACTCCCGCGCCACATCCTCGTACGCCTGGGCGAACACCTCGCGGACGCGGGCGTCGACCTCGTCGACGATCTCGAGCAGATCCTGCCTCGTACGTCGCAGGTCCTCCAGCTGGTTCGACAGGAACGAGTGCCGCTCCTGCATCGCGTCGAACTCCTCGAGCGCCAGCGGGTTCACCTTGCCGAGCACCTGCAGGTTGCGCTCCGCGATCCGGAGCCGGCGCAGCTGCTCCTCACGGATGTATGGAACGGGCTCGGGCGTCTCGTCCTCGGCCGTCAGGGGCAGGCCGTCGTCGGTGACCAGGACGGGTACGAGCTGGTCGGGGCCGTACTCAGCCCTGAGCGTCTCGGGGTCGATGGCGACCTCGGCCATGGCCCGTTCGCCGAGCGCCTCGATCCGCATCCGCTGCTGCGAGCGCGCCAGCTCGTCCCGGTGGGCGCTGTCGACGAGTCCTTCGAGCTCCTTCGCCAGGTGACGTACGGACGCTCTCGCGTGCCCGAGCACCTCGTTGGCGTCGGCCCTGTCCCGATCGGCCGCGTCGCGCTCGGCCGCGATCGCCGCTCGCGAGACCTCGAGGCGGCGCAGCAGGTACGACGCCGCCTCATGGACCGCCTTCGCGGTCTCGCCCTCGCGTCGCAGCTGGTCACGGCGGGCCTCCGCGCGAGCCCGCGCCTGACGCTCAGCCTGTGCGGCCGTACGCAGGGACTCCGCACGCCCCGCAGCCGCTCGGCTGCGCTCCTCGACCGTACGCAGGGCGAGTCGTGCCTCCATCTCGGCCGACCGTGCCTTGCGCGCGGCCTCCGCCAGGGCGTCCCGCTCGGTGGGGTCCGGCTCGGCCAGCTCCCCCTCGGCGGACGCCAGGTCGAGACGCGCCGACATCTCCTGCAGCGCGGCGAGGTCGCGGGCCTTGGAGGCCTCCGTCTCGGCGATCTGGGCGTCGAGGCGTTCCGCCTCACCACGTGCGGAACGGGCAGTCTGGTTGAACTGGCCCAGCTGTTCGGCCAGCGCGTTCTGCTGCGCGTCCGACTCGTTGAGCCTGGCCAGTGCGACGTCGAGCCGCGCCTGCGCATCCTCGAGGGTCGCCGTGACAGCCGTCACCGCGAAGCCCACACGTTCGACCTCATGCTGCGCGGCGGTGAGCTGTTCGGCCGCCTCGTCGACGGCCACCTGGACCTGGATGAGGCTCGGCCTGGCCCCTGACCCGCCGCTCGCGAACCACTCGGACAGGACGTCGCCATCCCGGGTGACCGCCGTCACGTCCGCGAGCTGACGTACGAGGGCTCGCGCCGCGTGAAGGTCGTCGACAACGGCGACCTTGCGGAGCAGCCGCCGGAGCGCTCCCTGTACGGACACCTCTGCCGTGACGACGTCGATCGCGTACCGGGCCTTGTCCGGCAGCACGGGCCACGTCTCGCCCGTGTCCGTCGCGCCCCCCAGCAGCATGCCCGCGCGGCCGAGGTCCTTGGCCTTCAGGTGGGCGAACGCGCCGAGGGCTGCATCGAGATCGGTGACGGCCACCGCGTCCGCGGCCGAGCCCAGGGCCGCAGACACCGCCGCCTCGTAGCCCGCCTCGACCGTGATCAGTGCGGCGACCGAGCCCAGGAGACCGCCGACCGACTCTGTAGCTGCCAGCAGCTGGCTCGACGCACCCTCGCGCTCCAGCCCGAGCTTCAACGCCTCGAGGCGTGCGGTGAGGGCGGCTCGCAGCTGTGCCGCCTCGCGCTCCTGGTCCCGCAGCGCCGCGAGCTCCTGCTGCGCGTGCGTGACCCCGTCCTCTGCGGCCTCGTACTCGGAGTCCAGGCCCAGCTCGCCCTCGTCGAGCCCGGCGACGTTCGACTCGAGCGTCTGGAACGCCCTCGTCGCCTCGTCCGCGCGCGCCAGTACGGCGTCGCGGGCGGCCGTCAGGCGCGTGGTCTGCTCGGCGGCGTTCTCCGTACGGCTCCTCAGCGAGCCCACCTGGCCCGTGAGCCTGGCGAGGCCCTCACGCCGGTCGGACGCCGCACGTACGAGAGCGGCGAGTCGTGACTCGGACTGGGTGTGCTCGCTCTCCGCCGCCACTCGGCGCTCGGTCGCCTCGGCGAGCGCCCGCTCACGCCGCGTGACCTCGGCGCGCAGGCCTTCCTCGGCCCTGGCTTCGGTCGCAGCCTCGGCGTCGAGGGCGTCAGGATCGCGTCCCGGCCGTCCGTCGATCGGCAGCTCGTCGGCGTGGCGGATCCGCTCGGCGGCGATCGAGATCGTGGACGTGATCCGTTCCCGGAGCCCAGCGAGCCCGTACCAGGTCTCCTGCGCCGACTGGAAGCGCGGTTGGGCCGATGCCAGGTCTCGCTCCGCCGTCTCCTCCTCCTCCCGCGCCTCCGCCAAGGCGGTCTCGACGCGCGACCGTTCGGCGACAAGCGCCGCTTCGTCAGCCATCTCCGCGTCGAGGGACGTCATGGCCTGGACGAGGTCATCGGCGAGCAGGCGTGCCTTCGCGTCGAGCAGCTCGGCCTGGATGACCGACGCCTTCCGTGCCACCTCGGCCTGCCGGCTCAGCGGCTTGAGCTGCCGGCGGATCTCGGAGACGAGGTCGGCCAGACGGTTGAGGTTGGCCTCGGTCGACTCGAGCTTGCGGAGCGCCTTCTCCTTGCGCTTGCGATGCTTGAGGACCCCCGCAGCCTCCTCGATGAAGCCACGGCGGCCCTCCGGTGTCGCCGAGAGGATCGCGTCGAGCTGGCCCTGGCCGACGATGACGTGCATCTCCTGGCCGATGCCGGAGTCGCTGAGCAGGTCCTGGACGTCGAGCAGGCGTGACGCGTGGCCGTTGATCGCGTAGTCGCTGCCACCGTTGCGGAACATCGTGCGCGAGATCGTGACCTCGCTGTACTCGATCGGCAGCGCACCGTCGGTGTTGTCGATCGTGAGAACGACCTCGGCGCGACCGAGAGGCGCGCGGTTCGACGTACCGGCGAAGATGACGTCTTCCATCTTGCCGCCGCGCAACGACTTGGCGCCCTGCTCCCCCATGACCCAGGCGAGGGCGTCGACGACGTTGGACTTGCCCGAGCCGTTCGGACCCACGACGCAGGTGATGCCAGGCTCGAAGTTCAGGGTGGTCGAGGACGCGAACGACTTGAACCCGCGCAACGTCAGGCTCTTGAGGTACACGGCAGGGACTTTAGCGCTGAATGCTGCGGCGCTTAGACGAAGTTCTCGCCGTGATGGCGCTTACGGACCGCCCGGAATGTCCAGACCTTGTTGACGATGAAGTTCACCGGCATCACCAGGATGATCTGGATGATCTGCGCCCAGTACAGCCTCCGCCGCCAGAACGGCTCCGTGTCGACGAAGAAGCTGCTCGACAGGTAGACCGGCGAGGCCGGGTTGCGCAGTGCCACGAGGATGGCGAACCCGACGAGCTGCGCCACAGCACCCACCAGGAGGAACGGCAGGAACTCCTTCATGAACGGCGCGCGGTTCACGGAGCGGAACGTCCAGTGCCGGTTGAGGATGAAGTTGAAGACGTTCGCGCCCAGGAAGGCGACGAGCGCGTAGACCAGGTAGAACCGGACGTTGAACGACGTCCCCGGGATCGGGAAGGCGGGGTCGTAGTCGTGCACGTGAAGCAGATGGGTGCCGATCTGGGCGCAGATGGCGACGACCACCATGTTCACGGCCACACCGCCGCCTCCGATGATCCCGAACTGCACGAACTGACGCAGGGACCTGCGGTGGCGAGTGAGGGCTGAGGTGATGGTCACGGTCGGACAATCGTACCGGGTCGTCGTTGGCAGAACGGACACCGGTACGACGAGCGGTTCGCGAACGCCTCCCGCACGATCAGGTGGCCGCACCGCCGGCACGGGAGCCCGGCCCGTCCGTACACGTCGAGCGACCTCTCGTGGTAGCCGGATTCGCCGTTGACATCGACGTACAGCTTGTCGAACGACGTGCCACCCGAGGAGAGGGAGTCGGCCATCACCTCGCGCGCCTGACGCAGCAGCCCCGCGACCTTGCGCACGGTGAGGTCGGAGCTCGGCGTGTCGTAGTGGAGCCGCGCTCGCCACAGGGACTCGTCAGCGTAGATGTTGCCGATGCCCGACACGATCGTCTGGTCGAGGATGAGGCGCTTGATGCCCGCGTGACGCCGCACGATGCCGTGCGCCACGGCGACGGGGTCGAACCCCGCGTCGAACGGGTCGAGGGCGATGTGCGTCACCTCAGCCGGCAGGTCGGCGCCACCAGGGCTGAGCCACACCCCACCGAACATCCGCTGGTCGACGAAGCGCAGCTGGCGACCGTCGTCGAGGTCCCAGACCACCCGCGTGTTGGCCTGCAGCGGCGTCTCCGGCGAGTCGCTGCGGAACTGTCCACTCATGCCCAGGTGGGCGACGATCGCGTCGCCATCGTCCAGCGGCAACCAGAGGAACTTGCCGCGCCGGCGAGGCTCGTGGAACGTCCGTCCGAGCAGTACGGACTCGAAGTCGCTCGGGCCGGGTACGTGTCGCCGTACAGGTCGTGGATGCAGGACCCGTACAGCAAGGATCGTGCGGCCGGTGATCAGTCCGGCGAGACCCGAACGTACGGTCTCGACCTCGGGTAGTTCAGGCACCGACCCCGCCGGCGACGGCGGACTGCTGGGAGTCCCTGAGCGTCGTGAGATCCGTGAACGCGGAAGCCGCCGCTTCCTGCTCGGCCTGCTTCTTGTTGAGGCCGTGGCCCGGCCCGTACCGCTCGTCGCTCACGACCGCGTACGCCTCGAACCGCTTGTCGTGGTCCGGACCGGACTCGGTCACCTGATAGGTGGGTACGCCGAGGGACAGCGCGGCCGACAGTTCTTGGAGGCTGGTCTTCCAGTCGAGGCCGGCGCCCAGCATCGCGGCGTCCTCGACAACAGCGTCGAAGAGCCTGTGGACGAACTTCCCGGCGGCAGCGATGCCGTGCTGGAGGAAGACCGCGCCGATGACGGCCTCGAGGGTGTCCGCGAGGATCGACGCCTTGTCCCGACCACCCGTGGTGGCCTCGCCCCGGCCGAGGAGCAGCTCGCGACCGAGGTCGAGCGAACGCGCCACGGTGGCGAGAGATTGCGCGTTGACGACGGCCGCCCGGAGTTTGGCGAGGATGCCCTCCGGCTCGTCAGGGAACGACAGGTACAGGTGCTCCGTGACGACGACACCGAGGACCGCATCCCCGAGGAACTCGAGGCGCTCGTTGGTGGGGACGCCACCGTTCTCGTAGGCCCAGCTCCGGTGCGTCACGGCAAGCCGGTAGAACTGGGCATCCAGATCGATTCCCAGTTCGCTCAATACAGCGAGAACCCGGCTCATGGCCCGGTTCTCAGGCCTCGAGCACCTGCCGGCGAGTGCCCTTGGCACCGTACTGGCCACACGTGGGGCACGCGGTGTGGGGCAGGTGCGGAGCCTTGCACGCCGGGTTGCTGCAAGTCACGAGGGTCGGCACAGCGGCCTTCCACTGCGACCGGCGCGAGTGCGTGTTGCTGCGCGACAACCGCCGCTTGGGAACCGCCATCTGCTACTCCTCTTATCGACTAGGCGCTATGCCTGGCGCTACTACTGTTCCTGCGTGGCCGACCACTGGTGCAGATCTCCCCAGCGGGGATCCACCTCGTCGTCGTGCCCATGGTCAGGATCGTCGTTGAGATCTGCTCCGCAGACCGGACAGATGCCCAGACAATCTTCGGTGCACAGCGGTGCGAACGGCAAATCCAGCACCACGGCGTCCCGGAGGACCGGCTCGAGGTCGATGAGTTCGCCCTCGTTCCGTGCCGCCTCGTCGTCGGGCTCGTTGCCCGGGTAGTAGAACAGCTCCTGGATGTCGATCTCCATCGAATCGGAGATCGGCCTGAGGCAGCGTGTGCACTCCCCGACCAACGCGACCACTGCGGTCCCGGTGACCAATACCCCCTCGCCCACCGCCTCGAGCTTGAGCTCGAGTTCGACCGGTGAACCCTCGGGTACTCCGATGACACCGATCCCGAGATCCGCTGGCGCTTCAGCGGTACGACGAAGACTCTTCATCGTCCCAGTCGACCTCGCGAGCTCGTGGGTCTCGATGACGAGACTGGAGCGTGAGTCTGGCTGACGACGGTGAGTCATCTCGTACCCCCTCGACTTCCGGACGGGTTTGGTGACACCGACGGTCAACCTTACCGGTCCGTACGTGGCTAGTGCTAATCGATGATCCGTGGCCCCACTGGGCTAGATGCTGGGAAGCGCCACGACGTCGCTGTCGTCGAGCTTGGACCGTTTGGCGAGCTGCTCGCGCATCTGCACGACCTGGCTGGACGTCTTCTGCAGGGACGCCTCGAACTCCGCGAGCCGGCCATCCACGTACATGTCGGCCTCGATGCGGATCTGGCGGGCCTCCTCGTCCGCCTGAGCCCGCGTCGTGGTGGCGTACTCGTTCGCCTCGCGCGCCACCCCGGACACGCTGGCGATCTCTTTCGCCTCCTTGCGCGCGTTCTCGATGATCTCGGCAGCCTGCTCGCGGGCGTGCGCGTGCGCCGTGAACTGCTCGCTGATGACGCTACGGGACCGCTCGATCTCCTCGGGTAGCCCGGCGGCGATGCCGTCGATGAGGCTCAGGACCTCCGCGCGGTTGACCATGCAGCTCGCCGACATCGGCACATTCCGGGCGTCCACGACGATGCCCCTCAGCCTGGCAAGGTCCTTCTCGGTCGTGGAGAGCTGGTCCTCCTCGGCGACCGGCGCGTTGTTCTCAGTCATGTGCCCTCCTCGTGGCGAGTCGTTGAGCGACGACGGCAGGTACGTACGGTGCCGCGTCACCGCCCAACGTTGCGATCTCTCGCACCAGTGTGCTGGATACGTACGACCACTGTGCGGCGGCAGGCAGGATCACGGTCTCGACGCCCGACAGGGACTGGTTCATCCGGGCCATGCCGACCTCGACGTCGAAGTCCGTCGCCGCCCGGGCCCCTTTGACGATGGCGCCCGCACCGTGGGCTGTGCAGAAGTCGACGAGCAGTCCGGTGAGCGGCTCGGCCGTGACGCCCTCGATGTCGGCAGTAGCCGCCCGTACGAGCTCGAGCCTTTCCTCAGGCTCGAACAGGTATCGCTTGCTCGAGTTGGCACCGACCGCGACGACAACCTCGTCGAAGATCGCGCGGGCGCGCCTGATCACGTCGAGATGACCGTTCGTGATGGGGTCGAACGACCCCGGCACGACTGCTCTCACTGTGCTGCCTTCCTCGTGGCGTAGTGGATCGTCGTCTCACCGTAGCGGCGCCCCCACACATCAGTCAGGTCGGGTGGGAGAACAGGGTCCGGGGTACGGCTCGACCGCTCGATCACCAGAAGGCCGTCCTCGGCAATCCAACCTCGGTTCAGAATCGCGGCGACGACGGCGGACAGCTCGTCCCCGGACAAGGCGTACGGCGGGTCCAGCCAGACGATGTCGTACGGGTCCTCGGCCACACCCGACAGGAACTGGCTCACCGAGGAGGTCGTGACCTGCACGCTCGCCCCGACATGCTCGGCGTTGCGACGGGCCACGGCGGCGACCTTCGCGTCCCGCTCCACGAGCCGTACGGGGCCGGCACCGCGGCTGGCCGCCTCGATCGCCACCCCTCCACTGCCTCCGTACAGATCCAGGAAGCTGACACCGGACATCGCCTCGTCCCCCGGAAGGTGCCCGGTCCCGCACCAGGACACCAACGACGAGAACACGGCCTCTCGTACGCGGTCGCTCGTCGGACGCGTACGGTCCCCCGGCGGCGCAGCAAGTCGCTGCCCTCTGAATCGTCCAGCGATCACCCTGCCCACACCCTCAGGGTAGGGGCGTGTTTGAATGGGGCATGGCCGAATCCACGAACCCTGTGACCGTCCTCGAAGAGAGTCGCTGCTGGGATTTACTCGCCAGCCAGAGTGTGGGTCGACTCGCGACGGCGGTTCAGGGCATGCCGGAGATCTTCCCCCTCAACTTCGTCGTCGACGGGGAGGGAATCGTCTTCCGCACCGCCGAGGGCTCGAAGCTCGTCGAGCTCGTCATCAACGAGCAGGTCGCCTTCGAGGCGGACGGCTGGAACGACGACAGCGGCTGGAGCGTCGTCATCAAAGGCTCCGCAGCCGTCGTGCCGGCCGGCGAGCAGCAGTCGCGCGCCGAGGCCCTCCCGCTGCGTCCGTGGGTTCCGACGATCAAGACCAACTTCGTGCGGATCACCGCAACGGAGATCACGGGCCGCCGGTTCGAGTTCGGCCCTGACCCGCTGCCCGAGTACAGGTACGGCAAGCGGCCGGTCTAGGTCTGGACGGGAGCCTCAGGGGTCTCCAGCCACTCGCGCAGCGTGTCGACGCAGAGCGCGTGATCGTCTTCGGACGACAGCCCGGCCACTGACACAGCGGCCACCAAACCCACGCCCGTGACGCGGATCGGGAACGAGCCGCCTGCCACCGCGTACTCCTCGTGGCTCAACCAGCCGATCGAGGCAGGATCGAAGTCCCCGAACTCTGCGGCCGCCAGCGCGCTGCTCTTGTCGAGCCGTAGCACGACCGAGCCCTTCTTCGTGGCCCAGACCATGCGATCGGGCGACGCCCCCGGCAGGGAGACGCTGAACAGGACCGAGCCGGGACGACGGATCTCGATGGCGACGCCGAGGCCGGCGTCAAGCGACTTCTCCGCCATCCTGCGCCCGAGAGACCAGGCGTCAGCTTGGTCGAAGCCTGCTAGGACAAGGGATTCTTCCTGCTCGCGCAGTGTGGCGATGAGGCTCTCGTGATCCGGCATGGCCCCCACCGTACGGACTTTCGCGCGCTGACAGCGAACCTGTCTCAGGTCGCTTCCTGCCATTCACCCTCGGCGAGCCGCTCGACCTGGGTGACGTAGTCGCGAACCCCCGGATCGGTGAGCTGCGGGTCGCGCTCGACCACGTGGTCGGCGATTCGCCGGGCGAGCGCGATCTCGTCAGCGTGCTCCAGCACGCGAAGCAGTCGCAGGCTGGACCGGGCACCCGACTGGCTGCTCCCAAGGACGTCGCCTTCCCGACGCTGCTCCAGGTCGACCTCCGAGAGCTCGAACCCGTCGCGGGTCGACGCGACGGCGTTGAGGCGCTCCCTCGCATTCGTACCGTCCTCGGCCGACGTGATGAGCAGGCACACGCTCGGATGGCTCCCGCGCCCGATCCGGCCTCGGAGCTGGTGGAGCTGTGAGATGCCGAAGCTCTCGGCGTCGCACACGACCATCATCGTCGCGTTCGGCACGTCGACGCCGACCTCCACGACTGTCGTGGCAACGAGTACGTCCAAGGCGCCGGCCGCGAAGCGACGCATGACGTCGGCCTTCTCGTCGGCTGGCAGCCGCCCGTGGAGCATGCCGACACGTACCTCTGCGAGCGGACCGGAGGATAGCTTCGCGTACATCTCCTCCACCGACGCGCCCGTGGAGTCGTCCTTGGCGGTGATGCGCGGTGTGATGACGAACGCCTGACGCCCCTGGGCGACCTCTTCGGCGACCCGCTGCCACGCGCGGTCCACCCAGGCCGGACGCGCGACCTGGTCGACGACCGTCGTCGAGACGTCCGCGCGTCCCAGCGGCAGCTCGGTGATCGTCGACACCTCGAGGTCACCGAACACCGTCATGGCGACGGAACGCGGGATGGGGGTCGCGGTCATGACGAGTACGTGCGGATGCTGGCCGGCACGGGACCCGAGCGCGTTGCGCTGCTCCACGCCGAACCGATGCTGCTCGTCGACGACCACGAACCCCAGCTCGGCGAACTCGACGCGCTGCTCGAGCAGGGCGTGGGTCCCGATGACGATTCCCGCCTCGCCGGACGCGATCTTGTCGAGCACATCCCGTCGCTGGGACGCCGGTGTCGAGCCGGTGAGAAGCACGACGTCGGTCGCTCCTTCGGGGGCACCGAGTGTCGCCCCGGCTCCCAGGTCGCCCAGCAACCCTCGTACGGTCGCGAGGTGCTGCTGGGCCAGCACCTCTGTCGGTGCGAGCAGTACCGCCTGACCTCCCCCGTCGACCACGGCGAGCATGGCGCGAAGGGCGACCACCGTCTTGCCCGAGCCGACCTCGCCCTGGAGCAGGCGCTGCATCGGCCGGGCGCGTCCGAGCTCCGTGAACAGCTCCTCGCTGACCGCCACCTGCTGCTCGGTGAGGGTGAACGGCAGGCGGGCGTCGAATGCGTCGAGCAGCCCTCCCGTGCGTCGCGGCCACGGCCGGGCGTTGTGCAACCGTGCGTCCTGCCGTCGGTAGGCCATCGCCACCTGTGTCGCGAACGCCTCGTCGAAGATCAGCCGCCGCCTCCCCGCTGCGTGCTCCTCCCGGCTCGTCGGCGCATGCACCGCACGGACGGCCGCCTCGAAGTCGACGACATCGGCCGCGTCGCGTACCCACTCCGGCAGCGCGTCGTCCAGGCCCGCGACGTGGTTGATCGCGAGCTCGGCGCACTCGGAGATGGTCCAGGTCGGCAGCTTGGCCGACTGCGGGTAGAGGCCGATGTAGCTGGACCTGGTCACCTGCCGCGCCACCCGCATGCTGTCTGCGCTGCCGACGTAGCCATCGGCGGTGTCCATGGCGAACGCCGGGTGTGCGAGCTGGGGCCGGTCACGGAACCAGCCCAGCTTGCCGGCGAAGATCCCCCGTTCCGACCGGCTCAGCAGCTTCTGCCAGTAGTCGATCATGTGCTTCTTGCCGAAGAACGTGACGTCGAGGAAGCCTGTGCCGTCCGTGAGCTGCACTTCGAGGCGCAGCCGCGGCGGGTCCCCCTTCGGCTTCACCGAGGCGACCCTCGCCATCACCGCCACGTAGTCGTCCCCCACACCCCGGCGGTAGTCGTCCATGAGCTGCGACAGGTCAGAGGTGTCCGTACCGCTCATGAGGTGACGCGGCATGTCCCGCAGGACGTCGTGGACCGTACGGATGCCCAGCACCTCGAACGCTTTGCCGGTCTTGTCACCGACCAGACGCGTGACGGGCTCCTCGAGAGCCCGGAACACCGGGGTCTGCCACACGTCAGCCACGCGCCCAGCCTAGGGAACGTGGCGGACAGTTCGGGGATTCAGTCCGGGTTGGGGTAGAAGATCTCGTCCAACGGGAGCCGGAACGTCTTCGAGATGCGGAACGCGAGCGGGAGGCTCGGGTCGTACTTGCCGGACTCCAGCGCGTTGACCGTCAGACGCGAGACGTCGAGGGCGTCCGCGAGCTCGGCATGATGCCCGGTGTCATTGACATGCGCGAGTCGCCCTTGGGTCGAGGAGTCGTTTCGTGACGCGACACGCCCTACGTCTCGGGCGTGTCGTGGCCTCTCGACGAGTGGCGATGAGGGACTGGCCGCAGGGTCTGTCCGTCAGCGCTGGAGGGCCACCATGAGGATCGCGACGCCGGCGACAACCTCGAAGAACCAGTGGATGAGGATCAGCGGCGCCAGGCGCTTGAACCAGAGGTACAGGGCGCCGAAGGCCAGGTTGACGATGAAGTATCCGACGAAGCCCGCCAGGATGGCGTCCCAGCTCCCCATGCTGAACGCGAAGTACTGGGCGGCGGCCAGCAAAGAGGAGACGATGACGGCGCCCACCCGGCCCATGTGGACCTGGAGGCGCGGCAACAGATAGCCGCGGAACAGTGTCTCCTCCGCGACGGCCACCGTGATGGGGACGAGGATCAGCCGCACCAGACTCAGCGGGACGGGCAACTTCACCGCGTCCGAGACCGGCGCGGCGCCGTAGTAGATCAGGAGGTTGCCGGCGAAGCCGCCGAAGTAGAACGCGAAGTAGACGATGACCAGCCCACCCAGTGCCCGAAGAAGGTTCGTGGCGACGGGTCGTGGCGTCAGCAACGGGGTCAGCGAGGCCCCTTCGCGCTGAAGCAGCTTGATGACGAGGTAGACGGTCAGCACGTCCACCACGAAGATCCACACCTTCGTCCCAGCGAGCGTGAGCGTCAGCGGCCGCGTGCTCCCGGCAACGGAGAAGACCCCCACCGAGATGCCGTTGCCCAGCGCCAGCGCCACCGTACGGACGAGGCCGATCGCCACGAGTAGTCCGAGGGACAGCTTCGCTACTGCCGTCGGTTCCGCGGAGTTCTCAGTGGATGCCATGCCAGGAATGTACCGGCGGAAGCCATGAGCGCCTGACCAGGGTCCCCTAACGGCTCCCCCAGTCCCAGGTCGGACGCGTCAGGAGCCCCTGCTCAGCCACGCGAGTTTCGCCGAGCTCCTTGACCAGCTCGTGCTGGACCGCATCGGGGGCTTCGTGACCAATTGCCGAGACGAGCGCCGCCGAGTGGGTGACGACCACGATCTGCGTACGGTGCGCGGCCGCGGTGATCAGTCGCGCCAACGGCTCGGTGAGCTGAGGATGAAGGCTCGTCTCCGGCTCGTTGAGGACCAGCAACGACGGCGGCCGCGGACTGAGCAGCGCCGTCGCCATCGCCACGTACCGCAGTGTCCCGTCGCTCAGCTCGGCCACTCCCATCGGGCGTAGCATCCCCGGCTGCCGCAGGCTGAGGAAGAACAGGCCCTCGTCCGACGCGGTGACCTCGAGGGTCGTGCCGTCGAAGGCATCGGCGATCGCGCCGTCGAGCACTGTCGCCCAGGCCGACTCCCGTACGGTCTCCACGGCAGCTGCGAGGTTCCGCCCGTCGTGGTCGAGGATCGGCGACCAGGTGCCGATCTGGGGTTGCCGTGCTGGCGCGCGGCGATCGGTGCGGATGTCGTCGTGGAACCGCCAGGACGACACGGCCGCCCGTACGGCCGCGAGCTCCGGATAGCCGCGCGGGTCGGACAGCGTGGTGAGGACGGACTCCCGCGGGCCGAGGTCCTCGACCACCGTCTCCCACCCGCGTTCGGCGCGCACCTTCACGGCGCCCCGGAGGCGGGTCAGCAGCGTGGTGGCCGGCCGGAGCACGGGCCCGTCCCAGACCACCTCGCGCTTGAGCTCCGGATCGCCGGCGAACAGGCTCCTGCTCGGCGTAGGGAGACCGACGTCGACCAGGTACGAGAACTCCGCCGTCGCGAAACCCAGCATCAGCGAGACGGGGCGCCGGCGGGATCCCTTGCCCTGTACGGGGACCTCGCCGTTGCGCATGGCACGCGAGATCGTCTCGGGACCTGCCCACAGGACCGACGACAGGCCGCCGGCCTCAGCCAACGCCGAGACCAGGCCACCGGACGACGTGTCGGAGAGCAACCGGAACGCCTGGTACAGGCTGGACTTGCCGCTGCCGTTGGCGCCCGTGACGACCGTCAGCCCGCCGAGGGGCACGACGAGGTCACGCAGCGACCGGTAACCGTGAACGGCGAGGGTGGTGATCACGCTCGGAACACTAGACGCGGCCTCGGACAGTCGATTGTGAGCGTCGCGCCCGCGTGTCCGCCGTGTCGTCAAACGCTTGTGGCCCGGGCGCCGCTACTGTCGAGCGCAAGCGGTGGCGACACCGTGTGGAGCTTCCCCCCGGGAAACCGGATCCACCGACCTTCGGGTCGACGAGCATCGGATGGTGAGTCATGTCCGCGAGAGCGAGCAAGACCGTACGGGTAACACCCGAAGTGTTGGGCACGTCAGCCGAACGACGTGTACGTGCTGTGCTCAAGGCGGCGCGAGCCGCCGCCGAGGACGAGCTGCTGCGGCAGGACCTCGATGACGTGCTGTCCGGTGAGCTGCGCCTGCAGGAGCTCACTGTCCCCCGCCGCGCTGTCGCATCCTGAGCCGCGCACCCACCTGCTGTCCGCGCGGGGATCCTGTCGTGCGCCTGCGCGTTCACAAGCCTGAACGCAGAAAGAGCCCGCCGGTATCGGCGGGCTCTTTCTGGATGACTCGGGTCAGCGGGTGACCTTGCCGGACTTCAGGCAGCCGGTGCACACGTTGAGACGCTTCGGGGTGCCGTTCACCACGGCGCGGACGCGCTGGATGTTCGGGCTCCACTGGCGGTTCGTCTTCTTCTTCGACCACGGCACGTTGTGGCCGAAACCGGGGCGCTTGGCGCAGATGTCGCACACGGCGGCCATGGGGCAACTCCTCGAACTGTGGGAAACGGGCACCGTCCGGCGCCCACGCAACCTGGACAGAATAACGTACGGGCACCGCGCGTGCGAATCGGCTCAGGTGGCGACGACGACCGGGACGATCATGGGCCGACGGCGATGCGTACCGGACACCCAGCGGCCGATCGTACGGCGCATGAGCTGCTGGAGCCGGTGCTGGTCGTCGACCCCGTCCACGAGCGCCGCGCGCAGCTCATCGATCAGCTGCTGGCGTACATCGTCGAAGACGTTGTCATCCTCCACGAAACCACGGGCATGGATGTCGAGGGAGACGAGCCGCTTCGCGTGCAGGTTGATGACGGCGACGATCGAGATGAAGCCCTCGGAACCGAGGACCTTGCGATCGGCCAGCGCCTCCTCGGAGAGCCCGCCCACGCTCGCCCCGTCGACGAGGATGTAGCCCGCGTCGATCCGACCGACGATTCGGGCCTCCCCGTTGGCGAGATCGACCACGTCCCCGTCCTCGGCGACGATGACCCTGTCCCGCGACATGCCGGTCGCGACGGCGAGGTTCGCGTTCGCGATGAGGTGGCGCATCTCCCCGTGGATCGGTATGACGTTGCGCGGCTTGACGACGTTGTAGCAGTAGAGCAGCTCCCCCGCGCTCGCGTGACCCGAGACGTGGACGAGCGCGTTGCCCTTGTGGACGACGCGCGTACCGATCCGGGACAGGCCGTTGATGACGCGGTAGACCGAGTTCTCATTGCCGGGGATGAGCGACGACGCGAGCAGGACGGTGTCGCCAGGTCCCAGTTCGACCTGAGGGTGCTCTCGGTTCGCCATCCGAGCCAGGGCGGACAGGGGCTCCCCCTGAGACCCGGTGGAGATGATCACGATGCGGTCGTCGGGAAGATCCTTGGTCGCCGCCAGCTCGACGAGTGTGTCGCCGGGTACCTTGAGGAAACCGAGGTCACGGGCCACGCCCATGTTCCGTACCATCGAGCGGCCCACGTAACAGACCTTGCGGTTGTGCGCGACAGCCAGGTCCATGATCTGCTGGACGCGGTGGACGTGCGAGGCGAAGCACGCGACGACGATCCGGCGGGACGCGGTCTGGAAAACGCGTTCGAGCGCCGGCTCGGTCTCGCGCTCGAACGGCGTGAAGCCGCTGTTCTCCGCGTTCGTGGAGTCCGTCATGAACAGGTCCACGCCCTCGGTGCCCAGCCGGGCGAAGCCGCGAAGGTCGGTGATCCGACCGTCCAGCGGCAGCTGGTCCATCTTGAAGTCGCCCGTGTGCAGAACCGACCCAGCAGCGGTACGGATGAACACCGCCATCGCGTCCGGGATCGAATGGTTGACCGCCAGGAACTCCACGTCGAACGGACCGAGTACGACCCGGTCGCCCTCGACCACTTCGGTGAGCTCCACGTTGCGCAGGTGATGCTCCCGCATCTTCTCCTTGAGGAAGCCGAGAGTCAGCGAGCTGCCCACGATGGGGATCGACTCCCGCTGGCGCAGCAGGTACGGGACGGCGCCGATGTGGTCCTCGTGACCGTGGGTCAGGACCAGGGCGACGACGTCATCGAGCCGATCCGCGATCGCATCGAGGCCCGGGAGGATGAGGTCGACGCCAGGGTGGTCGTCCTCGGGGAAGAGCACGCCGCAGTCGACCAGGAGGAGCTGTCCGTTGATCTCGAAGCACGTCATGTTCCGACCCACGTCGCCCAGCCCACCGAGCGGGATCACACGCAGCGTGTCGTGGGCGAGGGTTGGGGGGGTACGCAGTCCGGCATTAGGCACTCTCCAACCCTAGTGGCCCGCACGGACACGAGGACACCGCCCGATTCCCGCCCCACGATGCCACTGGCCCGACCGGGTAGGCTCCGCCCGGTGAACCTGCACGAACCCGGCTTCGTACGTCTCGCACTGCCTCGTGAGGCGTACGACATCGCGACGATCCAGTACGGGCTGATGGCTGACCCGGCCCACCCGCTGCACGGACTGTACGAGCAGGCGGATGTCGACTCGCTGGCCGAGGTGTGGCACCGGTCGATCACACGCCCGCCGCTGGCCTCGTACAGAGTCCTGGTCGCGACCGAGCACGAGACGGTAGTCGGCATGGTTGCCGTCGGCCCGTCGGAGGACGAGGACGCGGATGCCGGCGACGGTCAGGTCATCGAGTTCATGGTCTCGCCGCCCGCACGATCGCACGGGCACGGCAGCCGCCTGGTCCAGGCCGCGGTGGACACGCTGCGGGCCGACGGCTTCACGCACGCCACGTGGTGGCTGCCCAGTACGGCTGACGACCTTCGCGGCTGGCTGCAGGACATGGGCTGGGGCCCCGACGGCGTCCATGCGAGCGCGGAAGGGCCTTCCGACACGCTCAAGCTCGTCCGGCTGCACACCGACATCTCGGCGGCCTGACCGGATTCAGCCGAGGGCCGTGGCGTCCACGTCGGTGCCGACAGCGGTGATCGTCAGCGCGTCCCGGGTCACGGCCAGCGACGTGGCCACGAACGGTTTCGGCAACCCCAGGTCGACCGGTGCCGTCACTTCGGCGAGGAGGTACGCGGTGATGGCGTTCGGCACGTCGACACCGGCCACCTTGAGCGTGGTGTTCGCGAGGACCAGCTGGCCGGCTGTGATGGTCGGTGTCGCGGTGACGGTGCCGGTGACCTTGATCCCGTACAGGTCGTACGTCACGACGACGACGATCCCCGTACCGTCCGGCGAGACCGAGTAGCCCGCCAGCGTCGAGACCTGGCTCCACGTCAGCGAGGCGACTGCTGTCGCCTTGCCTGCCACGAGCCTGGAGAAGTTGTCGGTAGCCACGACGTCGGTGAGGTTCACGCTCACCTTCGGCGTCAGCGACCGGCTGCGCGCGCTGATCGGCAGGGCGGGGAAGTCCACATCCACGTTGTCGAAGTGCTGCCGCAGCAGCGACACGACGAACAGGTCGTCGGTGATGCTGACGCTGGAAACCAGCCCCGACCGCTGCAGGATGGCCTGCGCCGCCTTGTTCTCGACGTACTGGCGACCGGTCGTGTTACCGACGCCGAGGAGCACGGCCAAGAGCGCGCCGACGACCGCGAGGGCGATGAGTGCCCTGCGGGTACGTCTGCGGCCGTCCGCCAAGAGCTCAGCCCTCCAGCCCGAGCAGCGGGCCGATGCCGATCGTCAGCCCAGGGTGCGACGGGATCCACCGGAGCGCGCTCACGACACCGGGCATGAACGACGCACGGTCCATCGAGTCGTGGCGGATCGTCAGGGTCTCCCCCGTCGAGCCGAACAGCACCTCCTGGTGGGCCAGCAGGCCGCCGAGCCGTACGCCGTGGACGTGGATGCCGTCGATGACCGCTCCGCGCGCTCCTGGCAGCTCCTGCACGGTGGCGTCGGGCACCTCCCCCAGCCCGGCCTTCTCACGCGAGGCGGCGATGAGGTGGGCTGTCGCGACGGCCGTGCCGCTCGGGGCGTCCGCCTTCGTCGGATGGTGCAGCTCGATGATCTCAACGCTCTCGTAGTGCGCGGCCGCAATGGAGGCGAAGTGCATCATCAGCACGGCCCCGATCGAGAAGTTCGCGGCGGCCAGAATGCCGACCGTCGGCTTGTCGCCAAGCCAGGTACGGATCTGGTCGTACCGCTCGTCGGTGAAGCCGGTCGTGCCGACCACCATGTGAAGCCCGTTCTCGATGCACCACTTGACGTTGTCCATGACAGCGTCGGGATGGGTGAAGTCGACGACGACCTGGGCGCGACGCGCGTCGTTGCGGTTGTCGCCTACATCGAGACCGGCGACCAGATCGAGGTCCGGGCTCGTGGTGACAGCGCGGCATACCTCTCCACCCATCCGACCGTTGACTCCGAACACTGCGACGCGCATGCGACCCTCCCGATAGTTGATCCCTGCACAGCGTAGAAGACCCGTCCCATCCAGGACAGGTCCTGACCGGCCGCGTTGTGCCGTCGCGAGCCGGTACGAGGACGAGCCGCCCGGAAGTCCGGACGGCTCGTCATCGAGGGTCTTGCCCGCGGTCAGGACGAACGTCCCGGCCGCAGGATCCTGCTTACTCCGCTGCGGCGGTCTCCTCGACCACAGGGATGAGCGAGAGCTTGCCGCGATCGTCGATCTCGGAGATCTCGACCTGGAGCTTCTGGCCGACCGAGAGCACGTCCTCGACGTTCTCCACGCGAGCGCCACCGGCGAGCGGCCGGAGCTTCGAGATGTGGAGCAGGCCGTCCTTGCCCGGGAGCAAGGAGATGAACGCGCCGAACGCGGTGAGCTTGACGACGGTACCGAGGTAACGCTCGCCCTTCTCCGGCATCGTCGGGTTGGCGATGGCGTTGACCAGCGTGCGCGCGGCCTCGGCGGCCTCGCCACTGGCGGCCCCGATGTACACGGTGCCGTCCTCCTCGATCGACAGGTTCGCGCCCGTGTCGTCCTGGATCTGGTTGATGACCTTGCCCTTCGGGCCGATGACCTCGCCGATCTTGTCGACGGGGATCTTGACCGTGAGGATCCGCGGCGCGTACAGGCTCATCTCGTCCGGGGTGTCGATGGCCTCGGCCATGACGTCCAGGATGGTGAAGCGGGCCTCGCGCGCCTGCAGCAGCGCACCGGCGAGCACATCGGCGGGAATGCCGGTGAGCTTGGTGTCGAGCTGGAGGGCGGTGACGAAGTCGCGCGTACCGGCGACCTTGAAGTCCATGTCGCCGAGCGCATCTTCGGCGCCGAGGATGTCGGTCAGCGCGATGTAGGAGGTCTTGCCATCGATCTCCTCGCTCATGAGGCCCATCGCGATGCCTGCGACCGGCGCCTTGAGCGGCACACCGGCGTTGAGCAGGGACAGGGTCGAGGCGCACACGGAGCCCATGGACGTCGAGCCGTTGGAGCCGAGAGCCTCGGACACCTGACGGATCGCGTACGGGAACTCCTCGCGCTTCGGCAGCACCGGCACGAGCGCGCGCTCAGCGAGCGCACCGTGGCCGATCTCACGACGCTTGGGCGAACCCACGCGGCCGGTCTCACCGGTCGAGTAGGGCGGGAAGTTGTAGTTGTGCATGTAGCGCTTGGTGGTCTCCGGCGCCAGCGTGTCGAGCTTCTGCTCCATGTCGAGCATGTTCAGCGTGGTGACGCCCAGGATCTGGGTCTCGCCGCGCTGGAACAGTGCCGAGCCGTGGACGCGCGGGAGCACGCCGACCTCGGACGACAGGGTGCGGATGTCCCGCACGCCGCGGCCGTCGATGCGGACCTTCTCGGTGAGCGTCCGGTGACGGACGACCTTCTTGGTCAGCGCGCGGTACGCACCGGTGATCTCCTTGTCGCGCTCCGGGAACCGGCCGCCGAGCTCGTCCTTCAGGGCTGCGAGCAGCTCCTCGGTGGCGATCTCACGCTCCCGCTTGCCGAAGATCGACTGGACCTCGCGGGTGCGATCGGTGCCGGCAGCGGCAACCGCCTCGTACACGTCGGGCTGGTAGTCGAGGAAGACCGGGAACTGCTTGACGGCCTTGGGGAACTGCGCCACGAGCTCGGCCTGCGCGTCGCACAGCGCCTTGATGAACTTCTTGGACTCCTCAAGGCCCTGAGCCACGACCTCTTCGGTCGGGGCCGGACGGCCGGAGCGTACGAGATCCCAGGTGGCCTCGGTGGACTCGGCCTCGACCATCATGATCGCGACGTCGCCGTCGGCGATCACGCGGCCCGCGACAACCATGTCGAACGTGGCGTCCTCGAGCTGCTTGACGGTGGGGAAGCCGACCCAGGTGCTGCCGATGAGCGCCACGCGGACGCCACCGATCGGGCCGCTGAACGGCAGCCCGGCGAGCGTGGTCGACGCCGACGCGGCGTTGATCGCCACGACGTCGTACAGCACGTCGGGGTTGAGAGCCATGACCGTGGCGACGACCTGGACCTCGTTGCGCAGGCCCTTGACGAAGCAGGGACGCAGCGGTCGGTCGATCAGGCGAGCCGTGAGGATCGCGTTCTCGCCCGGACGGCCTTCACGGCGGAAGAACGAGCCGGGGATGCGCCCTGCGGCGTACATGCGCTCTTCGACGTCGACCGTCAGCGGGAAGAAGTCGATCGCGTCACGCGGGTTGTTGGCCGCGGTCGTCGCCGAGAGCACCATCGTGTCGTCGTCGAGGTAGACCACGGCAGAGCCGGCGGCCTGACGGGCCAGCAGGCCCGACTCGAACCGGACGACGTGCTTTCCATAGGAGCCGTTGTCAATTTTCGCTTCGGTGAAGCGGAGATCGGGTCCCTCCATGGGGATTCCTTTCGTCATCGCGCGAGCAGCGTGACACGCGGGTAGTCACCCGTCGACGAATCGGATCTGGTCTTCGATCGAGGAATGCGGGGAGCGTGTCCGCCACCCGAATCCCACTACCGAGGACCGCCGCTTCGCCCGTCCCGGGCTCGCGATGTGATGTGTTGAGTTGTGCCCCGGCAACCCGGGGCTGGATGTGAGAAGGGGTCCACCCGGACGGGCGGACCCCAGAGGTCACCGACGCAGACCGAGGCGCTCGATGAGCTTGCGGTAATGGCCGATGTCGTTCTTCGCGACGTAGTTCAGCAGGCGCCTGCGCTGGCCAACCATGAGCAAGAGGCCCCGGCGGCTGTGGTGATCGCCCTTGTGTTCCTTGAGATGTTCGGTGAGGTGAGCGATGCGCTTGGTGAGCAACGCGATCTGCACGTCGGGCGAACCCGTGTCTCCGGGCGTGGTCGCGTAGTCATCGATGATCTTCTTCTTGGTGGCAGCGTCCATTCGACGTGCACTCCTCTCGGTTATCCCGTTGCGCGATGCCCCCGTCGCTGGTGCAGTCGGGGCACTTGGGTGGTCG
>Ga0182021_10002570_pt1 | contig 21199 bp, 19 predicted proteins | sample 612E3MmetaG_FD_120493 | JGI IMG/M metagenome (GOLD analysis project Ga0182021, IMG submission 120493) | Permafrost microbial communities from Stordalen Mire, Sweden - 612E3M metaG (Illumina Assembly) | ecosystem: Environmental > Terrestrial > Soil > Wetlands > Permafrost | place: Sweden... | reverse complement strand
TGAGCGCCGTTTCGGCCCGCAGCTGCGAACCGTGACGGCTGGTCTCTTTCTGTTGACGCGGGCCGCCGCCGAAGGCGTTCGCGTGTATGCGGTATCGATCGTGGTCGGGATCGCGCTCGGCACCGGCGAAATTACATCCATCGCCGTCATCACGATCCTAACCCTTATCTACACCTTCGAGGGCGGCCTGGCCGCGGTCATCTGGACCGACGTCGTGCAGACTTTCATCTATGTCGGCGGGACGCTGGTGGGACTGGTCACGATCCTGCACCTTGTTCCGGGCGGATGGCCTTCTGTGCACGCGATCGCCGATAACCTGCACAAGCTGCGGATCCTCGATACGCCCATCAACCTGCGATTCCCCTATCTCGACTTGTCGAAGCCTTACACGCTGTGGGCGGGGATTATCGGCGGGGCCTTCCTGACTACCGCCAGCCACGGCACTGACCAACTCATCGTCCAGCGCCTGCTGGCCGCGCGCAATCAAAAGCAGTCGGTGTTGGCACTGCTCTCGAGCGGCATCGCCATCCTCTTCCAGTTTGCGCTTTTCCTCGTGGTTGGGGTCATGCTGTATGCCTACTATCAGGTGCCCTCCGCAGTCTTTGGAAAGGCTGACCGAATCTATCCGACGTTCATCGTCAGCAAAATGCCGCACGGGATTTCCGGCCTGCTGATCGCGGCCATCCTCGCTGCCGCCATGTCGAACCTGAGCGCGGCCCTGAACTCCCTGTCGTCAAGTTCCATGTTTGATTTTTATTTTCGCTTCCGGCCCGATACGGACGAAAACAAACGCCTGCGCGTTTCGCGTCTCGCCACGGTCATGTGGTCCGTGGTGCTGTTTGGGCTGGCGATTGTCGCACTGCATTGGGTTGGGCGCGTGGTCGAGGTCGGGCTGCAAATCGCATCCGTTACTTATGGTGCGCTGCTGGGAGTTTTCCTGCTGGGGGTTCTGACGAAGCGCGCGAATCAGAACGGCGCGATCCTCGGCATGATCTGTGGATTCTCGGTTGAACTGTATTTGTGGCTGGGATCGCATGTCCCATGGACCTGGTGGGTGGCCATCGGGACGTGCGTGACGTTCACGGTGGGTTACGCGGCCAGTTTCGTCATGCCGGCAAAGTCAAGCGCTTGAACCACGGAGGGCACAGGGAACACGGAGGAAGAATTCCCAGTTCTGGATTTTCCCCTGTGCCCTCTGTGGCCCCCGTGGTAAAGCTCTTTCCCTGCGCCCAGCGGAACTCTGGAATCTGCGGTCCTTGCAGAGCTTGTTTCGGGACCCGTAAACCACTGAGTTAGAATCATTCGCCAGGGCGGGTATCGATCATGATGGGAACCAAGTCCGGCAATGGCGAACGCCCCGAACTCGCCCGTGATCTCGGACTCTCGCACGCCGGTGCGATAGTAGTCGGCACCATCATTGGCAGCGGCATCTTCCTTGTCCCCAAAGAAATGATGCAAGCCGTTGGTTCGGCCCGGCTTGTCTACCTGGCATGGATCGTGGGCGGCCTGCTCTCTTTCTTCGGCGCCCTCACCTATGCCGAACTCGGCGCCATGAAGCCACAGGCGGGCGGAGAGTACGTCTACGTGCGCGACGCCTATGGTCCGCTCTCCGGGTTCCTCTACGCCTGGACCTGGTTCCTGATCGCCAAACCTGCCTCGATCGCCACCATCACCACCGGCCTGGTCCGCATTCTCGGGACCTTCCCCGCCTTCGCCTTTCTCTCCAATCCATGGCTGAGCCATCCGTTCACTGTCACCTACGGACAGATGGTCGCCATCGTCGCGGCCATTCTCGTTTCCTGGCTCAACTACGTGGGAGTTCGCAGAGCCGGGGACTTTCAGTTCCTGTTCACACTTCTGAAAGTTGCCATCATCCTCGGGATCGTAGCGGTGGGCTTCTCCTACCGCGGAGGAACCTGGGCAAACTTCACCACCGAGTTCATTGGAGCGAAGGGGGGCATCGCCGGGTTTTTCGCAGCACTGGTAGCTGCGCTTTGGGCCTACGACGGCTGGAACGATCTCAACATGGTGGCGGGCGAAGTCCGAAATCCGCAGCGCAATGTTCCGCTCGCGCTGGTGTGGGGAGTAGCTACGGTCGGCGCACTCTACATCCTCGTCAACGCCGCCGTGCAGTACGTGCTTCCCGCAGCGGCGGTCGCGGCTTCCGAACGGCCCGCCTCCGACGCCGTTGCCCTGGTCCTGGGCCGGGCTGGCGCAGCCCTGGTTTCAGCCGGCATGGCCATTTCCATGCTTGTAACTCTGAATGGAACCATCATGAGCGGAGCCCGCGTCCCCTTTGCCATGGCGCGCGACGGGTACTTCTTCAAGTCCCTCGCCCAGGTTCATCCGCGATTTCGCACGCCCTCCATCGCCATCATCGTGCAATGCGCCCTGGCCATCATCCTGCTGCTGTTGGGAGGAAGCTTCCGGCAGTTTTTCTCGCTCGCGATCTTCGCCGAATGGCTCTTTTACATGATCGCCGGCAGCACTGTTTTCGTTTTCCGGTATCGCGATCCTCATGCCGATCGGCCCTATCGCGTGTGGGGCTACCCACTGGTTCCGGCGATTTTTGTGCTGGTTTCAGCGTTGCTGCTCGGTTTCACCTTCAAGGAAAACCTGCCCAATTCCGCTTACGGGACGCTGGCCATCCTGCTCGGCATCCCCATCTTCTATATCTTCAAGCACCGGAAGCAGTTGGCGGCGAAGTAACCGGGGCACTGGGCGATTTCCTCAGAGGTTACCAAAGGACACGCGCAAGCGACACGTTTACCCCCTGCCCAATCTCTCCTAAGGTGAAGACTCCAGCCCCGAGCGCTCTCCCCAGCCCGGGTCCCCTTTGGAGTCAAAAGGAATGGCTACGTACAACCACGATTTTCAATTGGGCCTGCTGCCCGAAAAGAAGTGGAACTGGCGAACCTTCGCAGCCAGCTACGGACTGCTGGTGTTCCTCATTCTTTTCCTGATCGTTTTCGGGATCCTCATGCCCGATACGCTGCTGCTACGTCCCAATTTTCACGTCACCGAACTGATCCCGATGCCCGCGCTGAGGCCCGAGCCTACTCCGCCGCCGAAGCCGCTTCCGATCCATGCCAAACTGTTGCCCAAGGCGCCAGTTTTTGAGACTCCGAAGCTGATCGTTCCGCGCGAGATCCGCATGGCTCAGCCGAAGCCTCAGGAAGTCGAACCGCCCAAGGTCGCGCTGAACAACTTCGCTCCCGCCGTGCTGAAACCGGCCGGAGGGGCGCGTCCCGTTCTGATCCACACCGGCGAGTTTGCGGGAAGCTCTGCCATACCCACCGTCAATGCCCCGATCTCGAAGGTGCAGACCGGCGGTTTCGGAGATCCCAACGGATTGAAGCCCAGCGACAACAGCAAACCGGGCGCCAAGCTGGTCGCTTCGGTCGGGGGCTCTTTCGACATGCCAGTGGGACCCGGCCAAGGGAACGGATCCGGCGGAGCCAAGGGAATCAAGGGAACCGTGGCCAGCGCCGATTTTGGAAATGGAATCGCCACCCCGGGCAAAGGCGACGGCCGCAGCAGCGGGCGTGGAGTCCAGGTATCAGGATTTGGCGCGCAGGAAGTCGCGCAGAACACTCCCCACATCCAGCGCGTGGATAGCGGTCCACCGACCACCTCAGTGGAGATTACGTTCAAGCCGAACCCCGTCTACTCCGAGGAAGCGCGCAGCCTGAAATTGGAAGGCGAGGTCCTTCTGGAGGTCATGTTCGGCGCCAATGGGCAGTTACATGTAAATCGCGTGGCTCGCGGTCTGGGCCATGGACTGGATGAGGCCGCCATTGCAGCCGCCAGCAAAATGCGTTTCAAGCCGGCTTTGCGAAACGGCCAAGCAATGGATTCGACAGCGATCGTGCACGTCGTGTTTCAACTTGCGTACTGAAATTTTGGAGATGAGAGTCATGCGCACTACGAAATGGATGGTCCTGGCCCTGTTCGTCCTGACGACGATCGCAGTGGCCCAGCAAGCAGCGCCCGCGCCCCAGAACTCGCAGCCGGCTTCGACCGCCCAACCCGCGGCCGCCCAGCCGCTAGCCCCGCCCACCACCATGGATCAGGTGGTGGACCGCACGGTCGAGCGGGAGAAGGCCTTGATCAAGTTCCTGGCCCCCCGTACGCCAGTGGTCGAAACCTATCTGCAGAACCTCGCGCAAGATCCGCAGCTCGGCCCGATTCCCAAGGAAGACCGCTACTTCCTCGGACGCATGGACCTCAGCGACTCCATCGACCGCTCCGACTATCTGAAGGACAGCAAGGACAACAAAGACGACAGCATGCAGAAACGCCTGCTCGGCGGCGTCAGCAAGATGTTCAAGTTCCAGTATCAGCCCCTGGGCTTCTCCTGGATGGTCTACGCCGACCGCAACGACTTCGATCGCCAGCACTATGAGTTCCGCTACGTGCGCCGCGAATTTCAGGGCGACGTCCGTTGCCTGGTGTTCGACGTCACGCCCAAGAAGGATGCCGGCAAAGGCCGCTTCCTGGGCCGCATCTGGGTCGAGGACCAGGATTTCAACATCGTCCGCCTCAACGGCACTTATACGCACCCTTCCCGCAATACTTACTACTTTCACATGGATAGCTGGCGCCTCAACCTGATTCCGGGTTACTGGATCCCAACCTACATCTACAGCGAAGAAGGCGATTTCACCGCCGGCGCCAAGAACAAGATTGCCTTCAAGGCCCAGACCCGCATGTGGGGATACAACCTGCGCACCGGCACGGCCAACGACGAACTCACGCAGATCCGTGTGGATAGCGTGAAAGACGATACACCGTCCGCGCAGGACGCCTCTCCGCTGGCCGCCCAGCGCGAGTGGCAGCAGCAGGCAGAAGACAACGTTCTGGAGCGCCTGGAGCGTTCCGGACTTCTTGCCCCGGAAGGCGAGCTCGATAAAGTTCTTCAGACTGTCGTGAACAACCTCGAAATCACCAACAATATCGAACTACCGCGCCCGATCCGCACGCGCGTGTTGATCACCTCGCCGCTGGAAACCTTCAGCGTCGGCAACACCATTGTCATCAGCCGCGGCATGATCGATGTCCTTCCTGACGAGGCCAGCCTGGCGATGGTGCTTTCGCACGAACTGGCGCACATCACTCTGGGCCACAACCTCGGCAGCCAGTACGCCTTCAATGACCGCATGCTCTTCTCCGACGAGGGCACGTATCAGAACCTCGGATTCAAGCACATTCCGGAAGAAGAAGCGGCTGCCGACAAGAAAGCCATCGAGATGCTGAAGAACTCGCCCTACGCGCAGAAACTGGACGCCGCCGGCCTGTTCATCAAGGTCCTGCAGGTCCGTGCTCCGCAGTTGGGAGCCCTGCTGCAGGCGCATCTCGGCAACAACATCGCCGACAACGGCGTCGTCAGCCGCCTGGCGCAACTTGGAACATCAGCCCCGGCGCTGGACTGGAACAAGCTTGACCAGATCGCGGCCCTGCCCCTGGGCGGACGCGTGAAGCTCAACGCCTGGGACGACAAGGTTGAGATGGTGAAGGCACAGCCGGTCGCCATCACTTCGGCCCGCGACAAAATGCCCTTTGAAGTCACTCCGTTCTTTCCGCGGCTCACGCGTTTCGGTGCCAACAACGCGCCCGCTGGAACTGGGACGACTGCCGCAGCCTCAACCACCGCGGCCGCCGGAACTCCAACGAACTGACAGCACGCTCAAGGTGAACGAAGCACAGGCCGGGACCGGAAGAAATTCCGGTTTTCCCGGCCTGTGACTATTAGGGCCCAATTCTGCAATCCGGTCTCGCCGCTTCCGCCGCCGGGTTTACTGGACGGCGTGCAAGAAAATGACACGGCGATGACAACCTTCCGCGGCTCCATTGCTACGCTGACCGGACAGTTGCGAACGTGAGAATCGGAGGGCCTATGAGCCGGATCGGTGTTTTGCTGGTGGTAGCGCTTGCCATGATGGCTGCTGCATGCGGTGGATACAAGAACAACATGGGCCGAGGGGGAGCGCCCTCGATTATGACCCTTGCGCCCAACACGGCGACTGCCGGCGGCGCCACATTTACCTTGACGGTAAATGGCAGCCGCTTCGGTACCGACGCGGTCGTGTACTGGAACATGGCACCGCAAGCCTCGTCGTATGCGACCGGCAACAAGGTGACGGCCCAGATCACCGCCGCCGATATCATGACTGCCGGCATGGTTCCGGTTTACGTGCGTTCCGGCGGGAAGAACTCCAATACGATTGATTTCACGGTGCAGTAGCGGAACGTCGGCCCCCGGGGCGAAAGCCCTTTCATTACAGACGCCGTACGCGGCCCCTTCGACAGGCTCAGGGCAGGCTCTGGAGGGCCGCGCTTCCACGGTAACGCATGCGTTCGTAAGCTTTACCGCAGCGTGGGACGCGGCGCTCTCCAAAAGCCATTTCTGAGATAGCTTGCTAGAAGTGCCGCCGCAGGTCGGCGAACTGCTCGACTACCAGCAAACGCTGCTTCGGCGGTGCCGCGGCCAACTCTTCGTGCTCTAGGATCCACGTATTGCCGTGCGGCACGAAGACAGCGTGCAATCCCGCGGCTAGCGCCGGATTAATGTCGGACTTGGGGCTGTTACCGATCATCCAGGTGGTAGCTGCCGGCAGAGCGTACTTGACGGCGGCCTTGCGATAGGTGGACTCGTCCTTCTCCGGGACGATTTCGACGGCAGCGAAATATTGCTTGAGCCCGGAGCGCTCGACCTTCCCCGATTGTTCTGCAACATTCCCTTTGGTCATCAGGATCAAGTGGTGGCGCTGGCCCAGGTAGGCTAGCGTTTCGGGAATGCCGGGCAGGATTTCGACCGGGTGTTCTGCGATCTGGTGAGCGAAACGGTGAATGCGTTCGTGCAGTTCGGGAGTGACGGGGTCGACCGTGAGCCGTTCGAACGTATCGACCAGAGCATTCGCAAAGCTGTGCAGGCCGTATCCGTGCTTCACGATGCAATCGCGTTCGACGTCGTTGAGCACCTCGCGCACTTGTTCTGCGGTGTGCTCTTGATGGTCGAGGAAGGAAATGAATTCGGCGATGGCGCGTTCGAAATAGACGTTGTTTTCCCAGAGCGTATCATCGGCGTCGATGAGCAGGGTCTGGGCGCCATTCTCCGCGGGCATGCATTCATCATAGCGCCCCGGGAAACCCGCCAGCTTTGGTAAAATTGAATGCATTCCATGAAAACTTACTGGTTCCTATTTCTTTCTCTCTGCATTCTCCTTGTGCCTGTTTCCGGATTCGCGCAAAAGAAGAACAAGCGCGCCATGACTGGCTCGGCGGCCAAGGCGGGTTCGACGGCCAATCTGAAGGTCGCTCCTGATCTGGACAAACGGCTGGCGAAGTTTCGCCGGGTCCGCATGCCGTTTAACGCGGTGGGCCTGACCGCTCGCGAGCAGCAGATGGTTCGCAAGCTGGTGGAGGCTTGCGGGTATCTGGAGAGCGTCTACTGGCGGCAAAGCGATCCCGAGGGCCTCGCGCTGTACCAGTCGCTGGCCTCGGCTACCTCTCCGCGCGACGTGAAGCTGCGCACTTATTTGAGGATCAATGCTTCTCGATTCGATCTGATTGACGAAAACAGGCCATTCGTCGGGACCGACCCGCTGTCGCCGGGACGCGGTTTCTATCCGGCTGGACTGACGCGCGAGCAGGTGGAGCAGTACGTCAAGGACCATCCGGAGCAGAAGGCGGCGATCTATGACCAGTTCACCGTTGTGCGATCCAAAGACGGGAAGTTGGAAGTAGTTCCCTTTCACATTTTTTATCGGTCGTTCCTGGAGCCGGCGGCGAACGCGTTGCGCGAGGCCGCAAAACTCAGCGACGATCCCGCGTTTGCGAAATTTCTGGAGTTGCGGGCCGATGCTCTGCTGAGCGACGACTACTTTCCCAGCGACCTGGGGTGGCTGGATTTGAAAAATCCGAAGTTCGACATCATCTTTGCGCCCTACGAAACCTACATGGACGGGCTTCTTGGCGTGAAGGGGTCGTACGGGGCGGCGGTCATGATACGGAATGAGCGGGAGAGCAAGAAGCTGGAACTCTTCCAGAAGTATGTTCCCGACATTCAGGACGCGCTGCCGCTGGCGGCGGAAGACCGGCCTTCAAAGCGCGGGCTGGAGACGCCGATGGAAGTGATGGACACGCCGTTCCGCGCGGGCGACCTGACGCATGGATACCAGGCGGTGGCCGACAATCTGCCGAACGATCCGCGGGTACACGAGCAGAAGGGCAGCAAGAAACTTTTCTTCAAGAACTTCATGGATGCTCGCGTGAACTACGTGATCCTGCCGGTGGCACGCAAACTGATGGACCCGGCGCAGGCGGCGAAAGTCACCGGCGACGGATATTTGCAGGCCACGATCATGCACGAGATCTGCCACGGGCTGGGCCCGGCATTTGCTCGGACGGCGGCGGGCAAGGTCAGTATCCGCGAGGCGATTGGCCCGCGATTCAGCGGGCTAGAAGAAGCCAAGGCGGATGTGGTCGGGATGTTCGGACTGAAGTGGCTGATCGACAACGGCGCGGTGCCGAAGGAAAAACTTCAGGAATATTACACGTCATACGTGGGCGGGATGTTTCGCACTGTTCGCTTCGGAACGGCCGAGGCGCACGGGCAAGCGGAGATGATGGAGTTCAACTATCTGTCGGAGCGCGGCGCGATCAAACGAAATGCAACCGGGCGCTACGCGGTTGACTTCGAGAAAATGCCCGCGGCGGTGGCCGACCTGGCGAAAGAGCTGCTCGAAATCGAAGCTACCGGAGATCGTGAGCGTGCAGATAACTGGTTCAAGAAATACGGGCAGCTGCCCGAGTCGTTGAAGGTATCGCTGAAGATGGCGTCGGAAGTGCCGGTGGATGTGGATCCGGTGTTTGCATTTCCAGAGAGGGTGAAGTAGGGGCAGCTACTAGCTTCTAGCTGCTGGCTGCTAGCAGACGACTTGATTAGTGAGTGCTAGGCTAGTGCAATCTTGCATGGTCATGAGAGCCATATTATCGACGCTCCCAGACGTGAACGCATTGCAGCGGAGAGCTCAATCGCTTGCGGTTCTCGACGCGATTTTGAGTCCCGACTGGCAATATCGGTATTACTCGTTCAATTCGAAATGGGATACCAACGAAATGATGGCGTCCAGGAAGAATGGCTCAGGCGATGAACTCTACATTTTATTCACCACCGTCGGGGCTATCATCAAGGGCTTCGATCATGAGAGCTTCATGAGTCCATGGGCTCGTGACGATCAGTCGCTTTGGCCTCGGCTCTTCGATGAGGTTCCAGCAGTATTCGAGCAGTTCCTAAAAGAACCCGCTTTCGACATGCCGGACACTACCTTCTGCATCTGGCGTCAGCACGCCGACGTTTCGTGGAACATAGGCAAGATCGAGTATCCAGATGACGACGAGGAGAGCGACGGCTCTGAAGAGCAGCTATCGCTTTTTAGTGGCGACCCAAAACTGTATACACAATTTGCCCAGGACTACTTTGAGAAGGATCTTCCGCTCGAAATGGTGACAGGGATATACAACCACGAGCCCATCACGGAGGATGTCGTCAAGAAATTGAATCCGGAAACATCTCTTGAGGCTTTAAAGTCGGAGCTTCTGGAGATTGGGTATCCTTCCAGATAAGTAGCTACACATAAGCTTTGCGCCTGCCGGGGGTCCCCCACGAGATGAAGCCCGCTCGGAATGACAAACGCATGAGAATTGTGACGGCGCGGCTGAAGCCGTGCCCTTCCCAAGAGCGTTGAGACGATTTTCAGTTCCGCGCAATATCCAGCGGCTCTCAATCCTTGTCATCCTGAGCGCAGTTGCTGCTTCGCGTTCCGCGAAGCGGCTACGGAGTCGAAGGATCCCTGCATTCTCTCCAACATTCCGATCATAGAAAGGCATTCTCTCGATGCTGCCCGCGGCGCGGGGAGAACTCCGCGCAGCGACTTCGCTCAGTTTTAGGGAGTAGGGGTCCTTCGACTTCGCAGGGAGTTCACTTCGTGAACTTCCTGCTTCGCTCAGGATGACAATCATAAAAACCGTGCGACGAAAGCTTTTGCTTGCTCGAAGCTCGCGGCCCATAGCTTGTTCGCTAATAGCTAGCAGCTTCTTCTTATACCCACTCCACCCGCGGCGTCTACTGATCGTATCGCGTGAAATTCAGACCCGTTCTTTCCAGTAGCCAGGTTTCCGGCTGGTGTGGGCTACTGCGACAACCTGAATGTCACCGTGAACCCGCTCCCGATAAATCACGAAAAACGGAAATCTCCTCAGCAAGAACTGCCGTGTGCTGTAGGGGCCGCTAGCCCAGCGCTGAGGCGTCTGCGCGATCTGTTCGAGGGCCCGCTCAAATTCCGCATCGAACTTACGGGCCGCGTCAGGGCTGCGTTCAAGATACCAATCAAACGCCGCATCGTACTCCGATGCAGCTTGTTCATGAAGTTCTGCGGGCCTAGTGGGCACGGGGCAGTTTCGCCAGATTTCGCTCGCGAACCTCGGCCCATGAAATGGTCTTGGCTCGTCCCGAGTCGAGATCGGCAATACGCTTCTTGATCTCCTCGTCCCAAGCAGCCAAGATTCCCTCGTCTAATTTTCCGCCGAGACTGGAGATCAGGGACTCTGCCAAGGCTTCTTGCTCCTCCACCGACAAGGCAAGAGCCTGCGCGAGGAGTTTCGAGACCTGCTGTGTCATTTGGGACATCGCCACCTCACGCCACTGATTTTAATACTCTTGAAGGTTAACTTGCGATTGTAAGTGGCCCGAAGCCCGACGCTCGCAGCGCTCCTACACCCACTCCACACGCGGCGTCTGCGGAATGATCCCCGCCTTATGCCCCATATCGAGCAGGCGGCGGACGGCCTCTCGGCCGTCTTCTCCGTAGTCGAGGGTGCGTTCGTTGACGTACATGCCGACGAATTTGTCGGCGAGCTGCGTGTCGAGATCGCGGGCGAACTGCATCGCGTAGGCGAGCGCTTCTTCGCGGTGGTCGATTGCGTACTGGATGCTGTCGCGCAGGGCCTGGTTCACGCTGGCCATCATTTCGGGACCGAGGGCGCGGCGGATTGCATTACCGCCCAGCGGCAGCGGCAGTCCGGTAACTTTCTGCCACCACTTTCCCAGGTCCACCACGCGCTGCAGTCCAACCTTGCCGTAGGTGAGCTGGCCTTCGTGGATGATGAGTCCGGCTTCGTACTTGCCTTCGAGAACTTGCGGGATGATCTGGTCGAAGGGCACGACTTCGGTTTCAATGCCCGGAGCAAAAAGCTTCAGGGCTAGATAGGCCGTCGTCAGTTTGCCGGGGATGGCGATCTTGACCTTCTTGATTTCGGTCTGGGAGAAGGGGCGCGGCGAGACGATCATGGGGCCGTAGCCGTCGCCGACGCTCCCGCCGCAGGGCATGAGCGCGTACTTGTCCTGGATGTAGGGATATGCGTGGAAGGAGATGGCGGTGACGTCGTAGACGCCTTCCTGCGCTTTCTGGTTCAGGGTTTCGATGTCGCAGAGCGTGTGGGTAAAGCGCAGGCCGGGGACACGGACTTTATTCGTGGCCAAGCCATAGAACATGAAGGCGTCATCGGAGTCGGGGCTGTGGGCCACGGCGATTTCGCGGACGGGAGTGGAGACGGAAGACATAGATTCGGCTTTTGGCTGTTAGCTCTTGGCTGTTAGCTTTTAGCTCTTGGCTTTCTCAATGCTAGACGACCTGGTTGCCACTTAGGCCGGGAAATCAATACTCAGATGTAGAGACGCGGCTTGCCGCGGCTTCGCTGCCGAGACGCAGCAAGCTGCGTCTCTACTACAGGATCATGCTCAGGCTTTCGGCGATAGCCATTTGCGGCCGCGATCCCCTGCCGCGGCGGCCATCAGGATCTTGATTACTTCCGCGAACACGAGCCAGTAGAGACCGAACTTGAGCGCTAACGACACGGAATGCGTGTAAAGGGCCAGCCAGGTCAGTCCAGAGGCGAAAAGAACAATCTCGGCGGCCAGACCCGCCACGGCTGCGCGGATAAAGCTCCGGGAGCCTCGCTCATAGATCCATCCGGCGAGCGCGGCCACGAAAGGATAAGCCATCAGGTATCCGCCGGTGGGGCCAAACAACTGCGCCGCGCCGCCCAATCCTCCGGGAGCAAAAACCGGCAAGCCGGACGCGCCTTCCGCAAGGTACAAAAGCAATGCAGCGAAACCTCGACGCCAACCCAGCGTCAATCCGACCAGCAGCACAGCGAAGTTCTGCAGCGTCAGCGGCACTGGGGTAAACGGCAAACGGACGGACGGTTGCGCGCACAATGCCACGAACAGGCTGGCGCCGACAACGATGACGGCTTGCTTGGCCCACTCCTGCGACCGGCTGTGTGCTTCGAGAGTTGCTGTTGCTGCTCTTGCCATGATTGCGTCCTTTCTATGTGGTGCTTAAACCTCGGGCGGAGACGAAGGCTCGACGAGGTCGTCGGGCTGGGGCTTGTGGCCGGCAACGGTTTTCTTCATCTGCCGCCGCACCTGCGCATACAGCAACACCGCCACCGACACGACCACCGCAGCACTGGCTCCAAGGATCAGAAACCACCAGAGCATCCGCACAACCATCTAGGATAGCAGAACGGCAGAGCAGAATTGCGGCAGCGAGGACATGTACAGGCGGATTCCGGAACGGTATGAAGCGTTTCGGGGAATCCGCCCGGTTGATCATTTACCCTTGGCGGACTTGGCCATGGTCTTGCGGCGCGCCTCAATATTCTTGAGGAAGCGTTCGAGGCGTTTGCGGGCGAGTTTGGACCCGGTAGCGACCTTCTCGACGTTCGCGTAGGCGTCGGGATTGTTCATCTTCTGGCGGATCTCTTTCAGGAAGGGATAGAACTTGGCGAAGATGAAAAACATTTCACCGCTGATTCCGGGCTGGAGGAAGAGTTCTTCGTTGACGGCGCCGTGCAAGACCAGCGAAGCGGCCATATCCCAATAGCCGCCGACCTGTCGCATCCAGGCGTTTTGCTGGCCGGGGAAAGCGTTGGCAACCTTCAGGAATTCGTCGGCGTTCGCCGGCCAGAATTCGGCGGTGTACCAGGCGCGGGCCTTGCGCATCTCGGGCTCGCGGCGGAGATCGTAGAGTTGCATGACTACCTGGGCATCGTGCGCAGTGGCTTTCTTTGCCATAATTCGCCTCGTGTCTCGTGGAGCAGAGTGATTAGTTTTTCAATAACAGTCTTCAGCCGGCCTTTTCAGTTTCCGGCGCCGGGCGCTCGTAATCGCACTCTTTGTTCGGACATGCGATTACCGATCCGTCTTTGCGGTAGCGCTCCACCAGGTACTCGCTGCCACAACTGGTGCATTTTTCTGGAATCGGCTTGGCGGCGGAGGTGAACTTGCACTTGGGATACTTCGAGCAGCCGTAGAAGGTGTTGCCCTTGCGAGCACGCTTCTCGACCAGATCGCCTTCTTTGCAGTCCGGGCATTTCACTCCGACGAAATTCTGCTTCACGTACTTGCAGTCAGGATAGCCGCTGCAGGACGTGAATTCGCCATAGCGTCCATGGCGAAGAATCATGTTGCGGCCACATTCGGGGCATTTCTCGTCGAGTGGAATATCGGGCACCCGCTTACCCTGATCAAGCCGGCGCGTAGTCTTGCAGTCGGGGTATCCGGTGCAAGCCATGAACTGTCCGAAACGGCCGCGCTTGAGCACCATAACCCGGCCGCAGTTCTCGCAGTATTCCTCCTGCGTGGTCTCCTGCATGTCGGCCGAATCGAGGTCGGGCAGGTTGATGGGGTTTTCTTTCGTAAAGGTGCAGCTTTCCGGATTCTCCTTGTCGTAGGTGCTGCAGGCGTAGAAGGAACCGTGCTTGCCCCATTTGATGACCAGCGGTGAGCCGCAGCGCTCGCACTTTTCGTCCGTCGGCTTCTCCATACGCTTGATGTTTTCCATGTGCTTTTCGGCGTATTTGAGATCCTTGGCGAACTTCTTGTAAAACTCGGCAAGCGTGTCGGTCCACTTTTCCTTGCCTTCTTCAATCTCGTCCAGCTCTTCTTCCAGGCGCGCGGTGTATTGCGGGTCGAAGATGTCCTTAAAATTCTCGACCAGCAGATCGGTCACGACCAAACCGATCTCGGTCGGCATGAATTTCCCGCCCGTCTTGGTGACGTACTGGCGCTCCAGGATCGTGCTCAGAATCGTGGCATAGGTGGACGGGCGGCCGATGCCGCGTTCTTCCAGTTCCTTGACCAGCGATGCTTCGTTGAAGCGCGGAGGCGGCTCGGTGAAGTGCTGCTCGGGGAGCAGAGACTTCATGGTGAGCTTCTGGCCGGCTTCGAGCGGCGGCAGCTTGTGCTTCAGTTCCTCGTCTTCCTCGTCCTTGCCTTCCTTGGACTCTTCATAGACTTTGAGGAAGCCGTCGAACTTCATTACCGATCCGGTCACGCGGAACCAGAAGGCATCGCTGCCGGACTTGGCGTCGATGTCGACTGTGGTCTGATCAAACACTGCCGGGTTCATCTGGGAAGCCACGAAGCGCTGCCAGATCAGCTTGTAGACCTTGAATTCGTCTTCCTGCAGGTATTGTTTGACCTGGTCGGGATGGCGCATCGCCGAGGTCGGGCGGATGGCTTCGTGCGCGGCCTGGGCTGCCTTCTTGTCCTTATACGTATTGGGAGACTCGGGCCGGTAGTTGGCGCCGTACTCGTTGGTGATGTAGTCGCGGACTTCGGTGATGGCGTCGGGTGAAACGCGGGTCGAGTCGGTTCGCATGTAGGTGATGAGACCGACGAGGCCTTCTTCGCCCAGTTCGATTCCTTCATACAGGCGCTGGGCGATCATCATGGTGCGCTTCACGCTGAAGCGCAGCTTGCGCGAGGAATCCTGCTGCAGTTTGCTGGTCGTAAATGGGGGCGCGGCATTGCGGCGGCGCTCTTTCTTGTCGACTGAACGGACCACCCAATCGGCCGTTTCGAGTGCGAGGCGGATCTTCTCCGCTTCCTCGCCGTTCAGGATCTCGATCTTTTCCTCGCCTTTGCCCAGGAAGCGGGCATCGAAGGCCGGCGGCTTGGGGCCGGCGAGATGTGCGTCAATCGTCCAGTACTCTTTCTTGATGAACGCCTTGATTTCGCGTTCCCGTTCGACGATCAGCCGCAACGCCACCGTCTGAACGCGGCCGGCGGAGATGCCGCGCCGCACCTTGTCCCACAGCAGAGGAGAGACCTGGTATCCCACCAGGCGATCGAGCACACGGCGGGCCTGCTGCGCGTCGACCAGGTTGCGATCAATATCGCGTGGATGCTCGAAAGCTTCTTTCACCGCGCGCTGGGTTATTTCATTGAAGGTGACGCGACGGATACGCACGGCGTCTGCGGCTATGTCTTTCTTAGTCTTCTTTTTCTTGCTCGACCCGTTGCTGCCGAGTTCGTCGGCCAGATGCGCGGCGATGGCTTCCCCTTCACGATCCGGGTCAGGCGCAAGGTAGATGGTGTCGGCCGAGAGCGCCAGCTTCTTCAGTTTGGCCAGAACCTTTTCTTTGCCGGGGATAACGACGTATTCGGTCTCGAAGTCGTTTTCCACGTCGACCCCGAGACTGCTCTTGGGCAGGTCTTTCACGTGGCCGTAGGAAGCATCGACCGTGAAACCCTTCCCCAGATATTTCTGGATAGTTTTCGCCTTGGCCGGCGATTCGACAATGACGAGACCTTTGGACAATGGTTTCCTCAGTTGGGCGGTATTGGAATTGAAGCTAGCACGAATGTACGAAAGCCAACAACTGCGCGGGGCGTTAGCTACTAGCTACTAGCTTCTAGCTACTAGCAAGCAAAAGCCTTTTTGCGCGAACTAGTCTAGATTGCCCGCTTCACAGGTTGGACCCTCTGCACGAGCGCGGTCAACATTCTTTGCACATAAATCAGTTTCTGGTCTGCTTTCCGGAAGTCGTCCTCGGACAGGAATCCAAGATCCTTTGCGAGAAGAAGATGGTACTCGGTCTCACTGGCGGAGCCGCGGGCGATCTGCAAGAAACGAGTCAACTCTCCATCGGAATGTCTTCCACATCCTTCCGCAATATTTGCGCCGACCGACGCAGCCGAGCGTCGGACCTGAGAGGTCAAGCCGTAGATTTCATCCCTAGGGAAAGACCGCGTGAGACCGTAGACGAGCACGGTCAGTTCGTGCGCTTTCGACCAAACTTTCAACTCTTTGAAATCTTTCATGCGTCTTCTCCCTCCGTGTATTTGATTGCCAGCAGCTAGTAGCTAGGAGCTAAAAGCTTTTCACAAAATTCTTCCCCGGCAACTGCTTCACCTTGCCGTTCAGTTCCAGCTCGAACAACGCGGCGAAGATTTCGGAGGAGGACAGCTCCGGCTCCAGGCGTTCGACCAGTTCATCGATGTGGGTGGACTCGTCGGGCTTGAGCATGGACAGAATCCTCCGTTCGTGGGGAGAAATGGTTTCGTCAGGGAATAGAGATGCGGTCTGAGACTCGGACGATTCATTGGCCGCCGGAGTCAGTGCCGCTTGGACATCGGCGGGCAGGTCTTCCCAAACGTCTTCCCAGGTCGCCACCAGTTTCGCGCCCTGCTTGATCAGGGTATTGGGGCCCCAGGAGCCTTTGTTGGTGACGTTACCCGGCACGGCATACACATCGCGATTCTGCTCGAGGGCGCAGCGCGCCGTGATGCGCGTTCCACTGTATTCCGCCGCTTCCACCACCAGCACTCCGACGGACATCCCGCTGATGATGCGGTTGCGGATAGGAAAATTTTGCGGCGCCGCAAACGTACCGATCGGAAACTCCGAGATCAACGCTCCGCCCAAGGCCAGAATCTGTTCGGCGAGGCGCGTATTCTCCTTGGGATACATCACGTCAATGCCGGTGCCGAAAACGGCCACTGTCTTTCCCCTGGCGGCGAGGGTACCGCGATGGGCGGCCGAATCCACGCCGCGCGCCATCCCGCTGATGATGACCAGCCCGTGCACGACCAGGTCCGTGGAGAGGCGTTCTGCCATGCCGGTGCCGTACGGCGTCGGATGGCGCGTGCCCACCACCGCGATGCCGGGCCGGGAGAGTATTTCCACATCGCCGCGGACAAAGAGCACGACCGGCGGATCGTAGATTTCCTTGAGCCGCAGCGGGTATTCGGGATCACCCAGGGTGATGATTTTCGCGCCCACCTCAATAGCCTTCGCCCACTGCTGCTGGGCTAACTCCAGCGACTTGCCAGTTGCCAGCGACTGCGCGGAAACCGACTGCATCCCGGTCGCTTCCAATTCCGTCAAGCTGGCGCGAAAGACGTTCTCCGGATTCCCGAAATGCTCGATCAGTTTTCGGACACGAGTCGGACCCAGACCCGGCGTCAAGGCCAAAGCGAGCCAACAGGAAGCCTGCTGGGATTGGGCGTTTACGGTTGGAACGGCGGTGGTTGGCATCAGGCCGGACTCTAGGCCCGGTTTTGAAATACTGTCAAGGATGGCGCGCACACCACTTTTGTTAGAATTCGCAAAGCAATGATCCGGTTGAAGATCTCGGCAATCTCTTATCTGAATACTGCACCGCTCCTGTGGGATTTTGAGCATGGGAGCAGGTCAGAATTTGAACTTTCCTACACCATCCCTTCCGGCTGCGCGCAAGCCCTGTTGGAGGGATCGGCGGACATTGGGATCATCCCGGCGGCCGCCTACACTACCATTCCGGACCTCGTCATTGTTCCGGACGTGGCGATCGCGGCGCGACGCGAGGTGCGGTCCATCCTGCTAGTAAGCAAAGTTCCCGTCGCCGAAGTGCGGACCGTCGCGCTTGATACTTCTTCGATGACATCCGTTGCATTGACCAAAGTTCTGTTCGCAAAATGGCTCGGAGGCGAGAGAGAGTACCTTCCGATGCCGCCAGAGCTCGACGCAATGCTGGCTGGTTGCGATGCTGCGTTACTGATTGGCGATCCTGCCTTGCAGGTAGATCGGACAAGGTACGTCACACTCGACCTGGCCGAAGAGTGGATTGCACGGACGGGAAAGTCATTTGTTTTCGCCTTCTGGGCGATACGTCGTGCGGCGCTCGCGGGACGGAACGCAAACGCAATCGCCGAAGCATTCAAAGTGTCACGTGACCACGGGCTAGACCCGACCAATCTGCAAGTGATTGTTCGGGAGTGGAGCCGCCGTTTGAGCCTGCCGGCGTCAACCATTGGCTCGTATCTCACAGAGAACATCCACTACTATCTCGACCCGCCGTGCCTGGAAGGGCTCGCGCTGTTCTACAGCCATGCGGCCGAGATTGGGGCGCTGCCCCGGGCACCGGAACTGCGGTTTCTGGAAAGCGCGGAATCGGCAGCCTGATGCCGTTGTGCACGCCGGGCATTGACACTTCTTGACTAATTGTTGCCATCCGCGGGCGTAGACAATGACTCTAATAAGGATGCGCAGTATCGCCGTCGTCCTCCTTGCTTCCAAGCACAGTAAGCTGACGTGGCTGATCCATCTGGGTGGGCCCGGGCTGATTCTGCTCGGACTGGCCGACAACTCCGTCATTCCGCTGCCGGGTAGCATGGACGTGCTTACGATCCTGCTGGCGGCACACCGGCCGGACATCTGGTTTTACTACGCGATCATGGCCACGGCGGGAGCGGTTCTGGGCGGGTACGTCACCTATCACCTGGCGCAGAAGGGCGGCAAGGAAGCGCTGGAGCGGAAGTTTTCAAAGCGGACGGCTGAGAACGTTTCCAGAAACTTTGAGCGCTGGGGATTCGGAGCGGTGGCGATCCCGGCGCTGCTGCCGCCGCCCTTTCCGATCGTACCGTTCCTGGTGGCCGCGGGAGCGATGCAGTACCCGCGGAAAAAATTCTTAGCGGCCCTGACGCTGGGCCGCGGTGTGCGATTCACGGTGTTCGCATTTCTCGGAGCCCACTACGGGCGGCACATCGTGCGTTTTTTTGCTCAGTATTACAAGCCAGTGCTCGCGATTGTGATCGTTTTGGCGGTGCTGGGTGGCGTGGTGGGGCTGGTGAAGTACTTCCAGGTGAAAAAAGGGCAACGCGCAGCGCGCCGCCCTCAACCGAAAGTGCGTGCCGCCTGACGGTCCGGCGGCTCGTTGGACCATGCGTCTCTTACTGTCTTACGCTGTCGAGCAGCTTCTTCTCCGCATCCGTCGGAGGCTCAAATCTTCCGCCCAGATACTTCGCCAGAAATTCTTCCGAAGCAGCATTAAAGGCCATACGGTTCTCGGGACGCGCGAAGCCATGTCCTTCGTCGGGAAACACGAAATACACGACCGGCTTGTTGTTCTTGCGCATCGCGGCCACGATCTGGTCGCTTTCCGCTTTGTTCACCCGCGGATCGTTCGCGCCTTGTCCGATCAGCAAGGGCACTTTAATTTGATCCGCCTTGAAAAGTGGCGACTGCGTTTTCAGGAATGCTTCGTCTTCGCCCATGCGCTTATGAAACACCGCCAGCATGGTGGACCAATACGGCGGGATCGTTTTCAGTAGAGTGTTCAGGTTCGACGGCCCCACGATGTCCACGCCGCAAGCAAACGCGTCGGGAGCGAACGCGACTCCGGCGAGGGTTGCATATCCGCCGTAGCTGCCGCCCATGATGCAGACTTTTGCCGGATCGGCAACGCCCTGCTTCACGGCCCAGTCCTTGGCATCGAGCAGATCGGTGTGCATCGTTCCCGCCCACTGACGATCACCAGCATTCAAGTACTGTTTCCCGTATCCGGTGGACGCGCGGAAGTTCGGTTGCAGGACGGCATAGCCACGATTGGCCAGCCACTGCGCGTAGGGATCGTATCCCCATAGATCACGCCCCCAGGGACCGCCGTGGGGAAAGACCACCATGGACAGGTTCTTGGGATCGGCCCCGGCCGGAGTGGTGAGGTATCCGTAGATGGTCATGCCGTCGCGGGCCTTGTATTCGATGGGCTTGACCTTGGCGAGTTTGTATTTCTCCAGGTCGGAACGATTGCTGAACAGCATGGTGGCCTTTTTGCTGGCGCGATCGTAGAGATAGTAATAGATGGGAGAATCGTCGCCTTCGAAGGCGACAATCCACTTATCGTCGGCCAGATCGCGGCTGATGTCGCTGATATCGGCCTCGCGGACTTTTCGGAGCGCGTCAAAATCCGGCTGCAGGTCCTTGTCGAGAATCTGGAAGTCGCGCCGCTCGCGCAGGAAAACCACGGCCTGGAGTTTGTTGGTCTTGGGGTGTGTAACCACAAAAGAGACGTCAAACTGCGGATCCTCGGCGACCACGGTGCGCTTTCCCGTGGCAATATCAACCGAGAGCAGGCGGGCCGCATTGGCATCCAGCGAGGTAAGAACCCACAACGCTTTGTTGTCCGGAGAGAAACCGGAGATGTTTCCCAGAGTTTCTTCCGGGCCCCACTTCATCAATTCGCGCCACGGGGATTTTGCGCCGTCACGCACCCGGATCACGGTGCCGCCATCGTCCGTGGTCACCTGCGCGGCTCGTATCTGGAGATCGTGATCGGGCTGCCAACCGGTAACGTCGCCCGGATTCTCGGTGTCGAGCGTCAGTTCACCGGTCTTCAAGTTGACCCGATAAATGTCAAAGACTTTTGGATCGCGCTTGTTGAGCTGGATCAGTACAGAATCAGGGTATGCAGCCTCGCCCCCGACGATATCGGCGCGTACTTTTTCGTAAGGCGTGAGGTCACGCGTCTGTTTGGTCGCAACATTGGTTTGATAGACACGCCAGTTCTCGTCGCCGTTCTGGTCCTGGGCATACAGAATGTTCTTCGAGTCAAACTGCCAGAACAGGTTGCGGATTCCGCGCTTGCGGTCGTTGGTGACTGCGCGATCGTCCGTCTTGCCCAGGGTGCGCACCCAGATGTTCAGGACGCCCTGATCCGGAGCGAGGTAGGCCAGCATCGCGCCGTCAGGGGAAATCTGCGGGGATGTGCGCTCAGGATTTCCGAAGAGCACGCTGCGCGGAATCAAAGAGGTCTGCGCTTGGGCAAATGCGCTCGGGGCAAGCAGAAGGAATAGTGCAACAGCACAAAGGGCCAGTCGTTTCATCGACCACCTCCACTAACGGCAGAATTGTACGTAGAGCCAGATACGGTTCACAAGCGGGGTTGGTTCCAGGGTTCGCGCTGGTCTGGTCGGATTTTCATGAATTTCGTTCGTTTCACAGGCTTCGGGCGGGCAGAAAAGCCGTTACCGAGAACCCTGCCAAGTTGGAGCCAGCCGCTCGTTCCGCTAGAATGTCACTCAGCCTTG
>Ga0182021_10002569_pt1 | contig 21199 bp, 21 predicted proteins | sample 612E3MmetaG_FD_120493 | JGI IMG/M metagenome (GOLD analysis project Ga0182021, IMG submission 120493) | Permafrost microbial communities from Stordalen Mire, Sweden - 612E3M metaG (Illumina Assembly) | ecosystem: Environmental > Terrestrial > Soil > Wetlands > Permafrost | place: Sweden... | reverse complement strand
CGTTCTTGTGGGGCATGGTGACATTTAACCCATGAATGTTCAAGGCTCGCATGCCATCCATGGCTTTTTCAACTTCAGTTATTTGGACCTTGAACGCTAAAAAAACATATTCAATTTTCAAAAAATCGAAGGCTGCATTTTGCATTATTGGGCTTAATGTATGTTCTATGGGGTCGCCAATTACTCCGCACACTTTGGTTTTTCCTGAAATAGCCATTTGCTCATTTTGCTCCCAATAACTCGTAAGTAGCCCTCATTTCTTCAACTGTCATTTGCCCTGCCGCAGTTTGGCTGCCGCGCTCAAGCGAAGCAAACGTGAAAAATGCGCCAAACATTGGTGAAAGAAGCCGCGAAACCTTGCCTGCTTCACCCATACAGAAACACACAAGTTTCACCCTACTGGGCATAACGGAAACAAAGTTTAGCGCAGTCAGGTTATCTTCCATTTTCTTAGCGGTTGTCACGATTTTACAGACTACAGCTCCGCTTGAAATTTCTTGTTCGAGAATCTTGCCCATTTCGGAGATGCTTAAAGCGCCGTCGAATTTGTGGTATGAAACAATTGCTTTGGCGCCCAAATGCTTTACTTTTTTTATCGTTTCATGAGGACTTGGGCTGGAGAAGTCAATATCGACATATTGGAAACCATTTTTGGCAGCATTCAGTAATGTTTCTTGACGTTCATCCTCGGAGCCAGCGAAAAAACCTTTCTCGCTTTTGAGCTTGTTTGTTGCGATTAATGGGATTTTTGTTGCTTTAGAGAGCTCTGATAGGTTGCGGGAGGTTTCAAAACAATCAAGCCTAACTTCGATAAAGTCTGCTTTGGCTTTTTCTGCTCGTTCAATTAGACACAGAGCTTCAAGATTGTTTTTTGGGAGAATCGAGACACAGATTCTCGCGGTCACTTCTCAATCACCGTTTCTTCAGGCACAGATACGCCGAAGTGTCGGCCTCCTTTGGCAGCCAGATGCACTATTACTTCATCGTTTGGTTTTAGTTCGGTCACTGGCTTTGAGCCCTTGGGTGTAACTAGGCGGATGGTTTCAGCGTTTTGGAGAATAGTTTTTATCATTTTACTTTCGACTTCAGCTTCTACGAGGGTAAGTGGTCTGATCTCTATTTTTATTCTTCCCACGTTGGCTTTGCGAGTTTTGCCTTCTCGGTTGACGATTATGACTTCGTCTCCTGCTTTGAATTCTTGGAGGTAACGTGTGGTTTGCAGGTTTCCCAACGTGTACATGGATAGTGACCCAGCGTTCACTCTGAATGGTCTAGATGCAACATAGGGGTTCTCATGCACTTCTGCTTCAACTAAAAACAAGCCTGCACTTTGGCTCCCAACAAGCATACCTTCACCCTGCTTCATCATGTCACAGGTATCTACGCAGACTCGTGCGCCAGTGCTAATTGGTTTAGTAGCCACGATTTTAGCGGTTGCCATTTCAAGTTTTAATGCTTCGGGCTTAACGATGGCGACAGTTTTGAGGATTTCTTCTATGTCAGAAGTTTTTAGTAATACTCCGTCGGTTCCCAACTCAAGGGTTTCAACTGCTACCTTTGCCTCTTCGGCACTGGTCACTTCTGCAATTAGTTTACTTTTTCCCTTTATGCGGGCGATTAAGTTTTCTAATGGAATAACACGCCAGTTTGCGCAACTTATGATTAAGTAACTTACCCATTGTCCGGCTGCCTCAACAATCTTGTTTTCGGTAGCTTTATCGCTAATGCAAATTCGCAAAATCTTTTGTTGAACATTAATTTTTTCCAAATTGTCTTCTTTTTTTGGAGAGATAATATTTACTGTTTTTTTGTTTACCAAAAAATTGGCTTTGTCTCCTTCAACAATTACATCACAGTACTGAGTGACAATCGAGCTTAACACTTCTTTTTTTTCCTTTGAAAGTTCTAACCATAGTTCCTTCAAGGTTTTTCACCGAGAATTTTAAGCGACTGCTCCACGCTTGCTTTGTCGTGGACTATTGCTGAAAGCGCCTTAACAATCAAGGTTGGATGTTCATGTTGGAAGACGTTTCGCCCAAAAGAGAGTCCGGCAGCTCCCGCGGTTAATGCATCTTTTGTGGTTTGAAGAATTTCTTCTGAAGTTTTGCATTTTGGTCCGCCTGCTATAACCACTGGGACTGGGCAGCTTTCGATAACTCCTTTGAACGTGTCTATGTTGCCTGTGAAGTTTGCTTTAATTATGTCTGCACCTAATTCAGCGCCGATTCTTGCTGCATGCGCCACGACGTCTGGGGCGTGTTCATTTTGTATTTTTGGTCCACGAGGGTACATCATGGCAAGCAGAGGCATACCGAATAAGTCGCATTCCTCAGCTACTTTGCCAAGGTTGCTTAGCATTTTGTCCTCGTCTTGTGCACCAACGTTTACATGAACTGATACCGCGTCAGCGCCTAAGCGTATGGCTTCTTGAACCGAACAAACCTGTACTTTAGCGTTTAAGTTGGGGCTAAGATTTGACATGCCTGACAACATCACGATTAACCCAGTGTTGTTGGTTTCAACATGTTTTGCGATGCCTTTGTGGACTAGTATAGCGTTGGCTCCTCCTTTGAGAAGTTGATTGATTATCTGTTGCATGTTAACTAATCCCGGGATTGGACCAACTGTTACGCCGTGATCCATCGGCACAATGACTGTTCGGTTATCGTGTTGCATAATTCTTTTTAATCGTCGAGTTTTTCCCTGGTTCATGTTAAGTCCTCTTTTTGCTTATTTAGCACTCCTTAATGAGTTTTTAATTGACTTCAAAGCCTTTTCTCGCTCAGTCCAGTCTACAAACAGCAAAATGCTCGATGTAATGGTTAATATGCCTGAAATGTTTATGCCGCTGAGCCTTAGATCTTCGCTGATTTTTCCAATTATACCGTGGGTTTCTTCTAAACCAACACCGCTTGTTTTTATGAAGACCAAGTCTTTTTTGACTGCCATCGCAATAGTTTCTTTGTTGCTTTTTGTAATGTCATGAATGTTGTTGAAGAGCGTATCTAAGTTTTTCTCTTGAGACACATAGAGTATAATCGAGTTTGTACTCATTGACATGCCAAGAAGCAGTGAGTGCTGTTTAGTTTTTTCCACCATTTCCTGAACAATTTGTGGGTTTGCCGAGATGCCGTTGCCAATCACTGTTATTTCAGCTACGGGGAAAGGATGCGCAATTTCTGCGTCTAATTCAGCAGTTAATGCCCCTGTAATTACAGTGCCTTCTTTTGACAAGTTGCCGTGTGCATGGTTGATTACGCGGACATTGATGTTTTTAGGTTTGTACTTCAAGGCTTTACTGTGAATAAATTTGGCTCCTGAATCAGCAAGTCCAACCAGAGTGTTAACATCAATTTCTTTTAGACGCTCAGGGTTGGAGACTATTTTGGGGTCACCTGACATTATGCCATCCGCATCTGTTACTAAAACTATTTCATCAGCGCCCAAGGCTTCGGCTAAGACAAACGCCGTTGTATCGCTTCCGCCTCTTCCAAGAGTGGTAATTTTACCATCTCTGGTTTTGCCAAGAAATCCCGCAACCACAGGAATGACACCCTTCTCCAGGATTGGCAAGACGCATTCGCGGATGTTCTTTTCGCAATCTTTCAAGATTGGATTCGCATTTTGAAACGCCGAATCAGTTATTATTGGCCAATTACTGTCAATCGGGTCAAAGTAACATGATTCCGCACCGTTAGTTTTTAGTGCTGTAGAAAATATCCGTATGCTGGTTCGTTCACCCATAGAGAGAATGTCATCTAAATCTTTTTTCTCCAATTTGCCTTTCGAAGCGTTTTTCGCAGTAGTCATGAGGACGTCGGTTGTTTTACCCATAGCGGAAACCACAACGGCTACGCGTGTGCCTTTTTTGGTTTCATTCATTACGGCAACTACTGCTTTTAAGAGCCTCTCGTGATCCGCTAGGCTAGAACCACCAAATTTTACAATAATTGTTTTGTTAGAATTGGTCTTTTCCATCTTGATACACCCATGCTTTGCCCAGAACTTTTCCCAAAAAATCTTTTAGTTCTGGGCTTAAGGAAAATAACGATAAAAGTAAAAGTCGAAGCTAAGTAATTGAGATTTGGTGTTTTCTTGGTTGTTTTGGCAATTGGACATTAGAGCTTCGAATCCTTGCACATTGAGACGTTATTTTGAAAATATAAGCGTTTCGGCGTTCCGAAATTTAAATCGGCAGCTCTTAGCTAAGCCTATTGAAAATTCTATGGTTGAATGAACTATTTTTGCCCTCTGGCTATGTCAAGTCCTCAAAGAACACTTTAGTTTTTTATTTTGCTTTTTCGTAGCGGCTTTCCGCAAATTTTCCAATTTCGTATCCTCCAAGAAAAATGAGGATTAAAACTAAACTTATAGGTCCCGCAAGGCTTGAGCCAGAAACGTAGCTAGTAATAAGAGATATAGTTATTCCTATGCCAAGCAGCAACAAGATTAATCCTACAATAAGGTTGACCAATCTTGCCTCGCGAGGAGAATTTGACATACTCGTTCATCTAAGAAACTATTATTTCAAAGCAATTTATTGCTTATCATTTTCCTGCATACAGTTATATGCCATCCTAAAGAGACCTTATTTTTCGAATAATGATTTATCAACTTGACCGCAATAATACAACTTAAGGTCAAGCAATGAAAAACCAAATTGACTGGCAACAAATTCTCAGCCAATGCAAAATCAACGTATACACAAGCATTAAGCCATACCTCAAAACCATCAGGGACCCTCAACCTAACTTGGGCACGGGCGCTGGCGGAGACGCAATGAAGCCAATGGATTTGGCTGCAGAAACCGCAATAATTGACACCATAAAACAGCATGACGTTTCTTTCACTTTGATTAGTGAGGAGTCAGGAGTTAAGAAATTCGGCGCTAAGCCTGAAGAGTGCTTTGTGACGGTTGATCCGATTGATGGAAGCACCAATTTCATGCATGGATTGCCTTTCTATTGTTGCTCAATCGCCGTTTCTAGAAAAAAGACTTTGAACGACGTTTACGCTGGGATGGTTGCTGACCTTGCCCATGACGTAACTTACACTACCTTTGAAGGCAAAGGCGCCTATCGAGACGGCAAAAAAATAGAAACATCAAAAACCATTTCGTTAGAAGAAGCCGTAATAGGCTTAGACCTAAACACTTACAAAGTCAAGGAACTGGTACCAAAATTAACCCCATTGATTGCGAAAACTAAACATATTCGACACTTTGGTGCCAACGCACTTGAACTATGCTACGTTGCAAATGGCATGACAGACGCTTTTGTTGATATACGTGGAAAACTGCGCACAACCGATGTAGCCGCTGGATTCTTAATTCTAAAAGAGGCAGGCGGAATTGTAACTACTCCAGAAAACGAGCCGTTCAACGTTGAATTGGACCCTAAGAAAACTATGAGCTTCATAGCCTCAGGGAACATGGAAATCCACAAAAAAATAGTGGGCTTGGTTAAACCCGCATGCTAAATTTACTTTGGCCACACCCTGCCGCAATCATAAAAAATCAAAAAATTAAAACTCTTCTTATCGCTGACCCACACATCGGCTGGGAACCCTCACTTCAAGAAAAAGGTATCCACGTACCAAGTCAAACTCCAAAAATTCTCAAAAAATTAACAGATATCATCACCAAGTACAAGCCAGAGCAGCTAATTATCATCGGCGACGTAAAATACAGCGTCATTTCCAGCGAATTGGGTGAATGGCATGACATTCCAGATTTCTTCACAGAACTGAAAAGGCACGTTGGCAACATATCTATTGTTCGGGGCAACCATGACGCTAACCTTGAACCGTTGCTGCCCGAAAACATAGAACTTTTACCCGCAACAGGAGCAGTAATCGATAGCGTAGGGGTTTTTCATGGGCACAAATGGCCTTCGCCAGCGTTGCTAAAGTGTAAAACTTTGGTTATGGGGCATTTACATCCGGTAGTGGTTTTTCGAGACCCCGCCGGCTTTAAAATTACAAGGCAAGTGTGGATGAAAGCAAATTGTAACAATGAAGTTTTAGCTAAGATTCTCCTGCAAAAGCACAAAGTGAAAATCGAAAGTACAGTTGCAAAAACGCTAAAGAAACATTACAACATCAGCCTCAAAACAAAAGAAATTTTGATAATGCCAAGCTTTAACGATTTTCTCGGCGGCAGACCAATAAATGAGACACGTTCACGAAAAGAAATTGGCACAGAATCACTGATTGGACCAGTGCTGCCGTCGGAGGCGGTAGACGTTGATAACTCGGAGCTTTACCTTTTAGACGGAACATTCTTGGGAACTTTAAATCAACTAAGAAACTTGTGAATTGATTAGGGGTCTCTAGTTAACTTTTATATTTGCCACATGATATATGCATGATATAGTTTGAGGGAGGAAAAAATAAAGTGAAATTAGTAACAGTTTTGTTACCCGAAGCCTATCTGGAAGGGTTAGATGAATTAGTCCGTGCAAACATGTATCCAAGCAGAAGCAGCGTAATCCGCTCATCAGTGCGTGACCTGCTAAAAAAAGAGCTTTGGGAAAACAAACGCAGCAACAGATAAAATCTGTTTATATCCCTTTTATCGAATCAAAGAGTCTTCGCGCGGCTTGAACTGGATCGGCTGTCTGAATGATTTCTCTGCCAACAATAAGGTAATTGGCACCTGCTTTAACCGCATTTTCTGCTGCCCCGCCTTGAGCTCCAACACCGGGCGAGTAAATAGGGACTTTTGGCCCAACAATCTGTTTCACCTCAGCTATTTTTTGAGGAACAGTTGCACCGACCACTACTCCGTCAGCCCCCCACTTCAGGGCTTTTTTGGCAAAAGAAACATACTGAGAGACTTTCTCGCCTGTTTCTGAATCAATTATTGTTTGGCCGTAGCCTTCGCTCGCTCCTTTATGACTCATGTAGCAAAGAAGTATTACTCCTCGGTTAAGGCGACGGGAGACTTCAAAGAGCGGTTCTAAACCTTCATCCCAACCTACAAACGGGTTAGCAATTAACGCATCAAACCCCGCCGCATAATAGTATTCTGCGATAACTTGGTTTGTTGAGCCTATGTCGTTTACTTTAGCATCCATAATTGCCAGCAACCCTTGCCCGCGTATTTGTTCCACAAGCTGTTGAACGCCCTCAAAAGTTCCCAGAGGAAGCACAAGATGATGATTTATTTTTACTGCACATATGTACGGGTGGACTGCTTTGAGGATTTTTTGAGCGTTTGCCAAAATTTTATCTCTGTTCTGTAGAGGTTCGTAGGAAAAATCAAGCGCTAAAACTATTCGTGAATCTTTGCTTTTGGCGGCTTCTTCCATTTTTGTTTTAAATGACAAAGGTATGCCCTTGCTTACTTTGTTGAGTAATGTGCTATTTCATTTTTTCCCCCAAACAAAACAAAAAACCGTGAGAAACCAATTTTCCACAAAGTTTATAGTGAAACAAAGGGCATACCGTAATTGGTGGCAAGCATTAACCTCTTAACAACAGCCCACATAATATCGGTGAACATATGATGATTTCCAAAAAAATCCAAGTAATAGCTATTTTGAGTTTGCTGCTTATGTCATCGATTTTTGCGTCAATCACAAGTTTCCATGCAAGTGCCCAACCAGCTACTAATACAATCTCCAGCAACACAACTTTAAATCAATATGAATGGCCGCAGTTTCAAGGCGATTCCTCTTTTACAAGGTTCTCAGCGGGACCAGCACCTGACACATCCGCCATTCTTTGGAAGGCAAATGTGACTGGAGTCCAAAGTTATATTTCAGCGTTTGATGGATTTGTTTTCGTCTGCACCAACACATCAGTTGTTGCTCTTGATCAAAATGGAAATATAGCTTGGAAAACTGCCATTCCAATGCCAAGAAATTGGCCAATAGCATATAAAATTGACGAATCACACATGATTGTAGAAGGCACTTGTCTTGATCCCAAAACAGGTAACGTGTTCTGGACTAGCTCTGACTTCAACGCGGACACAGGCATCTTCAACGCTAATGTGTACAGTCCAGAACAAAAAATGTTTTACATCAAAGTAAATTCTTACACCCAAGCGTGGGATTTCTCTGACTTATCTAAACCGCCAACTAAGGCATGGGAAACCTATGTTCCAGGCGGCGGAACAACAGGGTTAGGAACAACATATGGCGGCGGATTAGTTTTCCCAGGCTCTTTTGAGAATCAGCAAATGGCGCTTGACGCCAGAACAGGCGTAATTGTTTGGAATACATTAACGAAAGGGCCTATGATTTTTAATGGCGCGTATTCTGATGGTAAATTCTTCAGAGGAGGAACCGATGACAACACAATGTACTGTTTCAATGCCACAAACGGGCAAATCCTCTGGACATACTCACCTCAGACAAACGGATATTTCACTACAAGCCCCGCAATAGCTTACGGAAATGTTTACGAAATGAACAAAGACGGGTTCCTCTATGCCGTAAACGCTGACGACGGTAATCTCGTTTGGAAATACAAGGGACCTGACAACACGCTTCTTTGGCCGGGAATGGCTTCAGTTGCCGATGGCAAAGTCTATGTGACAACAGGCGAGGTTGCAATGTACGGTGGGCAAGTTGGCATCTCAGAGTTTGCATGCATAAACGCCTTCACGGGACAAGCAATTTGGACCCTACCCATAGAAGCTTTAGCTCCACGCGAATCCGTCGCTATAGCATATGGCAACCTGTACCTTATCCCAGGCAACGTCACGACATCGGTTGACTCAGTTTCTGGAAACGAATACAGCAGAGTTAATGAAGTATGGGCAATAGGAACAAGTTCAATTCCCACCAGCAATTGGCCGATGTGGCGAGCCGACCCAACACATTCATCCACCGCTCAACAGGGTCCTTCAAACCTCAGTTTAGCTTGGAAATTTGCAACTAACGGCTCAGTTATTTCTTCACCAAGCATTGTTGATGGAATCGTTTACTTTGGTTCACAAGACAAAAATATTTACGCGGTTGGGGCATGGGGCGGCAACCTGATTTGGAAGTTTACAACTCAAAGCGCCGTCGAATCTTCATCTGCAGTAGTTGATGGCAAAGTTTACACTGGAGGCGATGACGGATTCGTCTACTGTCTTGATGCATATAAAGGCACGCTACTTTGGAAAACATTCGTAAACGGTAGCCAAGAGTTCACTTTTGGATCAGTTGTCCTTAAATCTTCACCAGCGGTATCTGGCGGCATGGTCTACATTGGGTCTTTAGATGGTTCCTTGTATGCCCTTGATTCAAACAACGGCAACATCGTTTGGAAGACACAAACCAACGGGCCAATCGAGTGTTCTCCAGCTGTTGCTGATGGCGCAGTCTTCTTCACAGCACAAGAACCAACCACAGGCGTTCTCTACAAACTAAACGCCAATACAGGTGGTGTTATCTGGAAACAGCAACTTCCCTACGAATATCAGTTCACCGGCGGCAATGAAATGCTCGGTTCACCATCAGTCGCGGCAGGCATGGTTTTCGCAACCGCTAACATAAGAACCTACTATGGCATTAACGAAACAACAGGCGACATCGTATGGACTGTTACTGATCCATCAGCAACTGAATTTGTAGTTCTTTCCCCAATCTACGTTAATGGCAACCTATACATAATTGACAAATTTGACATTAAATGCGTTAATGCGATGAATGGTCATAATGTATGGAGTTTCTTCACTGGAGATGAATTATACATAGCACCCTCATATGCAGACGGCAAAATCTACGTTGTAACAAGCCAACGAGACATTTTCATTCTTAACGCAAACAATAATGGCACAAAACTCGCGACTTACACAACACCTTCCAGCAGCTGGTCTTCACCAACAATAGCTAACGGAAGATTATACATAGGATGCAACGACTGGAATGTCTACAGCTTCACAAATTACTTCATAAACCAAGCTTCAGCCCCGACTCCGAAGACAGAACCGCTATCTATCGTTTCAGTTGCGATCGGCGCGATAGCTACACTTGCAGTTATCATAATTGTAGCTGTTGGCTATGTAATCAGAAAAAGCAACAAAACGTAAGCTCCTTTCTAGAAGATTAAATTGGAGTTAATGAGGTAAATTTAAAGGAAAGGACAGTTTATAGAAGGTTCGGTGGAAAAATTGTATTGCCATAAATGTGGTGCTCAACTTTCGGACGACGCAGCGTTCTGCGTTAAATGTGGAACAATCACAGGATTAAATGCCCCTCAACCAACATCCACTTCTAATGCTCAAGTAGTTGCTTATTCAGGAGCATCATCGCTAAAGTGCCCCAGTTGCGGAGCACCAATCTCACCCAAGTTTGGAGAGATGGTCATAAGCTGCGAATACTGCGGCAACGCTGTCACTTTGGGAACTCAAGGTTGGACTAACATTCAGAAGCAAACAATGCTTCCTTTGAAAATAGCCACTGTTGATCAAGCGAATGCAATAATCACGCCAATGATGGACAGAGGACTCCTGCACAGACACCTACACGAAGACTCCACGCAGGAAGAAATGAGCCTCACATTCGTACCTTACTGGCTTGTAAGTGTTTCAGCCCGCACAAGCATCATTGCAACAGATGAAACCGCACAACTTGCACAGACTGCTTCAACCGCCGTGTTGATGGGTGTAATATTTGGCGGAATGAGCGGCGGTTTCGGCGGAGGACGCAGGTGCGCTGTTGAGGTGCGGCTTCACAAATTTGCCGATCAAGGGAAGCTGATGCAGAAACTGTGATTTGAGGTCAATTATGTTTCCGCCTAGTCCAAACGAACTCAAGAAACCTTCTGAGCCAAGACCGTCCTCACAGGTGACGTAACCGAACTCAGTTATCACCACAGGCTTGTTATGTTGGAAGGATGGCTTGAGCATATCGATGTATTTATCTTCAATGCGTGTAATGCGTAATGATCAACGCCGACAAAATCGAATAGACTCCAATCCACTGCTTCCCAAACGAGCGAAGCGTAAGCGACTTTACCGTGAAAAACCTCACGGACAGATGCATTAGCCTTTGTAAGAAACTCGTTGAGCGGCTTGTTGTGCTCCGCAGCTTTTATTCGAGATTTAAGAGTGGTTTTTCCGATGCAAGCGCTGAAGGTTCTGCCTTCAACTACCCCTTCATAAACAGGGTTAACTCGGAACCGACACAAAAAACCAACTTTTCTGGGTAACGCTGCCGCAACCCCTCCGCCGCTTCAGCCGCTTTCACGGTGTAATTGAGAGTTTTTTCTGGTTTTTATCCCACATTTCAGGCGAAAACCAAACCTCCAAGCCCAGCAGCAAGGCATCCTCGGCAGCAACCATCAAACGGTCAATGCTAAGCCCACAAATCCTCACAGAGTTGCAATGCAAATCAGTTTTAATAATCTCCAGCTCTCGATACACAACCTTTGGATCAAAGTTTGGGTGCCAGTTAAAACCCATCACACGGCCAACATCATAACTGACTCCTTTAAGCTTCATAAATAGTTCAAGCCTCTTTCAGAAACTCGAACAAACTAGCTGAAAATAACAAAATGGGTTTAAAGAAGATTTAAGTTGGTTGATCGGAAACGTCTTTTTCTTTGTTTTGGGGTTTATTTTTATCATTAAGCTTAATTACCAGCTGGTGATTTTTCCTGACAAGAACAACATTTTCTTCCGCGATATTTTCCGCAATTACTTCTCCGTTATATTTCATGCGACTGTTATAGCCAAGTGCTTTCAACTCTGTCATAAGTTGCTCGCGCAGTTTTCTTAGTTGCTCACTCGAGGTTTCCTCGCCTCTCTTGAAGCAGAAAGTAATGGTTTTCTTTTCAGGTTCATAGTTTGCGCGGGTGCCTTTCCCAATTTTTTCTACGTGACCCCAAATTACTTTGTCAATGGGTTCTCTCATTTGTTCACCTTACTACTTTTCCCTTTTAAAAGAACCATGCCCGCCAGCTTTAGTGATATTTGTGACAACATTTTCACTTACTGCATCAAGAAGATCTTCGGCGCTTTTCCAGTTATCAGCTGAGACTTCCACACTGTAGCGGGGAGCAGCGATAACGCTAAACTCGATTTTTGCACCTTTGGTTTTTTGTGCTTTTTTGGCGTTGATAATTGAGTCTTGAATGCATTTAACACCGTTTGGTTGCATACAGCGAAGTTCCAATGTGCCTTTTACTTTTACCATTTTGATGCGGATGCGTTCTTCTGCAACTTGAGCAAACGCTTTGGCAATGTCTTCAGGAATATCAAGTTTAGTTAGAGCGTCTATACCTTCTTTGAGTACTTTTTCGAATCCTTCGTATAAGCCGACGCTTTCTTCAAGTTTAACCCCTGCTACTTGGTAGACTTCATGTATGGGTAAACCTACTCTTTCCGCGACGGCGCGTAGCAGTACTTCGCCTTTGCGATCCTTTTTCCAAGCCTTGATTTTTTCGATTCTTTCACGTTTGGTAACTCGTCTAAGAGATAAGTCAATGTGGCCTTTTTCAAGATTAACATGAAGAACTTTAAGGACCATTTTTTGTTTTTCGCGAACGAAGTCGCGGATGTTTCGTATTCTGGCGCTGGAGATTTCGGAGATATGAAGGAACCCTCGTTTATTGTATTCGTCAAGGTTAGCGTAGGCTCCGTAATCCATAACACTTTCTATGGTAGCGATTACCAGATCCCCAGATTCAGGCCATTCAGGTTTATGTTCAGACATAGTTTACATCTGCTCTAGCTTGGGAAAAAGAATGTGGATTGAAGGCTTTATTCTTTTTTGTCCAATTTGACAATATATATTTCTTTATTTCGTACTCTGAGCGCCGTATTGAATTTTCTGTCTGGTTTCTTGTTGTATTGCTTTACTCTAAATGAGAATGGCGCATACATTGATTTTACTGTTTTGCCCTCGACCTCAACTTTAAACATTTTTTCAGGACTATCGATAATTTGCTTGAAAACTACATCGTATTCGGGAATTTTGGCGATTTTTCTTCCTTGAGGTATTTCCTTAACTGGAGTAGCTTTTGCTACTATGTTTTTATTTTTAATTTTTTCTTGCTTAGACATCTTATTCACACTATAAATAATAGTAATGTCATGCTTATAATCCAATCAGTAGTATTATCACAAATATCAATGGTTAAGTCAAAATAATAGTTAAATAATAGAGGTATAGTGCAAAATATATTCAGCATGATTTTTTCTTAAAAAGGTAAAGTTTTAGAACACGTGATGCCACTTGTTTGCTTGGTTAGTGTAAATATATGAGCGTTATGAAAAGAAAAAATAAGAATACACAGATTGCGCAAAAAAAGAAGTTAGACCGGGAAAAAGAACAAAAAAAGAAAGATTTACGATCGCAGCTTCCTCCAAAAGGAAAGAAATAGCTGTCTTCGTTTTAGGATTCACAAAGGAACTTCCTACAAGCTTACGTTAAAGTAGCCTTGTAGGTTGACTTAATATTTTTAATTAATTATAAATATTTTTTTTGGGCTCATTGTGGATCATTGCAAAATCGAAGTGTAGCTTGTTTTGCAATTCAATAATTCATTTTTGGGTGCGCTTGGTTCTTTCAAAACTCAGTGCTGATGAGTCAAATTTAAATTACACATACTCCTACCGCTATAACAAACGGTAGTATTCATGAGGCGCATCCCAACACAGTTCTTTGGTCCAGTATGTAGAAACCCCGCACTTGCCAAAAGTTTTGCTAGAGGGACATACAGGCAGTTTGTTAAATCAAAATTAGATTATGGGAATGAAGATGGAAGCAGTTCTGCGCTTTGGCTGCTGAGTCTTAGAATCACTCATCGATGTAATCATAGATGCGCTATCTGTGCACAGTGGGGCCAAGTTGGGTACAATGCACGAGATGATACTCCGAAGGTTACAGGAGAAGTTCCTGTTGAAGTTTACAAAAAAGTAATTGATGAAGTTGCGCCAAAAAAAGTTCATGTTTACATTACAGGTGGAGAGCCCTTCCTTTATGGTGATTTGGTTCCCCTTGTTAACTATATGAAGCAAAAGGGATTAACGGTTCAGATTGTGACGAATGGAGTGGGCTTAGAAAAAAACGCTCAAACCATCGTTGACAACGGATGGGATATGATTTGCGTTTCCTTTGATGGGCCAAAAGAAATTCATGACAAATGCCGGGGTGTTCCAGGAGCACTGGATGCGGCGATCAAGGGAATACGAGAGATTCAAAAAATAACGAAAGAGAAAAAAACCTCGAAGCCAGCCATTTTTGTACTCACAACTATCTCAATTAACAATCAATATGCGTTGCTGGACACAGTGAAGGAAGCTGAAAAACTGCGACCTGACGGCATGGTAATTTATTATTCCTGGTTCACAAAAGAGTCAATCGGCTTGAAGCATACACAAATAGTAGAGGAAAAACTGGGCATAACTCCTTTTGCATGGAAAGGTTATGTCCGCGACACCACACAACTTGACATAGACAATATCACTGAGCAGGTTAGACAAATTAAAGCTACAAAAACTAAAGTGCCAATTCTTTTTGCACCCAACCTCAAAACAGAGGAGATCAGGACTTATTATACTGAGCCAGAAAATTTCTTCGGTTATAAAAAATGTGTTTCCCCGTGGTTCCAGCTAGATGTTATGCCAAACGGAGATACAGTTACATGCAGAGATTTTCCAGATTTCGTTACAGGAAATATTATGGAATCAAGCATCCTTGAAATCTATAACAGTGAAAAACACCGAAAATTCAGACGCGCCCTTAGAAGCTGTGAGAATGGAGTTTTCCCCATTTGTTCTAGATGCTGCGGCTTGATGGGGTACTAAAAATGATTTTTCTCATTGGATGATACTATGGAATCCGTTGACGTAGCTATTCTCACAATGAACAGCGGTCGAATGCTAAGGGAATGCATCAATTCCGTTTACAACAACATACCCGTCAAAAACCTCATTATTGTTGATGGCTACTCAACTGACACTACAGCAGATATAGCAAAGGAGTTCCAAGAAAAATATGGAAATGTCAGATTTATTCAAGAAAAAGGAACAAGAGGCAGCGCGAGGCAGAGTGCAATTCAACTGGTAAAAAGCGACTGGTTTGTGTTTGTTGACAGCGATGTTTTGTTATCAAAAAACTGGTTTGCTGAAGCTCAAAAATCAATAAAAGAAGATGTGGGCGCTGTTTGGGGAATCGAAGTTTGGTCAGTGCTAAGAAACTCCAAATTACTTAGGTTGTTTGAAAGGGTTACAATAAAAATATTTGAAAAGAGAGGCGGAACCCACGACCTTTTAGTTCGAACAAAAACAGTTGAAGACATCAAAATTCCATATAAACTCCATACATACGAAGATGGTTTCATTAAAGATTGGATCGAAGCAAAAGGATACAAGGTTCTTGGCGTCTATGAGCCGTACTGTGTCCATTTTCGGCCAGAAGAAGTGTGGACAACCCGAAAACACGTTGAATTTATGGTCAGCGACCTCAAATACGCTGTTCACCGCCCCAAACTCATACTTTCGTACGGCTTCTATGCAGCGATTGTTATCTTCCAAATTATCTCGAGTCACTTAAAGATTCCAAAACTAAAAAAATAAAACATCTCGGGCGGCATTATTGAATGCATGATGAGAATCGGGAAAACCCTTAACTTTTTCAATTAGAGATAATTCTTGTAAGAAGTGGCATGATGAACTTTCCAAAGACTTCGAATAGTAGGTTTTCAAATTTGTCTCTTCTTATTCTATGGCTTTTAATTTACTCGAAATCGTCGGTTCTAACAATGTCATTTCTGTCCCTGTATGGTCTAATTCAAGGGGTCGCGCGTGTGCCAAGAAACAGGGTAAATGCAGTGAAAAGTCTACTCCATTATGGCGTTGAGGTGCTCCAACATGGTTTGGGGCCAACAATTCAAACGGCCAACTCTTAAGTATCCTTTGACCGTTAACAACATAATATTTTCAAAAGGCAGAATTGTACCTCCAACTTGCTTGAGAAAAGGCATTGAATTGCCAAAATTTAATGATTCACCGCCGACCTTTTTCTTTCTTAACTTATTATTCGCGCCTAAGCGTTTGGGTTGTTTCGCTTGGTTTTTCTTCAATGATCAAATTTCAAATACTCGATTCTTCAATTCTGCAGAATAAATGGAGACACCTTAAATAAAAATCGCGGGCAAAATTGCCAGCAAAAATAAAATTAACCCGCAATTGGGAATTTGAAAGAAAAAAAAGATTAAAAAAATTCTGCATTTGCCCATCGTCTTTGCAAATAATTGTTTCCCATGGTTTTCGTTATATTTTCGGTTTAAATGCCTTTATCTCTGAAAAAATCTAGTCACCATCCTTGTATAAATAATATTTTTCATGAAAGTTACTCTCTTTTTTTATATTGATCTCCTGAGTTTAAGTGACATCTAAAACCATTATTTCATAGAATAACTACGATTTATCCTGAAGGAAGCTGTGATGTTTTAGACATTTCATGTCAATTTAGAAGTGACTTAAACTGTAAGCAGTTATCTGTCTCCATGAAAACAGTATGTCAATGTGAAAACAGTATGGAAGGCGGTTAGTTTGGTGTGACACCAAACTCTATGCGCTGTATTCAAGCAAAAGTCGCTACTAACTTACCTGTGCAATTAATTCCTTCTTCTTACCAGCGACTTCCTTCTTATCATAATAGAAGTTCCCTGTGCAAACCAACCATATTCTTTTGTCGACCTCATATGGTGTTTTCCCAACTGTTTCAGCTACCTCTATTATGGTCTTAAATACTTCGTAATCATTCCTCTCGCACAATCCACTTTTCTTAAATACATCCATGAGGTGGACATCAGGTTTTGGGTAGCCATCATATCCTACTTCTTTTAGAAAATCGCAGGCTAATGCAAAACCAAAACCAAATATTTCTTTATCTAATAGCATCGGTAAAGCTTCGCGAGAATACTTATTTCTTTGAAAATCTTTTGTGAAGACGTCAAATTCGTCTTTGCCTTGGAAATCAGAGAGAAAAACGGCGGCGGAAATGACACCTCTGCCAAAAATCACCCACTGGCTATTTTTTTTTCTGCGGGTCTATTTTCAGATTTAACTTTTTATTGAAGGCTGCAATAAGACCTTCCAATCCTTTGTCGTAGTCGTACTTTTATTTAACTTTTACAGGGTTGAAATCAAAGAGTAACTCTTTAAATAGGGTCCGCCTTTCTTCAAATTTGATATTCTTAGGCATACCTTGACGATTACATAATGAAGATAGAGACCGTTCATAGACATCGTTTAATGTTTTGCAACTTTTTGGTTTAAGGTAAGTACTGAGTCTATATGGTTTTCTTTAACCATCTCGCTTAGAAGACCATTTGTGATTTCATAAAGCTTTTTTATCTTAGCTGTTCTTACCGTGTCCAATCTTACCACCCTTCAAACCTAATCTTCTATTCTAAGCTAAGCAGATTTAAGACTTATCTTTGTGAAAACTTGAAGCAGAGCTTAGGTAAATGCAAAAGCGTAATAGCAGAACCTGAAAAGAAATATGAATTTGAAATTCATAAATGTTATAGCCTTTTTGGTTTAATTGACGTTTGTTTAGGGGTCAGGAGAAGAGTCTTGGAGCAAGTCTCCACTCAAGAATCTCCTCACCTAACCAATATTCCATAAAACACAGAATCTAAAAGCGCAACATAAGAGTTAATTGATTAGAGGGCGATTTCTCCTTTTTGCCTCAATAAGAAAGCCTCTTCTAAGGCGCTATAGGTAATTTCAGAATTGAATTATATCCCAAATAAATATTCTTCATTTTAGTTTTTTAGTGAAAACTGGTCAATCAATTAAAATGTTAGAACACAAAATGTGATATTGGCTATAAAACTATAAAACTATAAAACTAAAATCAATCTTACCTGCTAAGCCATCAACAAATTGGATGTATCGTTATCTGCTGTGTAGATCCAAGTGTTTGTTTGAGAAGAAAAGGCTATACAGTTCAATTCTGGTCGTCGGAAAATGTTTTCGTTGATTTGTCTTTTTGACAGAAAGATAATCATTTCTTCTCTTGTTGGAGACTTTGCTGCTACAAATCTTGCTATATCTTCGAGTTTATGGAAGTTCATTTCGTCGTTGATCCTGTTCAAACTTTCTTGAACTTGAACCAGCAAGGTTGAAACGCTGGTTAGTTGCCCATTCATGTTGTTGATTTGTGCATCTTTATAATTTGAGTTTTGCATCAACGCTTGGATGATGCCTTGGTTGCTTTTAGATTCTTGCTCAAAGCTTTTTGATTTATTTTCCAGTTCATCTAACTTCTGATGGTCTGCTAATGCATTGATTTAGAGGTATTTTTCAAACTGCCTGTAGCTTTTTCTAAGCTCTTCCACATCGAAATTCATGTATGCTTTTTCAGTGGGTGAGATTGAGTGTCCACAGAAATATTCGACCAAAGTGTTGTTCATGTTTGCTAACTTTAGGATACTGATGAAGGCTGTTCGTAAAGCGTGTGGTCTGACTGGGTTCATATCAGAACTTTTTAGTTTCTCTTTAGAAACCAATCCAGCTTCAAACGCTGCCCTTCTCATGAAGCATTCAATTAGCAAAGGGTAAATTTTCTTAATCTTATTACCATTTAGTTTCGTTGTAAATTCAATCGTAAAAAGAGGAGATTCGTTATCTAAAAACTCTCCATCTCTGACCCTTTGGGCTAAATACGGTTTTATTGCGTCTATTGCATCGCTTCCAAGGAAAGTTTCGTATTCAACATTTTCTTTCTGCCTTATAATGTGCAAATACAGGGGTCTTTCATTGGTTAATAGTCCATTTCCTACATCACCATAGTTAAGTTGCAAAGCTCATTTATGCTAATTCCACTTTGAAACAGAGTTAATATTATTGCCCTATCACGGAGGCAGGTAACAGCTTCGATTAATTTTCTTATTTCTGGAATCCTGATTGGTAGCTTGAAATTTTCCTTCTTATTCACTGCTTTGGGTATTTTTACGATTAATGGAAAGTTATTTTTTCTATAGAAGCCTTTGATGGCATGGCAATAACAGCAAGCAAGATTGCTGGATAATTGCTTCTTATTTTTTAGCCATTTGTTTCCTCTTGCTTTTTGTATCTGAAGATATTCTGTTGTCAGCCATTGAAAGAACGTGCTTATTTTGTGCTCAGGTTCCCCCTTTAGCCTTGAACTTTTTTCCCGGTCTTTTTCAGCCTCATCTATAAGTTCTACTGGGGTAAGGGAAGTGAACTCCATAAATGCTGTTAATGCTGAAAGGTAAACTCTTTTTGTCCCTTCGTTTTTGCCTTCAAGCCATTTTTTGACTTCATACTGCTCTAAAAGAAGTCTTTTTTTATTTTGCGCCTCATTGGAGGCTTTATTTTGCTCCATAACGTACGATATAAGACGTTATTTAAATAGTTTATTGAACGTACACCTTTTCTAATAATTGATATGGATTTGACCATAACTGGTAGATACATAGCCCTTGCAGGGCCATTTGCATCAGCAGAATTAACTTGAAAAAGTTATTTGATTATTTCGCCAAACGCTGTTTTTTCGCCGATTTGCGTTATTTTTATTTTAATGCATTCTCTTGGCTTGGCTTTTGGCACCACTATTGTGTAGCCCTGAATTTTTGACATTCCATCTCCACTTGGACAGAGATCAATGATGTTTACTAATAATTCCTCGCCCACCTCGACCGGGCAAGGCTTCTCAACATGTTTGATCTTGAATTTTCCGCCCCTTACTCTTCTGTGGACCATGCAAAAACCTTGCTTTGTTAAATGGAGATGAGTGCTTAAGTCTTCCGCAACTTATTTCTCATTTGTCAAATTGTTGGCAGAACTAATTAGCTGAAAAATGATGAGTCTGGAATTGTTCGAAGAAAAACATCAACAGGTGGTGGTAGCATCGGGTGTTGTTTTCCTCTGGTAGAAGGAGAAGGATGGCTGGCAGTAGCACCACGTCCTTCTTCTAAGCTTGAGAATGTATTCCAAATTAAATGAAAACTGCTTGCGAGACAAATTTTTGAGATCTAAAGGTTATGTGGCAACATCTAATTATGAACTGTATGCCCTTTGTTCCATAGAGCTAACATGCAACGGCAACTTTCTAACTATGAAAATAAAATGTTGAAGCAAGAGAAAAAAACCGTGGGACTCATGGTGGAAATATATTGCAGGGACCATCACAAAGGAAACCGTGAACTTTGTGCCGAATGTGCAGAGTAAAAAAAATATATTTAAACTTGAGTTTTCTTTCTCTCTCTTTTTAGGCGAACTCTGTGCATTGAGTCAGTGCGCTTACGGAAATTTTGGGTTTATGTCCTTGATTTAGAAGTTCTAGTGCCTCATTGTTTGTTATTCCGAATGGAAGAACATCTTTATGAAAACTCTCAACATGTCTCCGTACCATAGATACGGCTTCACATCTGCTACCTAAAATTTCAAAACTATAACCGCAAGGACATTGACCTTTTAGCTTCCTTCTCAAATCTCTCTCCTCAATCAACTCAAAGATGTATAGAAAATGGGATATTAACTTCTGTGACTGCATACGCACAATCACAACGTTATCATTTGGAAAGTTAGTTCAGGCCAACCAAGGTCTTCCGAAATCTGGGGGTATAGTAGGAAAGGCTTTACAGGTTTTACCTTATCATCAGAACATAAAAATACAAATATAATATTTTGATTTAACTTATCTTATGGCGTTCAATCGGTGGAAGGCCTTTCAATGGTTCTCTGTGATTGTATAGTGCCTATCACTACTTGTTATATGTGATGCAAGATAACATGTAATCAATAAACCGAGAAGTCAGTGGTAAGTTGTATGGCAAGAAAAAGTATCCAAGAAATTAACTTCTTCCCAAGCCAAAATCGCCAGAGAAAGGTCGCTGTTCATAAAAAACGCATGTCTATTGCTCGATGCCCATGCGGTTTCGAAATTTTGGTTTTGCCTGATTTGAAAGCTATGAACCTTGCAGTAAACAAGCATTTGGCCGAGCATAAAAAAGCACATGATGACTCCGCAGAAAGGTTGATAGAACAGGTTTTAATTGTAGCAAGCAAAATGAATCTGGCAACTCTAAATTAGTCGTGTTTAGAAGCCTCCAAAATCTTACCCCTAAAGAGGGAAAAAGGTCTTTCAGGTTTTGCCTTATCATCAGAACATATAAAATACAATAAATAATTTTGAGGTAGACTAATATTATCCCCTCCAATCGGTTACAGGCCTTTGCCCGATCAGTGTTTGTGAAATAGATTTCAGATGTATCCGCT